>VFQT010003172.1_pt1 | contig 15443 bp, 13 predicted proteins | sample 3512381 | NCBI WGS metagenome assembly VFQT01 (sample SAMN10412376, study PRJNA504923) | tailings metagenome | isolation source: Relicate 2 Philex TSF3 active mining site | place: Philippines: Tuba, Benguet | collected 2017-08-29 | reverse complement strand
ACTTTAAGACCCTTCCGTATTCTGGGAGAATATAGCTCCCACATCCGCGCATTCAAACCGAATGCGCGGCTTTATCTTCTGAACGTCATCATCACTGGCGCAGTGATGGGCGTTTTCCGTCTCATCTTCAACTTCTACGCCCTCAGTCTCGGCTTCGATGAATCAGTGCTGGGCAATCTCATCACTACCAGCAGTTTCGTCGCGCTCATTGCCGCATTGCCCATGGGCTATCTGGCAGATATGATCGGGCGCAAAGGGTCATTGATCCTTTCGAGCATCTTATTGGCGATCTCGGTTATCGCCATGGCGCTCTGGAAAACAGAAACCTCGCTCTATGCCATGAATGTCGTTTCAGGGCTTGCGCAAAGTTTGGCAGGCGTGACCATGTCCCCCTTCCTCATGGAAAACAGTGATGAGAAGGAACGCACCTACCTCTTCAGCTTCGGTCAGGGACTTCAAATGACCATGGCATCCGTCGGCAATTGGGTCGGCGGCTACCTCCCCACTTGGATCGGTCAGACCCAGAATGTTTCTGCAACAAGCAGCACTGCCTATGGAAATTCCATTCTCATCGCTGGCATCGGAGCCGCCCTTGCCGTCCTGCCGCTGGTTTTTATCAAGTCGCCTAACATTTCACGAAGTCAGCGCGCAGTTTTTGCACCATTTCAATACGCCGCAAAGAATCCCGGTCTGCTGACCAAACTTGTTCTACCCATGCTGCTTACCTCACTGGGTGCAGGTCTCATCATGCCGTTCATGAACGTCTTCTTCCGTGTCGTTCATAACCAACCCGACCCGGTCATTGGCACACTTTTCGCCTGGGGTTCGCTAGCCATGGGTATTGGTTTGCTCATCGCGCCGCCTCTTGCAGATCGCACAGGCAAGATCCAACTTGTCGTTATCACGCAGGCGATCTCAATTCCATTTCTTATCTTGCTGGGCTTCTCCCCCATCTTCTGGGTTGGAGCTGCCAGTTACTACATCCGCCTCGCGCTCATGAATATGAGCAGCCCGGTGTATCAAACCTTTGTGATGGAGCATGTCGAGCCGTCGGGGCGTGCCACAGTGGCAAGCCTCACCAGCATGGCATGGAACTTCGGCTGGGCATTCAGCCCCACCATCAGCGGATGGCTGCAAGTGAAGTATGGTTTTGGTCCGGCATTCGTGGGAACCATCACACTTTACACCATCTCGGTCATCATGTACTGGGCATTCTTTTGGCGTCGAACCATTGAACCCGTCCAAGCCCCAGCCGCAGCGGATTGAGATTTTCAACTCCTTAATAGGAAAAACAGAGCATTGAAATTGCTCTGTTTTTTAATACAATATTCTCATGGAAAAAGATATCTTGATCATCGGCGGCGGACCCAGCGGACTCTCGACTGCGCTGCACCTCGCCAAATATGCCCCGCATCTCACTCATCGCATCATGATCCTCGAAAAGGAACAGTATCCACGTCTGAAGCTTTGTGCAGGCGGCTTGGTCATCGACGCGGAACGTATCCTCGAAAACCTGGGTCTGGATGTAAGCGAAGTTCCACATATCGATTCAGATTCCATCCGCTTTGATTTTGCTGGCCATGGATTGACCATCCGGATGCCAAAACGACGTGCCATTCGTGTTATCCGCCGTGATGAGTTCGATCACTGGTTGGCAATAAGTGCAGAAAAAAGAGGAATAGAGATCAGGCAGGGGGTGACAGTCAAGAGCATCGTCCCCGATAAAAATGAAGTCATCGTCGAAACCGATCAAGGACAGTTTCGAGCCGCCATCGTCGTTGGCGCAGATGGGTCGAATGGCATCACCCGTCGCTACATCTTCCCGAACGATCCCGTGTATACAGCCAGGGTTTTGGAAGTTTTGACCCCAGCAACAAGTCCCCACCACCCTGCAGGTTCCTCACCAAAAGGACGGGATGGGGTGGCTTTTTTTGATTTCTTCGCTGTGCCCGATAACATTGCAGGTTATGTTTGGGATTTTCCCACTCAAGTTAGAGGTTCAGAGATGAGATGTTGGGGTGTTTATGACACAAATCTACTCGCAGATCAAACCCGCCCTGCTCTAAAAAAACCACTCGCTGAAGAAATGTCCCGACAAGGTTTCGACCTTAATCAATACGAGATCAAAGGACATCCCATCCGTTGGTACAGCCCTGAGAACAAAGCATCCATTCCAAGGGTGCTGCTCGTTGGTGATGCTGTTGGTGCTGATGCGATTTTTGGCGAAGGCATCAGCATGGCATTGGGATATGGTAATATAGCGGCGCGGGAGATTGCAGAGTCGTTTCAGCGTAACGAATTTTCATTTAGCAGATACAAGCGTCGGCTCGTAAGAAGCGGGCTTGGTCAGACCTTATTCGTACGCTGGTTAATTGCACAGATCATTTATACATTTAAGTGGCGCTGGTTCCAGATCTTGCTCTGGCGCATCCTTAAACCGATCGTTCTGATCGTTGCATGGGTATTTGTCTTAAATTGGAGCAAAAAAGACCTCCGACATTGAATAGAAAGTTAGCAGCACATGGGCACCGCAGACCTTCACATCCATTCCATCTACTCCCAAGACGCAACCACCACCGTGCGCGCCATCCTGAAGCAAGCCGCAGATGTCAAACTTGATGTTATCGCCATCACCGACCACGATGAAATTCGTGGGGCTTTTGAGGCACAACAAATGTCAGCACAATATGGCATCGAAGTCATTCCTGGTGCAGAAGTTAGCACCCGTGATGGACATCTCGTCGCTTTATTCATCAAAGCTTTACCGCCTGCTGGCATGCCGCTCATCGATACGCTCTTACACATCGGCGAACAGGGCGGCATTGCCATTGCTCCACATCCCTTCAACAATCTTCCAAACAGCCTTTCATTGGAAGCGGTGCTTGGCGTACTAAACCACCCACTCGTGAAGGGAACATTGAAAGGTCTTGAAACCTATAACTTCGGGACACAAAGTTTTGACAAGGTAGCTCGTAAACTCTCCGTTTTTCTGCCCTTTGCCAAGGTTGCATCGAGCGATGCTCATATCTATTGGTCGATCGGAGCAGGGCGATCTGAATTTCCCGGCAAAACTGCGCAAGACCTCCGCCGAGCCCTGGAAAATAATGCCACAGTCCCCATTCTCTATGAAGGTGAATCATCTGCACGGGCACTGCTGAGTTGGGCCCGCCGCATCACAATGCGAAAATTTGGGTATGCCTCAGACACATCTTCTCTTGCATCGCCCATCAACACAACACATTTATCTGACTCGATGGTTCGAAAGATACAAAAAAAACAGGGCAGCGCGTAGCTGCCCTGTTTTCATGCTCTAACCTTTTTTAGGAACCCAGGGGTATTCAATTCTCTTTCCAACAAATACGTGAAATATCCCTGCATCAATACTTCCGCCTCTTTCTGGATCTCGAGGCTGGGTCTTGCTTTCGAAGCTTCTCTATAACTTGAACGTTGGAAGTGACGCAAATATTTGAGCGTTTCCAATGAAATGGACGCAAGGTTGGGTATCCCCTCCCCACAACGTGGACAGATAGCACCGCCTGCTGTAAATGAGAAGAACTGATCTTCCGGCAAAATCTCGCGGGCACAATTCGCGCATTGAAACAATTGCGGACGGAACCCAACCGCATCCAAGAATCGCATCTCATAATATCGGACGGGGAGCCAGGCATCTTCCTCTTTTTCCAAACGGTCGAGAGTTTCAGTGAGAAGTTTGAAAATGGAAGGGTTCGCACCTTCTTCTTCGTACGAAAAGCGCAACAATAATTCCACTACATAAGCAGCATAACTTGTTTTGACCAGGTCATCATGTAGTGGTAAAAACGCATTGATCGTTTCCACCTGTGTGATGATGAGCAGGTCGCGTCCTTTGGCTAACTGAACAGTGATGTGAGTAAATGGTTGTAAATGTCCCGCCTTACGTGAGGTAACTTTCCGAGCTCCTTTGGCAAGTGCGCGCACAATGCCATGGTCACGGGTATACAGCGTGAGCAGACGATCTGCTTCACCCCAATCGGCATGGCGAAGCACAACAGCAGAAGCACGGAAAGAACGAAAGTCTGTCATTCAGGGAACGGTGAAAAGTGAATGGTCAACGATTCACCCAACTGACTAATTATCAGTCACCAAGTGTTTGGGCGTGAAGGCTTCAGGTAGAAGTCCATGCACCGTCGTTTCGTGAACCAGTTCACCCTGTCCGTTGCCAAACAACACGATGGTTTCTAATCCGAATTCCGCCATCACTTGCCTGCAGCCGCCGCAGGGAGAACCGCCATTGTTGGTAACAACTGCAATGACTTCGAATTCGGTCTCGCCTTCAGAGACCGCTTTGAAAATGGCGACCCGCTCAGCGCACATGGTTTGAGGGTAAGCAGCATTTTCAATATTGACACCGGTATAAATGCGCCCGGTCTTCGTACGCAACGCCGCCCCCACGGGGTAATTCGAATAGGGAACATACGCTCTGCGGCGAGCTTCATTTGCAAGATCGATCAGCGATTGTTTCTCTTCATTTGTAATGTTCATATTGAACCTGTTTTACTTCTTTTTGGGTTTTCGTTCCAATTTACGGATCGCGCGGGCGGGCATTCCCACCACCAAAGTATCCTCTGGAACATTCTTCGTCACAATAGCACCAGCTCCTGTGCGTGCTCCATTTCCAAGTTTCACCGGGGCAACCAGCATCGTATCGGAACCGATGAACACATCTTCACCGATCTCAGTGGCATGTTTCTTTTCGCCGTCATAATTGCAAGTGATCGTTCCGGCACCGATATTCGTATTGGAACCGATCTGGGCATTGCCAATGTAAGAGAAATGCCCCATCTTCACGCCTTCAGCCAGATACGAATCCTTTACCTCGCCAAAATTGCCCATATGGACATGATTGCCCAAATGCGCTCCTTTTCGCAAACGCGCAAAGGGTCCCATATCCACATCGTTCTCAAGAACTGCACTTTCAATATCTGAGGCTAAGATCTTGCAGCCATTTCCCACCTTCGAATTGCGGATGATGGTATTGGGTCCGATCACATTGCCTTCACCGACCTCCGTCTTTCCAAACAAAAAGGTGTTCGGCATAATAACTGTATCTCTACCGATAACTACATCCGCTTCGATATATGCAGAGGCGGGGTCGATCATGGTCACACCATTCAGCATATGTAATTGATTGATGCGCCTGCGCATGGCAACTTCCACTTCGGAGAGATGAACGCGTGTATTCACACCAATGGTTTCTTCGAGATCATCCATCACGGTAGCATGGACCGACAAGCCATCTTGGACAGCCAGCTCAACCGTATCTGTTAGATAATATTCACCCTTCTTGGGATTTTTTGGGATGCGGTGCAAAGCGTCCCATAACCAATTGGCATCAAAACAATAACCACCCACGTTCAATTCTTTGACCTGTAACTGGTCGGGCGTCGCGACATATTCTTCCACAATGGCAGTTACCGTTCCATCCTCCTTGCGGATGATGCGACCAAACCCACGCGGGTCATCTGCCACCACGGTCAATAACGAGATCGGTCCTTTATTCTGTTTTTGGGTTTCCACTAACTTCTGTAATGTTTCCCCGCGAAGTAAAGGCATGTCAGCGTAGCATACAACTACAAGGTCCGTTTTGCCACGCAAGAGAGTTTCTGCTTGCATCACGGCATGACCTGTTCCCAACTGCGGTTCTTGCAAGACCGTTTGAGCAGAGTCACCGAGATATTCAGTCACTTTTTCTGCGCCGTGCCCCACCACCACTACCGGCTTTTCCGTCGTCGAGTTTTGAATTGCCTGCAAGGCATGCCAGATCATGGGCTTGCCTGCCACTGGGTGTAACACTTTCGGCAATGAGGATTTCATGCGTGTGCCCTGCCCGGCGGCAAGAAGAACAGCGGTTATCTTCATATATTCACCTCAGATGAAAACAGGATTTGTGCGGTGTGACGTGCTCCGCGACAAATCCCGTTTGAGAAAATTGTCCGCATAATGCGGACATGTCTGGCTGGGGCACCTGGATTCGAACCAAGATCCACAGCTCCAAAGGCTGGTGTGCTGCCATTGCACCATGCCCCAGTGCGGGCGAAATTGTATCACAATTTTATTATTCGCCAGGAATTAGCCCCAGTTTTTTGGCTTCTTCCAGCGAAATAACTTCAGGGTTTGTGGATTTTCTACCAAGGTCTTGTGCTGCCGATTCCCAAAAGTCATCTGCCTTTTCACCAGATGCTTTTTTGAGGAGGGCTTCCATTTCTGGTGCAGGTGTTGCCTTGGCTAACTGGTCTGTGTTCTTTTTCGGAGCGGCCGCTGGAGGAACAGCAAGCGGCGCAGTTTTGAATTTCAACTGTCCGGTCACGCCCATTGAGGCGAGTGCTCTTTCGACCTGTCCACGGAGAGACACCAATCCACGAACCGTCTCCAGTATCTGTTCCTCATTTGCAAGCCCCTTTCCAGCAACGAGCAGGGCATAGAGAGGTGTAACGGGTATAAAGAGCAAGTCGTGGTCTCCCCCACTGAACACATGATAAGACTCGATCGCTTCCTGATGATTGATCTTTGCGACCTTCAGACTGGTGAGATGGATCGCCATCAAAGTGGAGATCAGCGAGACTTCCATACTGGGATCTCGTAAATTACCAGTACGGGCGTTGATCAATCCACGTTCATTGAGCAAAAAAACAGCATCGGCATTGAAATCCTGTCTGAAATTTGCCAACAGGTCAGAAAGTTTGGTTTGTTGCGGTTCACCGTTAACAGCATCTGCTTCCGCCGCGAGTTCTGGCGGGAAAATGGTTTGAACTAGCCCAAGTCCACGTTCGACTGAATCAAGAAAATCTGCCATGGGAATGGGTTTATCGAAGATGCCGAAAGCACCGCTATTGAGCATTTCTTCGCGCATCTTTCGATCAGTCATCCCGGTGATGAAAATAACCTTGACCTCCGGATGACGGGCACGCACCTTGTGCATCAACTCCACTCCGCTCATGCCAGGCAACTTATAATCTGTGACGAGCAGATCGATCTTATGCCGAGAAGACTCCAACATTGCCTCTTCCCCCGATTGGGCATCATAGATCTGGATGTTCGTATTCTTGAGTGTCTCCAACGTGGAACGTAGAAGCCGTAGAATATCGCGTTGATCGTCCACAAGCAAAACGTTTCGAATCATGCCAACCTGCTTTTTTCAGAGAATTAATGAATTATTTCGGCGGTTCAATAATGTGTTCAGATTATAGCAAAGATAAGTTTTGGGCTCCCCATCAGTTTTGACAGGTTTCACCAACTCCAAAAGCCTCAATATTCCAAAGCGGGTTGGCAGTAGGATCGAGGTCGAAACCGCAAAGATCGGGGCGGGCAGCTGCAATGCGAAGCCTTGAATACAGAGGAATAGCTGGCAATTGTTCTGCCATGATGATCTGGGTCTGCCGGTAAGATGAAAGATAGGTTGCATCGTCACGCAGAGAAGACTGAGCCGCCACACAAGCTGCATCATATTCTTCATTGCTGAAACCGGTTACATTAGAACCAGCCCACGAATTATCTTCATTGGGTATCGATCCTGTACTAAACCAATTACATGGGGGTTCGATGCCATCTACACCAAGAGCATATTCGGCAAGGTCAAATTGACGTCCAAAGAGTGGTCCAATGGGACCCGGCGAGTAAAGTTCGTTGGGTGATACGAATTGCACATTGAGCCCAATTCCACATTCAGCAAGCGAGCGTTCCAGGATTGCGGCAACTTGTCTTCGCTGGGCAGTGGATGTGGTTTGATAGTTCAATATAAGGCGAGTGTTATATGCCACTTTTTGTGCATTGATGGCTTGGCGTGGTGTGGAGGGGTCTTCATCCTGGTCTAACCAGCCAGCTTGTTCCAATAATGAGATACCAATTTCAGGGTCATAAGGAATGGCTGTTAGATTAGTATCCAAAGCGGGGTGCCCATTTGGCAGGTAACTGGTTGGCACATTTGTCAGACCGAAAAGGACGGATGTGGAAATGGTTTGCCGATCGAGACAATAGGCAATTGCCTGACGAGTGTATTTATCAACAAAGAAGTTTTGGCGGTCTTTTATTACATCGTAACCGTTATCGTATGAAGCTGGGTTGATACCCAGCCCAAGCCATTCCATGCTCATACCGGTTGTAACGAACATCTGTGCCTGTCCGGAAGTCTGCATTTCTTGCAGCAAGCCTACATGGTCTTCGAGGTTGATGGTAGGGTCGACCAAGTCACAGCGACCTGCGATCAATTCGGACAGAGCTAGGTCTGGGTCTGGTATGAAGCGGAATTGAATAACATCCAATTTGGGATAACCATCGCGTGTCCGATAATAATAAGGATTCTTTTCAAGCGTGATCCCTTCACCGGGAAGCCATTCTTTTATAGAGTAAGGTCCCCACCCTATTGGCGTGCGGGAAGAAACATCAACAGTTGATAATTGGTTTGGGGGGAATTCGCTCCAGGCATGTTTCGGCGCGGGCTGCCAGAAATTCATAAAATATGTTGGGTCGATAAACCCAGGGACGCCAAACCATTGCAAGGTTTGCTCATCGGCTGCTTCATAGATTTGTGTACGGTCAAGAAGGTATGGGTTGATCTTCGCTCCGCTCTGCAGTTCAAAGGAATAGATCGAGTCGTCAGCCGTGAGTGGAGTGCCATCTGACCATGTGAGGTCGGGGCGCAAGCGGAAGGTGACGATCATTTGGTCCATTTCAAGCGTGGATGTGCCATCATAAGTGATGGTGCAATCTTCACTGCGACAACCGGCTGGTCGAACAAGCACCCCTTTGCTGAGTTGGATGAGGTTTCCATCTGCATTTTGTACTGTATCCCCATCTTGGATTTTTACTTTAACGATCTGTGCATCTCCATTATCAATAGATGGAAGTTGAGTAAGGATGACAGGTTGATATTCGTAGCCAATGGTATCGATCGGACCATCATAGATGGCTGTCAAAACACTTTGGGCAGCATCGTTCAACTCGCCAAATGGATAAAGACTATTTGGTTCTTGCCCCAGACAAACGGTAAGATTCGCATCTGAAGAATCCAACGACGTTGGGGTAGTCTCCACCGAAGGTTCAATAGTCGCAGGGGTTTCTGTTTGAGAAGGCGCGGTTAGACAGGCAGGAATGACAATAAGAATTATGATCAGCAAAAATGGGATAACGTTTTTTTTCATGAGATCCTGCCTTTGTAAATTATTACCATCGGATAATTATAACCACTATCCCCCGCCATAAAAAAGAGACCGCTTGTGCGGTCTCTTAGCTTTTTTATTCTGCCAACCAACATGCCACCCAGTGACCCGGACGAGCTTCCTTGAATTCCGGCTCCTCTTGTGAACATTGACTCACGGCGATCGGACAACGAGTATGGAAGCGACATCCTTTCGGAGGGTTGAGCGGACTGGGCACATCACCTTTGAGGATGGTGCGTTCCCGCTTAATATCAGGATGCGGAACAGGTATGGCAGAGAGAAGTGCCTTGGTGTATGGATGAAGCGGTTCGCGGTACAACGCGTCACGGTCAGTTAACTCGACCATCTTGCCGAGGTACATCACTGCCACACGATCTGAGATGTGCTCAACAACACTGAGGTTGTGTGCAATGAAAAGATAGGTTAAACCGAATTCTTCTTGAAGGTCTTTGAGGATGTTCAATACTTGCGATTGAATGGATACATCCAAGGCCGAAACCGGCTCATCACAAACGATGAACTTGGGATTCAATGCCAAAGCTCGGGCAATGCCGATACGTTGACGCTGTCCACCGGAGAACTCATGCGGGTATCGGCGGGCATGGTATTCTTCCAAACCCACTTTCTTGAGCATGTTGACAGCAATTTCCCAACGTTCTTTTGGACGCCCGATATTGTGGATCTGCAGTCCTTCCATAACCGACTCGCCAATTGGCATACGCGGATTAAGTGAGGCGTAGGGATCCTGAAAAATGATCTGCATATCGCGGCGCAACGGTTTCAACTCGCGCTGATTCAACTTAAGAACATTTTTCCCTTCGAAGGTGACGTCCCCTGAAGTAGGTTCGATCAAGCGCAGAATCGTACGTCCAACAGTGGTTTTGCCACAACCAGACTCCCCCACCATGCCAAGGGTCTCGCCTTTCTTCACAGCAAAACTGACTTTGTCCACTGCCTGAACCCAGGCTGATACCCGTTGAAATAAGCCTGCACGAACGGGGAAATATTTCACGAGCTTATCGACTACCAATAAATCTGGTTGTTCCTGCTTATTCATTTTGTCCATGAGTGCGCAATTTCCTTTTATTTTCCAGATTTCAGTGGAGCCTTGTGTCCTTCAGCATCTTCATACAGCCAACAACGCACCTTGTGACCTTCAGCTACCTGGATCAAACCGGGGTGTTGTTCAGTACAGATGGAAAGGTTATGTTCAGTACGAGCTCGGCAACGCGGGGCAAATCTGCAGCCTTTGGGAAGGTTGATGAGATTGGGTACGTTACCGGGAATAACATCCAAACGGTCTCGGCGTTCGCCAAGTACCGGGATGGAGCCGATCAACCCCTGAGTGTAGGGGTGATGCGGTTTATCAAATATGTAGGAAACCGGAGATTCTTCAACGATCTCGCCTGCGTACATTACGACCACACGGTTCGCCATTTCAGCAATTACACCAAGGTCATGCGTGATCAGCATCAATGCAGACCCAAGCTGGGTACGTAAGTCACGCATCAGGTCGAGGATCTGAGCCTGAATGGTCACATCCAATGCTGTGGTAGGTTCATCAGCGATCAAAAGGTCAGGTACACAAGCAAGCGCCATGGCGATCATGACTCGCTGTGACATGCCGCCAGAAAGTTCGTGCGGGAATGCTTCTGCACGCCTATCGGGTTCGGGAATACCAACTTGCTTTAAGAGTTCAATAGCACGTGCTTTCCCTGCTTCTTTCCCAAAGTCTTGATGGATGTTCAAAACCTCGGAGATCTGTTCACCAGCACGGAAGACAGGATTTAAGGCAGATTGTGGCTGCTGGAAGATCATCGAAATGCGGTTCCCACGAACCTTCCTCATTTCTTCTTCCGTGGCGGTAACAAGGTTCTGACCGTCAAAGTTGATCTCCCCTTCCACGATCTTTCCGGGTACGCCAATGAGGCGCATAATGGAAAGGGATGTAACACTTTTTCCACAGCCAGACTCACCCACAATACCAAGAACTTCACCGGGATAAATCGAGAAATCGACGCCATCGACAGCACGCACAACACCATCTTCTGTGTAGAAATATGTTTTTAGATTCTTCACTTCAAGCAGTGGTTTTTTATCGCTCATCGATATTGCTCCCGAATTTTAGGTTGGTGCATTATAACAAAGAAAAGAAGCCTACAATCGCCTTTCAGCTTTTGCAGGCTTCTTCATGTTTACAGCAAATGCCTAACGATATTTGTCATCATCATCGTCAGATTTTTTTCGTCGTGCACGCCACATGGCCACACCCGTAAAACCAATTGCCATTCCAAGTACAGACATTGTATAGGAAAGAAAGTTCAAAAAGAAGGTCGACTCCCATACTTTGACCACCATAAGGAACGGCGCGATGCAACCAAATAACATCATCGCCACTCCTATGACAAAAAGGCGTTCGGGATGCTCAAAGTTCATTTATACAACCAACATGCCACAAGGTGGTCATCAGACTGAAGATCGTTGGGTTCTTCCACCTCGCATAGATTTTCGATCCGCTTCGGGCAGCGTGGGTGGAAGCGGCAGCCAGAAGGCGGATTCACGAGGCTCGGTGGTTCACCGGGAGGAAGCTCGCGATAGGTCAGCGCGTTATTCGCATCCGGGTCTGACGTTGCATCCATCAATGCCGTTGTATATGGATGTTTCGGGTTATGGACCAAGGAATTCACTGGCGCTTTTTCCACAACGTTTCCGGCATACATCACGAAGACGCGTTCCGAGAAATAACGAACGGTGGAAAGATCATGCGTAATGTAGATCACTGCCAGTTTATATTTTTCCTGCAAGCCACGCAAAAGCTTGAGGATCTCCACACGAACCGACGCATCGAGCATGGATACGGGCTCATCAGCAACAACCAATTTTGGCTCAAGGATGATGGCGCGGGCGATCACGACGCGTTGCTGCTGTCCACCACTCATCATGTGTGGGAACTTATGAAGAAAATCATCAACTGGGGTGAGCTTCACTTCTTCCATCACCTTGCGAACACGGCGTTCACGTTCGGCAGGATCTTTTACGCCGTTAATGATCAGCGGTTCTTCCAAAATGCGCTGAACGGTCATGAAAGGAGCAAGGGCACCGAAGGGGTCTTGTTGAACATATCCGATCTTTGCACGATATTGGCGAAGCGCCTCCCCTTCAAGGGTGCCAACATCCTGATTACCATCAAATGTGATAGAACCCTTGGTTGGCTTGTTCAAACCAAGGATGGTTTTCATTAAACTTGATTTACCACAACCGCTCTCACCTACAATGGCGATCGTCTCACCATAGTGCAGGTCGAAAGTTACACCATCGACTGCTTTCACATAGCCTGCATGTCCAAAGCCCAGACGGCGAAGTTCGAACCAAACGTGCAGGTCATCTATTGAGAGGAGCACATCTCTTTGTTTGTCTGTCATGTCTTGTAGACCTCGTTTTGAATTTTATCCCACGCAAACTAGGATGTGTATAACCAACATTTGACCTGAATGCCATCCACATTTGCAACAGGCGGCTCTTCAGAACATTTATCAAACCGTTTGGGACAACGATCTGCAAAACGGCAACCTTTGGGCGGATTCAAAAGGCTTGGGGGTTGACCAGTGATGAATTCAGGCTCGACGTTGGCGCGCAACCGCGGAACGCTTGCCATCAACATGCGCGAATATGGATGAAGCGGTTCAGCGAAGAACCGGTGCGCGTCACTAGTTTCCACGATCTGACCTGCATACATGACCGCTACACTATCCGCAAGTTCGCTGGAGGTGGCGATGTCATGTGTGATCAGGATAAAGCTGATTCCCAGTTCGCCTTTGAGGCGTTTCAACACATTGAAAATGCTGGCTTGTGTCAACACATCCAACGCAGAGGTGGGTTCATCCAACAAGATCAAATTCGGTGAAGTAACAAGAGCCATGGCAATCGCAACACGTTGACGCATGCCACCGCTCAATTCGAATGGGTAACGATTGATGAAGTCTTCAGGAACCCCTACATGCTGGAACATCTTTTTGACCAGAGAAACAGCCTCTTGCTTGCTGACACCCAGGTGAATGATGGCAGGTTCTGCAACCTGGTCTCCAACACGAATAACAGGGTTCAACGAGTTCATCGCCGCCTGCGGGACCATCGAGATGGATGCCCAACGAATATTTTGTCGGAACTCTTCCTCATTCAATTGCATCACATCGTTCCCGTCCAGATAAACGCGACCAGAGTAGGAAACAACATTACGAGGAAGCAGACGAAGGATAGCTTTGGCAAGCGAACTTTTACCACAACCGGATTCCCCTAATACAACCACTGCCTGGTTGGCATTTAGTGCAAAATTCACCTTATCCACTGCCTGGACAGATCCACGCGTGGTTCCAAAGTGCAAAACCAAATCCTCAATACGAAGAAGGTTGTTATTCTGTGCCATCTATATATCCCTTAATCTTGGATTGAAAATACGGTCAAGAGCAAAGCCAAGCATTGCAAATCCCAACCCTGTAAGCATCAACAACGCAGCAGGCTCTATAACCCAGTAGTACAAACCTCGATAAAGAGCACCTTCTGCAAAGGCATTTTCAATGATCTTGCCCCATGTTGGAAGAACAGGATCACCCAACCCAAGTACTGCTAATGAGGCCTCCAAGAATACATAGGAAGGCACAGAGGAGACCAATGCTGGGATCAACAACGGAATCATACGAGGGATCAAATAATTGAAGATGATGCGCCTGTCAGTCGTTCCATATGCACGGGCAGCCTCGATGTAAGGTGAAACCTTGGACTGCATAAAAACTGCGCGATACGATTTGATCGCTCCAGTAAAGATACTAAGCAAAATAGTAACCCCAAGGATGACCCAAATGCTACGCGAATAGAACGTACCCACCATAATGAGAATGGCAAGGAAGGGCAAAACAAGATTTACTTCAGTGATGCGTTGGATCAACTCATCCACCCAACCGCCATACCAGGAACCAATCGCAGCGATGATCATTGTCAAAAGGGAGGTTCCCAATGCCGCAAGCAGGCCAAAACTCAACGCAATGGGAGTGCCCCAAAGTAACGGCAACATCAAATCACGCCGGTAATGATCAGTACCCGCTAATCCGTACAACGTCCCATGCAACACGAATTCAGCGTCAATATCAGAGTTTGGTTCAAAAGTTACAGCAACGATCTCGAGCTGATATGTTCCTTTGACAATTTCTGTACTTTCACTTTTGGGTTCAACAAAGAGGGCAGTAAGAATATCTTCTGTCTTGAGCCTCTTCATCAATTTTTGGTCCTGTGAAATACGGAAGGTCATTTCACGATCAACAGCAAAATCACCGACCCGAATCCGCTCACCAGAAGGAGTTATCCATGCCACTGAAACAAATGGCAATTTTTCCTGGAACGTTCCATTTAAGTAAAGGATCAATTCCTGAGGAGGGTAATCATACGAATAGTCGAACGAATGAGTGACTGTGATCGTAGCGGTATCCTGAGCACCCACCTCAACAGTCTTATTCATAGTGCCATCTGTAGTACTCACTGCAAATGAGACAGGCTGTTTGACATCGCTAAAATAGTTCATCCATGAAGGAGCAGCATATTTGGGATTCTGATACCAAACATCCTCTCCACCACGCCACAAACGAGTCGCTTCATCATACGGAATGGTTATCAAGGCGTATGCTGAGACACCCAATAAGAATAGAATCGTTATCAGCCCAATAACAGCAGACGGATAACGAACGAGTTCACGCATGGATTTTGATAAAGTGTTCATTGTTGTGCGTTATCTCCACCAACTTTAACTCGGGGATCTACCAAGGCATAAACGAAATCGAGGACAAAAACAGTGATGCCAAGTAAATATGCATAGATGATCGTAGAACCAACAATGACCGGTGTATCATACAAACCGATCGCCTGGAAGAGTGTACGGCCAAGCCCTGGCCACAAAAACACGGTTTCCGTGATGGTGAAACCAGTCCACATTCCTATAATCAACAAAGCAAAATTCGTAATGATCGTAGGTAGAGTTGGGCGAAGGATATAGCGACGTTCAATATCTCGTGAGGGCAAGCCCTTGGCGCGCGCCATTTCCACATAATCTTCACTCGAATAGATCAGGAAGAACGTACGCCAGTTATATACACTCAGGAAAAACGAACTAACGATGATGGAAGAGGCTGGCAGAATCAAGTGTTTAAGAACATTCATCGCATACCCAAAAGATGTGCTGGGAGGCGGTGAATCCACCAAGCC
>VFQT010003170.1_pt1 | contig 15445 bp, 13 predicted proteins | sample 3512381 | NCBI WGS metagenome assembly VFQT01 (sample SAMN10412376, study PRJNA504923) | tailings metagenome | isolation source: Relicate 2 Philex TSF3 active mining site | place: Philippines: Tuba, Benguet | collected 2017-08-29 | reverse complement strand
GTACCGCGTCAGGCGCCGAGACCGGTAACGACCGCCTCGCTTCCATCGAGAACGTCATCGGCGGCGCCGGCGACGACGTCGTCACAGGCAATGCTGCAGCCAACTTTGTTGCCACGGGCGCGGGCGACGACACCATCGTCGCAAGCCTCGATGACGCCGACGACGTCTACGACGGTGGCACCGGTTCGGATACCTACGACGCCTCCGCAGCTACGGCCGGCATCACCGTGGACCTGACCGCCGGTACCGCGTCAGGCGCCGAGACCGGTAACGACCGCCTCGCTTCCATCGAGAACGTTATCGGCGGCGCCGGCGACGACACCATCATCGACAGTGCAGCGACGAACGTCCTGACGGGGGGCGGCGGTAGCGACACCTTCGTCTTCGGCAACGTCGACACCGCAGACGGCGTGGAAGCCGTGCGTGACGTCGTCGCCGATTTCCAATTCGGCGACCGCATCGACGTCAGCCGTATCGACGCCGACCAGAGCAATGATGGCCATCAGAGCTTCACGCTTTCGATCGATGCCGTCGACTCCGGCAGCAAACGCGGCCTGCTCAAGTTCCGCTTCGAGCAGGAGGGCGACGGGGAGCACACGCTGATCCGAGGCTACATCGACGACGACGACCTTGCCGATCTGATCATCGATCTCATCGGTAGGTACGACCTTACCGAAGCGGACTTCAAATTGGACTGGGACACGTGATCGAGGCGGCGCACCGCAGACCCAGTGGGAGCGCCGGCATTGGCACGGGATTGGCATCGCAAGGGCACGCGTAACGCCGGAGGCCGGACATGACGACGAAGGACATTCAGCCACGAGCCGCCAACTCGGCTCTCACGCTCAACTTCGGAATCCGCCGCCGCATCGTCTTCGGCGTCGTCGCCATGACCATTCTCGTCGTGGGGCTGGGTGGCTGGTCGGCCCTTGCGGAACTATCCGGTGCCGTCATTTCCCACGGCTCCGTCGTGGTCAGCCAATACGTGAAGAAGGTCCAGCACAAGGACGGTGGCATCGTCGCCGAGATCAAGGCCCGCAACGGGGACAAGGTTCAAGCCGGAGCGCCGCTGATCAGGCTCGACGACACGCAGATAAAGGCAGAACTCGGCGTCGTCGAGGCGCAACTGATCGAACTGCGCGGCCGCCTCGCCCGGTTGCGCGCCGAGCATCGCCTCGCCGAGGTCATCGCGTTCCCACCCGAGTTCGCCAGCCTTCCGAACGCCCGCAGTGTCATGCAAGGCGAAACGGTTCTGTTCGAAGAAAATCGCAGGAGCCGCAAGACCCAGAAGGAGCAGCTTGCCGAGCGCGTGCAGCAACTCGCCCAGGAAGCCCAGGGACTCGCGGCCCAAGAGGAGGCCAAACGTCTCGAGCTGAAGCTTATCCGCCTCGAGTTGGAGCGCGTGCGTTCGCTCAGCGACCGACAGCTCATGCCGCAAATGCGCGTCTATGCGCTCGAGCGCGACGAGGCGCGGATCAAGGGAGAGCACGGCAGCCTCGTCTCCCAGGGTGCGCGCGTGAAGGGCCAGATGAACGAGATCAAGCTACAAATTCTCGCCGTCGACCAGACCACGCGTACCGAGGCGCAGCGCGAATTGCGCAACACCGAGGGGCGGATCACCGAGTTGGTCGAGCGTGAGATCGCCATCCGCGACAAGCTCTCCCGTACCGAGATCGAGGCCCCGATAACGGGTATCGTGCACCAGCTTGGCGTACACACGATCGGCGGCATCGTTACGCCAGCCGAGCCCCTGATGCTGATCGTACCGGAAGGCGATGCGCTCGCCATCGAACTCAAGATCGCGCCCTCCGATATCGACCAGGTCCATATCGGGCAGAACGTGCGGTTGCGCTTCACCGCCTTCAATCAACGCACGACCCCCGAGGTCACCGGCAACGTGACCTACGTCTCTCCAGACATCACGGCGGACCCGAAAGGCCGCGACTTCTATACCGTCCGCGCCAGCCTCGCCGCAGGAATGCCTTGGAAGATCGCGGACAAGGACATCCAGCCAGGCATGCCCGTGGAAGCCTATCTCACAACCGCCTCACGCACCGCCCTCTCCTATCTCACCAAACCCGTCGTCGACCAGTTCACCCGCGCATTCCGGGAACGGTGAGCTTGAAAGGGCCTGCAAAGGCGCCTTGGCTTCTCGATCTCCGAGTCGTGACGTTCCGCAACGCGCATATGTGGACGCACGAAACGGGCGACACAGTCCGCCGTCGCCAGCGCCGTCCGCCGGCCTGAGCCACACCGTTCGTTGCGGTCGATCAATGCCGCAACGACACCGGCATGGCTCGTCATGGCAATGCGAATATTTCTGCAGACACTGATGACCTTGGCAGTCATCGCCGCAGCCACGGTGGGCAATGCCTTCGGGGAAGCGCCGCGCAACGAGAGTGGCCGTAGCGCTATCGGTACCCGCGTCACGGTCTACCTGTTCTGGACCGCCACATGTCCTCACTGCGCCAGCGCCCGCCGCTTCCTCGAGCGCGTCCTGCCGGGCATATCCGGGGCACAATTGAAGGCCCTCGAACTCGACGGCGAAGGCACCAAGGAGGCTGCGTTCATCGCTCTGTCGAAGCGGTTCGGAAACGAGCCTCCCGCGGTTCCCCTGATCGTGATCGGGGAGGAAGCCTTCGTGGGCTACAGCGACGACGCAACCTCAGGCATCGAAATCGAGCGCCGTATCCGGTCTTGCCTCGAGACGGTCTGCGAAGACGTGTCTAGCCCGATCCTCGCGCAGGCCGGCGTGACGACGCCCGAAGCACCTTCGGGCCCCGACAAATCCAGCCCGAGGATCAATCGCCCGCGCTTGCCCGAACATATGACGCTTCCGGTGGTCGGCACCTTCGAGACGGGAAAACTTTCGCTTCCGATGCTGACGATCGTGCTCGGCGCCGTCGACGGCTTCAATCCCTGCGCCATGTGGGTACTGGTGCTGCTCATCGGTCTGCTTGTCGGCATGCAGGACCGTCTGAAGATGTGGAGCTATGGAGCCGTCTTCTTGCTCACATCCGCCGCTGTCTACTTCCTGTTCATGGCGGCGTGGCTGAATCTCTTCCTTTTTCTAGGCTCGCTACCGTGGATACGGAGCGCGATCGGCGTCTTCGCGGTCGGGGCAGGGGCCTATTACTTGCGTGAGTTCGTGCGCAATCCCGACGCGGCATGCCCCTTGACCTCCGCGGACGAAAAAGAACGCATCCGTGATCGATTACGAAGCATCGCGACGGAACGCTCCTTCGTTCTCGCCATCTTAGGGATCATCACGCTCGCCGTTGCGGTCAACATGGTTGAGCTGCTCTGCTCGGCCGGCATTCCGGCTGTCTATACGCAGGTGCTGGCGCTCAGCGACCTCTCCGCGACGGCGCATTATGCCTATCTCTTGCTCTACATCACCGTGTTCATGCTCGACGACGCTGCGATCTTCGTGGCGGCGATGCTCACACTTCAAGCGACTGGCCTCGCAGCAACCTACTCGAGATGGTCTCACTTGATCGGCGGCGGCGTACTGCTCGGCGTCGGAGCTGTTCTGATCCTCAGACCCGAATGGCTTGCAATGATCTGAGGCCCCTCGGATAGGGATAGGGATGACGACGACGCCGATCCCAGGATCACGAGCCCGCATTCAGGACAGGGCCCATGCGTCCGTATGTGCCGCCATTCGTCCGACGAGGAGGATGGTGAGACGGACGCAGACGCTCCGTACAAAGCCGGGAATTCCGCGAAATCCCCACGCGTCACACTTTCGGATTGCAGATCTCGCCGGGGCGTATCCCCTGCAGCGAGGGGGCCGGCGAGCGGTCGTCACCGGGACGCATCGTGCATCGGAAAATTGCGGATTTCGTTGGTTTATGCGCCCCGAAGACCGCCCTGGCCTTGACCTCTGTCAATGCAACTAAACGCTGTGAATGTGATTTTTACGTAGAACTATACGGTAAAGTTTTTTAGGGAGCGCGACCAGAACGATAAATTCAGCAAAATGAATAACTGTCTACGTCCCTGGTATACCGGGCTCTTCATCGTTCTGGCCGCCGTCATATTGGTCGGATGCCGCATGTGGGCGACCACCTGCCCCGCGCCGACGATCATCGCATTGGGAGTTTTAGTCGTTGTTCCCGCCGTGTACCTGACATTGATGTATCTGACCCTCGTCAGCCAGGATTGAATGTTTCGCCATGCGATCGAAGTGAGGAGTGCGCACATGACGCCGCAGGAGGTCGAAAAGGCATTGCAGGATCCGGCTGCGATCTTTGCATCTCCGGAGAGCGTCGTCACCGAGGCCACACTCTCGAGGTCCCAGAAGGTGGATATCCTGATGCGGTGGGAGTACGACGCCGCAGAACAAGCCGTGGCACTCGAAGAGGGCATGCCGGGAAGAGAGACCGGAATGCAACGGCGCATTCTGCTCGCGCTACATCAACTGGGGGCTCGTGTCGACGTCGAGCGCATCGGCCCCACGAAGCAGCATGGAATTTCCCATGTCCGCTTGGCGACCGACGCAACGACCGGCACCCGGAAGGCACCCTCCGACATCAAGCCGGTGAAGGCGGGGACCCTCCCTAATCTCGGGCCCGAAGCCTATGCCTGTTGGCGGGGCAGCGATCTGGGCCGCATCACCGAATACCTCGAGCGCCGGCTCATGCTCGATCTCATCGGCGACGTATCGGCTCAACGATTGCTCGACATCGGCTGCGGTGACGGCGACTTCACGTTGGACCTCGCACGGCGGGGTGCCACCGTCACCGGCATCGATGCATCCGCCGATATGATCACGGCAGCACGAAAGAAGCTTGGCGGCGACGGACCCGATGTGACGTTCGATGTCGCTGAAGCGCACACGCTGCCTTTCGCGGACGCTTCGTTCGACATCGTCGTCGCGATGACCATCCTCTGCTTCGTTCGGGATGCTGCACCTGTTTTCGCCGAGATTTCCCGCGTGCTCCGACCCGGCGGACGGCTCGTGATCGGAGAACTCGGCAAATGGAGCACATGGGCGGCCGAGCGGCGCGTCCGGGCGTGGATGGGCTCGGAATTGTGGAAGCGGGGCCGGTTCCGGACCCCTGGTGAATTGCAGCGGCTGGCGCGGGGGGCGGGCCTAGTACCGGGCCGCGTGCATGGCGCAATTTATTTCCCGCGCGCACACGCGGCAGCCCGCGCGATGCAAGGCATGGATGCGCGGCTCGGCAGAATAACGCCCTTCGGCGCTGCATTCCTCGCGGTGGCCGCCACGAAGCCGACCCGCGCGTGACACGTCATTGAATTGCGAAGGCCCCGCTTAAGGCGGGGCCCTGCGCAGAATATGGGCGTCCGATCGGATCTCTCAGCCGCTGGTACGCTCCTCGAGCCCATAATCCCGCATTTTGCGATATAGCGTCGAACGGCCGATGTTGAGCCGCTTGGCGACTTCGGTCATATGGCCACGATAACGCCCCAGGGCGAGCCGGATCATATCGGCCTCCATCGCCTCCAGCGTGCGGATCTCGCCGCTATCGTCCACAGCCGGAATGCCGAGAGACCCGCGCGCGGCCGAGCCATTCGCCGCGATTTCCACCGTCTGGGGCACCGTCGCTTCCGCACCGATCAGGGCAGGTCCCGTATAGGCGGGCCGGCGAGCGATTTGCGGCGGTGCCGCAGGTACCGATGCCGCAAAGCCTTCGACGTGTGCGGCGATCTGCGGGAATTCGTCAACAGTCAGCACAGCTCCATCGGCAAGAACAACCGCCCGGAAAACCGCATTCTCGAGCTGCCGCACGTTACCGGGCCACGTATAGCTCGTCAGTAGAGCCAGCGCCGCGTCGTCGATCCCCGTGATTCGTTTGCCTTCCTCGGCTGCGAAGCGCGCCAGGAAATGCATCGCCAGCTCCGGCACGTCGTCGATGCGATCCCGCAGCGGCGGCACGAAGATCGGAAAGACGTTGAGGCGGTAGTAGAGATCCTCACGGAACTTGCCGTCTTTCACCAACTGGATCATGTCGCGGTTGGTGGCCGAGATCAGTCGGAAGTTCACTTTGATCGGCCGCTTGCCACCGACGGGATCGATCTCGCCCTCCTGCAGGGCGCGCAGCAGCTTGACCTGCGCGTCGAGGGGAAGCTCGCCGACCTCGTCGAGGAACAGCGTCCCGCCATCTGCTTCCTGGAACTTGCCGATCCGCCGATCGACAGCGCCCGTGAAGGCACCGCGCTCGTGTCCGAACAGGATGCTCTCCACGAGATTCTCCGGGATGGCACCGCAGTTCACCGTTACGAACGGTTGCCCGGCACGCTCACTCTCGCCTTGGATGGCCCGTGCGATCAGCTCCTTGCCAACGCCCGACTCGCCTTCGACAAGCACGGGAATATTGGAGGATGCGGCGCGACGGCCCAGCGACACGACCCGCGTCATGGTTTCGCCGCGCATGACCAGATCGCCGAACGTCAACCGTCCCTCGACCTTTTTCTTGATGCGCTTGATCTCACCCTGTAGCGCCTCGATCTTGAGGGCGCTGCGCATCGACACCTCAAGCCGCTCGGGCGACGCGGGCTTGATCACGAAGTCGGTGGCGCCCGCACGCATCGCGTTGATCGCGGCGTCGATCGAACCATGCGCCGTTTGCACGATGATCGGCGGCGCACTTGGATTACGCGCGATCCGGTCGAGTACCGCCATGCCATCGGTTCCAGGCATAACGAGATCGAGAAGAACCAGGGAAATGCCCTCGCGGTCCGGACCTTCCAGAACCTGCAGGGCCTGCTCACCGCCTTGTGCGGTTCGCGTCTCGTAGCCGAGACGCTTGATCATTTCTTCGAGAATACGCCGCTGTGCGGGATCGTCATCGACGATAAGAACGCGCTTAGCCATTTGCTTCGAGACTCACGCAACGCTACTGACACTGTCGAGCGACGGGACGAATGCGCCAACTCAGCACGCCCATCCACACTCGGCTTACTCGGACGCCCCTAATCTGCCCGACAAGAGTAAACGCTTGGTTGCGCTACGCTTCGCACTGAAGCTTTTTCGTACAGCTCCGTACTATTTTGCCACGCTGCGGATTGCACCGGAATTCCGCGACGGCATCGCCATGCGTTTGAAAGCGCCGCGCGATGCCGTCGCGCCGGTTCATCGGTCGATGTAGACGGCGATCGCGGCGCTGGCGATCACAGCGGGATCCTGATGCTCCGCGTCGGGGACATCCAAGCCACCCTTCACTGCTTTCACCGTCACCGTCCCCACGGGCAGTGACTGTCGCACCTTCTCAGTATCCACGAGTTCGGGCCGCTGCACACCGATGGTGACGTCGACTTCGATCGTCTTCTTGTCCACACCAAGCGTACGAATGAACACGAGGGAGCTGTGATGCAAGGCATCTTGCACCGCGCGCAGCGCAGCCTTCGTGTAGTCGGAGCCATGCAGATCGTTGCCCGCGCCCAGCTCCAGGATGACTCTCTTGCGTGCCATGCCAGCCCTCATGCCAAATCGAGTGAAACAGTGACAGCGGCATGCGCGATCATCGTCGCGTCGGTGCCATCGCTGTTCGGGATGGATAGACCGCCCTCGACAACTTCGACGCTGCCCTTGCCATAGGGAAGCACGGCCAGCACGGCCGCTTTATCCACCGTCTCTGGCCGCGGTACACCGATGCGCACGGCAACATGCATCGCGTCCAGCGGTTGCCCCATCACGGTCGCCACTGACAGTGAATTGTGCCACAGCGCATCTTTCAGAGCGCGCACGGCCGCCTTCGTCGAGTCAGAGCCTCTGATATCGGTCCCCATGCCGATCTCCAGGACCATTCGCTTCAATGTCATATGTCGTGACCTCGCGTACTGCCTTCCCTCGCGACCGTCACACCTCGGCCGCATGTCGCAAGCATAGCAGGCAATTCGCCCCACGCCCCACTCCGTCGCGCCGTCGCGCCGTCGCGCCGTCGCGCCGCACTGCATCTACACGCGGTGAGCATCGCACCGTAGCCACCGGCAAGCACGGAGCCCACCCCGTGCGCTAATCATTTCCAAAAATATAATTCAAAGAATATTCAACTTCATTTCCAAATCGGAAATTTTCCAAGGTCGACCTTCCTCGCCGCCGATCCCCAATGGGCCTTTCCAATCCCGAGCACACGGTTTCCCGTCCCTTGGCCGTCTTCAGCCTTGCGCAGGACACACCCTGCCCCGACCCTGCAACAGGCATTTCCTAGAACGCCGGATCATCGCGCGCTGTTTCCCACGCCAAGGTTCGGCCGGCTGCGCGGCCGCGCAAACGGGAGTCGATGCTGCTGATTGAGCGCTGTTTTCCGCAGAACAACTCGAACATCCTCATCTACTCATCACCCCGACGGCTCGAGACGCAGCCCGCCCTTCGCCTATCTACGGATCGGCCAGATTTGGCCGCGCCAATTCCTAACTCGAATTCATATTTAGAAAAAATTATCCATGGAAATCTCCACACTTCGAAAATTGCTTGGGGCTTTGTCCTGTTAATATCTTCTTTGGTGGTTGGGCGTAGAAATGCCCTTGTGAGCGGCGACGAAGTGCGCTGCGAACGCTGAAACGGAGGGCAATAAAGCCCTCGGGTGGAGTTCGGAGAGTGACAATGAAGACCCTGAAGAAGTTCGTGAAGTGCGAGTCTGGTGCAACGGCCATCGAGTACGGCCTCATCGCCGCTCTGATCGGCGTTTCGATCGTGACGATCGTCCAGTCCGTCGGCACCGAAGTTAAGGGCACGTTCGAGGGCGTCGAGGCTGGCCTCAAGATGCGCGGCATGTAAGCAGCCGCCGGCGTCGATTACGACGCCGTTTGCTCAATCGGAGCCGCCGACACCGGAAGGTGCCAGGCGGCTTTCGATTTTTATGCGGTTGCCACGGCGACGAAATTCACGTCTCTGTCTTTCGGTCCCCGCGCGCTGCCAGAAGCGCGCCGCCGGTAACGAGCGCAGCGGCCAACCAGACCACCGCCGACGCGCGCGCTAGGCCCATGCTCGAGAGCATCAGTGTGGACAGCAATGGCGTTGCGTAGGATGCGACGCCGAGAAGCCGGATGTTACCGCGCTTCATACCCTCGTCCCAGAAATTGAAGGCAATGCCAACGGGGCCGACGCCCAGGGCGAGAATAGCAAGCCAAGCAGCAGCACCCGCCGGAACGTATGTCGTTTCCACGAGAGAATGAATGACGGCGGCGGCGACGGCTGTCAGCGCGCAAGATCCGACTACGGTCGCGCTCGATACCGAAGCCAACAGGCGTGATCCCACCGAATAACTCGCCCATATGAAGGCCGCGAGGGCCGCGAACACGTAACCGTCCCGCATTCCCCCGAATTCGACGCCACTTCCGCGGCCGAGGAGGATCATGACCGTTCCCGCCAAGCCGCAGAACGCCCCCGCGACATGCTGCCAACGCAAGCGCCGGCCGCCCAGCGCGGCGGGCAGGAAGCTCGAGAACAGCACGATCAGCAGCGGCCAAAGATAAATGATCAGACTTGCCTCGATGGCGGGGGCCTTCTGGAGCGCCAGAAAGTAGCAGACATGAAAACCCAGCAGCCCGTAGCCCCCCAGCACCCAGGCGCGAAGCGGCGCTTGCCGCATCTCGGACAGGGATCCACCCCTCCATCGCACCCACACCGCACCGGCGAGGGTCCCGAGTGCGAACGTCATCGCCGACATCTGGAACGGCGGCACAGGACCAGCCACCGTCGTCAGGGCGGCTAGGGCAGCCCACAGCACGATCGCGGCAAAGCCCATCGTCGTCGCGGACGTCGTTTCGCGTCGCGGAGTTGCCGCGCTGTCTTCCGAAGCCATGGATATGAACGTCCCGATGTTCGACCATTGGTGCGCCAGCCGCACGTCCGCGAGGGGGCGTGGCTTGACGGGTTCCCGCCCGCGACGGTAACTGCCTTGCAGAAGCCGGAAGGAGCGACGCCCATGAGCTACGACACCAGCAACGTTTTCGCCAAGATCCTGCGTGGCGAATTGCCGGCGCACCGCATCTTCGAGGACGACAAAACGCTGGCCTTCATGGACATCATGCCCCGCTGCGAAGGTCATAGCCTCGTGATTCCGAAGGCGCCGGCCCGCAATGTCCTCGATGCGGCCCCCGAGGATCTGGCAGCCTGCCTCGCCACGGTACAGAGAATTGCAAAGGCACAGATCAAGGCCTTCGAAGCACACGGCATTACCATTCAGCAATTCAATGAGCCGGCCGGCGGCCAAGTCGTGTTCCATCTGCATTTCCACGTCCTGCCGCGATGGAACGGCGTAAAGCTCGGCCCTCACACCGCTACGATGGCCGAGCCCGAGATGCTCGCCCGCAACGCCGACAAGATCCGGAATGCACTGGCGGAGATTTGATCGGCGCGGCGGCACGCTCGGCGGCGCGTACGCGGCCAGCATCGGAAATGCGAAACGCGCCGCGGCTCCGAGCCACAGCGCGTTGTCGTTTGAAGCGGCAGATAGCGTGACTGCCGATCAATCGTCTTTCTTGCGGCGCGGCACGCTAGGCACGGCGCTCGACGAGGGACGCCCGGAGTCTTTGCCACCTTTCGCCGATGGAAGCGATTTCTTGCCGGCGACTTCGACCAGAGCTTCGCCCTCGTCGCCGTCCTCGTCCTCCTCCTTGGACTTCGGCTTCTTGTCCGGATCCATGGGAATGAAGTCGAATGCGAGCTTCTTATCGGCCCCTTCTCCCGCCGTGGAGATACGTACCGTGCCACCGTTCTGCAGCTTGCCGAACAGCAGCTCCTCGGCGAGCGGCTTCTTGACGTATTCCTGAATCGTGCGCGCGAGCGGCCGAGCGCCGAACTTCTCGTCATATCCCATGTCGGCGAGCCACTTGGTCGCGTCCTCGCCCAGCTCTATGGACACACCGCGGTCGGCGAGCTGCGCTTCCAGCTGGAACACGAACTTCTCGACCACCTTCAAGATCACGTCCTGTGGCAGATTCCCGAATGGCACCACGGCATCGAGACGATTGCGGAATTCCGGTGTGAACAGCCGGTTGATGGCCTCAGCGTCGTCGCCCTCGCGCTTGGACCGGTTGAAGCCGATGGCAGCCTTGGCCAGATCCGATGCGCCCGCGTTCGTCGTCATGATCAGGATGACATTCCGGAAGTCCACCTGCTTGCCGTTGTGATCGGTCAACTTGCCGTGGTCCATCACCTGCAGCAGGATATTGAAGAGATCCGGATGCGCTTTCTCTATTTCGTCCAGCAACAGAACGCTGTGCGGATGCTGGTCGATGCCATCCGTCAGCAAGCCCCCCTGATCGAATCCGACATAGCCCGGAGGCGCGCCGATCAGACGCGAAACGGAGTGCTTCTCCATGTACTCCGACATGTCGAACCGCAGCAGCTCGATGCCCATCAGGCTCGCGAGTTGCTTTGCCACCTCGGTCTTGCCGACGCCCGTCGGACCCGAGAACAAATAGCAGCCGATCGGCTTCTCCGGCTCGCGCAGGCCCGCCCGGGCGAGCTTGATCGCCGACGCGAGCGCCGTGATCGCCGCATCCTGCCCGAAGACCAGACGCTTGAGATCGCGCTCGAGGTTCGCCATCACCTCCGCGTCGGACTTGGACACGGTTTTGGGAGGAATGCGCGCCATCGTCGCGACGGTCGCCTCCACTTCCTTCACGGTGATCTTGCGCTTGCGCTTACCTTCCGGGAGCAGCATCTGCGAAGCGCCCGTCTCGTCGATCACGTCGATCGCCTTGTCCGGCAGCTTGCGATCGTGGATGTACTTCGCGGATAGCTCCACGGCCGCCTTGATCGCCTCGTTCGTATACTTGATCTTGTGAAAGTCCTCGAAGTAGGGCTTCAAGCCTTTCATGATCTCGATCGTATCGTCGACCGAAGGCTCCTTCACGTCGATCTTCTGGAACCGGCGCACGAGGGCGCGGTCCTTCTCGAAGTGCTGACGATACTCCTTGTACGTTGTCGAGCCGATACAGCGCACCTGGCCCGACTGGAGCGCTGGCTTCAAGAGATTGGACGCGTCCATCGCGCCGCCGGAGGTGGCGCCGGCACCGATGACCGTGTGGATCTCGTCGATGAAGAGGATCGCGCCAGGATAGTTCTCGACCTCCTTCATCACCGACTTGAGGCGCTCCTCGAAGTCGCCGCGGTAGCGCGTGCCGGCCAGCAGCGTGCCCATGTCGAGCGCGAAGATGGTGGCGCCTTTCAGAACTTCCGGCACCTCGCCACGCACGATCTTTCGCGCGAGACCTTCTGCGATCGCCGTCTTGCCCACGCCGGGGTCACCCACGAACAGCGGGTTGTTCTTCGACCTCCGGCAGAGCACCTGGATGGTCCGCAGAACCTCGGCCTCACGGCCGATCAGTGGGTCGATGCGGCCGTCGCGCGCCTTCTTGTTGAGGTTCACGCAATACGTGTTGAGCGCCTCGCCCTGCTTCTTGTCGCCACCATCGCCGGTGGCTTCGCTGTCGACCCCGCGAACCGGCTTGGGTTCGGACATTCCCGGCCGCTTGGCGATGCCATGGCTGACGTACTGGACCGCATCGAAACGCGTCATCTCCTGCTCCTGCAGGAAGAACGCGGCATGGCTCTCGCGCTCCGCGAAGATGGCGATCAGCACGTTGGCGCCAGTCACCTCTTCGCGTCCCGACGACTGCACGTGAACGACGGCGCGATGAATGACACGCTGGAAGCTCGTCGTCGGCTGCGCATCGCTCGAGTCCTTGCGCACGAGGCTTTCCAGCTCCGTGTCGAGGTAATCGGTGATCCGCCGCCGCAACTGCTCGAGATCGACGTTGCAGGCGCGCATGACCGCGGCTGCGTCACGATCATCGATCAGCGCGAGCAGCAGGTGCTCGAGCGTGGCGTACTCGTGGCTGCGCTCGTTGGCGAACTCCAGGGCACGATGCAGGCCCTGCTCCAGACTTTGCGAGAAGGATGGCACGGCGCAACCTACTCCTTTTCCATAGTGCACTGCAGCGGGTGCTGGTGCTGACGAGCAAAATCCATCACCTGCGTTACCTTGGTCTCTGCGACCTCGTACGTATAGACGCCGCAAACTCCGACGCCTTTATGGTGAACGTGCAGCATGATGCGCATGGCATCCTCGCGCCCCTTGTTGAAGAAGCGCTCCAGCACGTGCACGACGAACTCCATCGGCGTGTAGTCGTCGTTGAGCAGCAGCACCTTGTAGAGGCTCGGCCGCTTGGTCTTGGGACGCGTCTTCGTGACGAGTCCGGTCTTACCTTCGTCGTCGCGAGAGTCGTTCTTCCCCGCCATCATCGTCACATTCGAGACCTTGCCCATCGCTCTCACTCGATGCTCACGCGCTCGCTTCCTTGCTCGGCGGATGCCGCCGGAGGGCCATGCGCTGTCGAATTGGATCGTTGCATACTACCGGGACCGGAGGGGACACCGCAAACCCTCAAGCGCGCTCCCACCCGAAGGTTCCCGAGGACATCTCGTGAGGCACCCTAATGTGGTGGGTTTGGCGCACAAAGAAAAGGCCCGGTGATCGACCGGGCCTCTCAAATTCTCTTGCATGTCCAATGCGACCCTGAAGGTGCATCTGGGTGCATCTGCATGTAGGCAGCGGCGCGCGAAGCGCCAAGGCTCAACGCCCGCCCTGGAACATACGCTCCATCGGACGATACGCTTCCTTGGCGAAATCCGTGTACATGCCGCCGACCTTCTGGACCTGATGCATGTAGTCCTCGTAGGCGCGCTTCGTGAAGCTCGATTGGATCTCGAACGCCTGCTCGACCGAACGCGCCCCCAGCAACTTCTCGAAGGTCTGCGTGCCGTCCTCGAACGAGCGCTTGGAGTAGTCCGACCATTCCGCCGCGATGGCCTGCCAGCCCTTGGTCCACTCACCGAACGCCTTCATCGTCGCGTCCATGTTGCCCTGGCTAAGCTTCTGCATGTCTTCGAACGACTTCATCATCTGGTGTGCTCCGATACAGTGCGCTATCGCTGCGGCTCGGCCGCGGTTCTGATCCCGACGGAATACGTATGATGCATCGCACAAAAACCGTCAAGGATTCTTTTGCATCGCAACATGATCGCGTTAACTCTATCTGAGCGGTTTTCGCAGACACTATCTGCAAGAAGATCGGAGCAGGCCCCAATAGCGCCCGAAAGAGGTGCTTTGAATAAAGAGGCTTGCCAGATCGAGCACTGAGGGAAGCGTTGCTGGACGAAGCCGAGCCGCAAAGGTTCGGTAGCCCAGCGCGAACAGGGCGGATAGTTGGGGATGTCGTGTCGGGCGAGTGCGCGCCCTAAGTCGCGTCTGCAGTGGCAGTGCGACCGGGCTCCAGTCATCGAAATTTTTCTCGCTGCGATCATGGCGGCGGCTGCATTCTTGGCTCCCGGCCAAGCCGATGCCGCGGGCAAACGCGCGTCAATGGCCATCGACGCGAACACCGGAAACGTGCTGTACGCGCAAGGCGCCAAAGAATCGCGCTATCCTGCATCGCTCACCAAACTTATGACACTGTATCTCGTCTTCGAGCAGCTGGAGGCTGGCCGCCTTTCCGGTAGTACGCGCATAAAGATTTCCGAGAATGCCGCCCGAACGCCGCCGTCACGCCTTGGGCTGCGAGCCGGCGAAGACATCGCACTGAGCGACGCCGTCAAGGCACTCATCACGAAATCGGCCAACGACATCGCCGTCGCGGTCGCCGAGCATATCGCCGGCAGCGAGGAGCGCTTCGCCCAGCAGATGACGCGCAAAGCGCGCGAGCTGGGCATGACCGCGACGACGTTCCGCAATCCCCACGGCCTGCCCGACGCAGGCCAAGTGACGACTGCGCGCGACATGCTCACGCTGGCGATGCGCTTGAACGACGACTTTCCGAAGTACTATCGCCTCTTTTCGTTGCGGACGTTCCACTACGCTGGTCGCGCGTATCGTAACCACAACACCATGCTCGCCTACTACAGGGGAATGGACGGACTGAAGACGGGGTACACGACGTCTTCGGGCTTCAATCTCGTCGCCTCCGTGCGCCGCGACGGCAAGCACGTCGTCGCCGTCGTGTTCGGCGGTTCGTCATCCGCGGCACGCAACGTACAAATGCGTGCCATTCTCGACCGGGCACTCGCACGCGCCTCCACGCACCGCACACGCAAACACAGCGAGCCGAAGCTCGTTGCCGAGCACAAGCCGGTTCACGCGCCCGCACGGCGCTACGCACATCCCGCAGAGCCGCGCCTTCTCGAACCGGTCCGCAGAGTGGCCGAGCCGCCGCCGCGTCGCGCGATGCCGGTCGCGCGCGAAGAAACGATGCCGACGACAGGCGCGCCGCGTTTGCATATCACTCGCGTGCGCTCGATCCGCGTCGAGCCCGTGGGCGTGACCCCACCGGTGCCGCCGCCGGTCGCGACGGACAAAGAACCTGCAGCACGAGATCCGTTGCCTCCGGCTCGCGCGCCGTCCCGCCTCGCCGCCTTTGCACAGCCCTCGGCTATGGACAGCCCTGCGCTCGGCAACGCACCATCGACTTT
>VFQT010003169.1_pt1 | contig 15452 bp, 13 predicted proteins | sample 3512381 | NCBI WGS metagenome assembly VFQT01 (sample SAMN10412376, study PRJNA504923) | tailings metagenome | isolation source: Relicate 2 Philex TSF3 active mining site | place: Philippines: Tuba, Benguet | collected 2017-08-29 | reverse complement strand
GGACCTCACGTCCTGGTGATTGCCATGAACGAATTCGACGTCCGCTACCTCGACAACCCATACTTCGTCCCAGAGCTTCGCGAACAGACCGGTCTCGACGGCCTCGTCGCCGACTATGTATTGAGGCAGCCACTCGCGACACGCTTCCTCGACCATGTCGCCGCCCTCCTTCGCGATCTGCTACCCGCCGTCGAGACCGAGGGCCGCGTGAGCCTCACCGTCGCCATCGGCTGCACAGGCGGACAGCATCGCTCCGTCGCGCTCGTGACAGCGCTCGGCGAGACCCTCTCTCCATCTCTAGCCCGCCCACTCTCCGTGACCCACCGCGATATCCCGAAACGCTGAGGCCCCTCGATGTCGACTCCACCGCGCACCTTTCGCCGTCTCGCCGTCTACTGCGGCTCCTCGACCACGGTCGACCCCCACTTCCTGCAGGCCGCGAACACCGTCGGCAAGCGCCTTGCCGAACAAGGAATCGGTGTCGTCTACGGCGGTGGCAAAGCGGGTCTCATGGGTGAGGTCGCCGACGGCGCCCTCGCCGCTGGAGGGGAGGTCATCGGCGTCATCACCGACAAACTCGTCGGGCTCGAGGTCGGCCACGGGAGCCTCACTGAGCGTTACGTCGTCCCGACCATGCACGCCCGCAAATCCATGATGGCCGAGCTCGCCGACGGCTTCATCGCGCTGCCTGGAGGGCTTGGCACCTTCGAGGAGCTCTTCGAGGCCGCGACCTGGACCCAGCTCAACGATCACATCAAACCCGTCGGCCTCCTCAATATAGGCGGCTATTACGACCTCATGCTCGCCTTCCTCGCGCACGCCGAAAAGGAGCGATTCATCCGCCCGAGCCACACCTGCATCATCCAGGCAGATGCCGACCTCGATAGTTTGATTTTCAAGATGAGTCACGTCGACCTGCCGATTCTCGGAACGTGGAAGCCGTGATGATGGACTGCATCAAGCGGCCTCTCCTCGGCCTCTTCGTAGGTCTCGTCGGCTTTGGTGCAATCGCTGCCTGGGTCTTTTCGGGCGGCTCGAAGGACCTCGACGTGAGCCTGATGCAGCATGCGACCGCGCTGCACGGAGCGGTCGGCCGTGCGCTCGCGCTGTTCGTGTCGGATGGACTCGGAGTCTTCGGGCTCGGGCCGATGACCGCACTCATCTCGCTCGCATTCTTGCTAAGGAAGCGAACCCTCGATGGGCTCGTCTTCGGAGGATCGATGGCGTTCAGCGTGAGCCTCATGTGGGTGTTGAAGCACCTCTTCGACCGACCTCGACCCACGATCTTTCCATGGCTCGATCACGCAGACGGCTTTTCATTCCCGAGTGGTCACACCCTGACGAACGTCACCTTCTGGTGCCTCCTCGCGGTCTTACTTGGGGCGGGTTCGCGGCTTCCCAAAATGCTTCTTTGGACGGTTGGCATTGGAATGCCACTACTCACCGCGATCATGCGAGTTGTCGCGGGTGTCCACTGGCCGACGGATGTGTCGGCGGGGCTGTGTCTCGGTCTGTCCGTCGTGAACCTCGCCATCATCGCAAGGCACATGCTGATCAAGCGCATGCTCACCGTGGAGAGCGCCAGGTCTTGAGCTCACGCCAATGCTGTGACTCGGCCTTGCAACCGTAGAGCTGATACCTCGGGCCGTTCGCCGTCAGCGCCTCGGCAACCCGCCAGTCGTCACTTCCGCATTGCCCCTTGACGGTGACGTATCGATCTTCGACCCGCGCCCAGTAGCAGCGCGCCGCAAGCAGCAAGTCGTCGGCCGCCGCAGTATGCAGACCGCACCACTCCCAGAGCCAATAGTGCCCCTGGAACGGGCCATAGGCCTGCGCCTCGCCATCTAGCAAGTCGCCGCGAATCGGCCCGCCCGTTGGCGCCTCGTCGCGCATCGCCCCCTCGACGCACCACACGGCGCCGAGAATCCCCCGCGCATCCTCGGGCACACCGAGGACCTTTTCGAGACGAACGAGGGCGAGCACATTCCAGGGGTCCGCCACGGCCCCGACCGAACGGAGACAGCGCGTGATCTGAAGCGTCACCTCCTCGGACTCGGCGACCGAAGGAGGCTCTGCGAGTAGGGTCCCGACCTCGTTCGGCCATGGGCCTTCGGGCATCTTGCACACGCCACCCGATGGCGTCGGATCGGGCTTTCGCGGCGCTGGCTTCTCGGCCCTCGGAGAAACCAGCTGCCGCGCGAGACTGCGCGTATCTATGGCAGGCGGATCATTCGGCGGCGGGCTCTCGGCCCGCGACTTCGACGTACACAGGAATATCGACAACACTAGAGCTCGAGACACATCGCTTTTGAGCCACATCTTTGAGTCTCCACAGCCATCGAGGACCAAGATCGCAAACGTGCTTTCGGTCGGGGTTGAACCCGGCTTCCTCCCTCAGAGATGCGCGTGAGGTCAAGAAAGACCATCTCGCGCAAGTCGAGCAGTCGGTCAGAAAAGGCCTGATATGCCGCGGGGACGTTGCTGGATGTGGCCACAGCCAGTGGAATGGGCTAAAGGCGGCACATGAATTCCGAGACCGCCTTGAGCCATCCTTCATCTCATCTCGATTTCGCCCGTGATCTCGTCGCGTATATCGACAGGTCTCCAACCCCCTGGCACTGCGTTGCAGAATCCGCGACTCGCCTCAGTAGGGCTGGCTCTCAGGCCCTCTCCGAATCCGAGGCGCTCGCGCTCAAGCCAGGTGAGAGTGGCTTCATCTGCCGCGACGGCGCGATCATCGCATTCCGCCTCGGCAGCGAGGCCCCGGAGGTCAGCGGTTTCCGCCTCATCGGGGCCCACACCGACTCACCGAACCTGCGCCTGAAACCGAATGCAGAGGTCGGCAAGGCGGGCTATCGGACCCTCGGGGTCGAGGTCTATGGCGGGACCCTCAATTACTCATGGCTCGATCGCGACCTCGGGCTCGCAGGCCGCGTGTTCGTTCGCGTGCCAGGCTCGCCCATCCCGGAGGCGCGCCTCGTCGACCTGCGAAAGCCGCTCTGCCGCATCCCGTCCCTCGCGATTCACCTCAATCGCGAGGTCAACACCGAGGGGTTGAAGCTCAATACCCAGCAGCACCTCGCGCCGATGTTCGGCATGGGGAACGGCAAGAAGGACGAGCAGGTGCTCAAAACGCTGCTCGCATCAGAGCTCGGGATCGGCGCCGAGCAGATCTTGTCGTGGGATCTTTGCCTCACCGACACGCTTCCTCCGACGCTCGGCGGACTCGACGACGCCTTCGTCTTTGCGCCCCGCCTCGACAACCAGGCGAGCTGTCACGCGGCCCTCTCGGCGCTAATTGCCGCCGCTCCGAGCCGCAGCACCCAGGTCATCTGCCTCTATGATCACGAGGAGGTCGGAAGCCTCTCGACAGCCGGTGCCGACGGCCCCCTCGTCGAGCTCCTGCTTCAGCGCCTATGCGCCTCGAACACTTGGAAATCAAACAACTCGAATTCCGAGGCATCCACCTCGGAGGCGGAGCGTTTCCATCGCGCGATGGCGCTGAGCTGGCATATCTCGGCGGATATGGCACATGCCGTCCACCCGAATTACGAGGACCGCCACGAGCCGCAGCACAAGCCGCTGCTCAACGCCGGGCCTGTCATCAAGTCGAACGTGAACCAGCGCTACGCGACCTCTGGCGAGGGTGCGGCCCTCTTCGAGGCGCTCTGCCAGGACGTGGGCGTGCCGGTCCAGAAGTTCGTGACCCGCACCGACCTCGCCTGCGGCACCACCATCGGCCCCATCGCCGCAGGCAAGCTCGGCGTGCGCACGGTCGATGTCGGAAACCCGATGCTCTCGATGCACTCGGTCCGTGAACAATGCGGCTCTCACGATGTCGGCCGCATGATCGCCGTCATGACGCGATTCCTCGGGGTCTGAGGTGAAAGTTCGCCCCGAAATCCTCGCCCCCGCCGGTGACCTCGACGCCCTTCAAGCCGCCCTCGCGGCCGGTGCGAACGCGGTCTATCTCGGCCTCGACGACGGCTTCAACGCCCGCGCCCGCGCGCAGAACTTCGGGGTCGACACTCTCCCCGACCTCGTCTTGCGCTGCCATCGCGCGGGCGCGAGGTTGTATCTGACGCTCAATACGCTCCTCTTCGAGCCCGAGCTCGAGGTGATGGAGGGGCTGCTAAGAAAAATCGCAGCCTCTGGTGTCGACGCCCTCATCGTCCAGGACCCCGCCGTGTGCCTCCTCGCGAAGGCCATCGCGAGCGACCTCGAGCTCCACGCCTCGACGCAGATGACCATCTCGTCGCCTGAGGGGGCGCTCTTCGCGAAGGGGCTCGGGGTCACCCGCGTCGTCCTGCCGCGCGAATTGTCGGTCACCGAAATCGGGAGGTTCCGAGCGCTCGCGCCTTCGGTCGGCGTCGACGATCTCGAGACCGAGGTCTTCGTCCACGGCGCCCTGTGCATGTCCTGGTCGGGTCAATGTCTGACGAGCGAAGCCTGGGGCGGCCGCTCGGCCAATCGCGGCCAGTGCGCGCAGTCTTGTCGGCTGCCCTATCAACTCGAGGTCGACGGCGAAAAAAGAAATCTCGAAAAAGACGGCGACGCGCTGCGCTATTTTCTGTCGCCCAAGGATTTGGCCGCCCATCAATCTGTCCCGGCCCTGGTCGAGCTCGGCGTACATACCTTGAAAATCGAGGGAAGACTCAAGGGGCCGACCTATGTCCAGACCGCGGTAAAGAGTTTCTCGCGCTGGCTCGACCATATCCTCGCCGGCGAGCATGAGGGGAAACCCGCCCGGGACGAGCTCGCGCGCGACCTCGGAGATGCGCACCGGGTCTATTCGCGGGGATTTTCGGACGGATTTCTTGCGGGTACGGATCACCAGCGCCTCGTCGATGGCCGACACCCGAAAAATCGCGGCAGCTTTCTCGGGCGCGTCAAAACGGTCGATGTCAATAAGGGGCTCGTCCGTGTCGAGCCGTCGGCCGATTTTCCGATCTTCCGACTCGGAGAAGCTTCGCCCGCGCACACGCCCCCCGAGGCGCCGCTCGAGCCGAGACGCGGCATGGGGGTCGTCTTTGACGCCTTCGATCCCGAGAACCCGAAAGAGCCCGGTGGCCCGATCTTCGACGTGAGCCCCGATGGCGCGGGGTGGCGCCTCACCTTTGGCAACCCCGGCCCCGACCTGTCGAAGGTGCGCCCAGGTCATCGCGTATGGGTGAACTCCGACCCGGCGCTCGAGTCCGAGACGCGGCGCCTCCTGCAGATGGCGGTCACGGGTCGCGTGCCCGTGGATGTGGCCGTGTCTGGACGCCTTGGTGAGCCGCTGCGCGCGACCTTTTCGAGTGGTCGATGCACGGTCTCGGGCGAGACCTCGAGCGCGCTCGTGTCGTCTTCTGGAGCGGGACTCGATGCAGCCCAGCTCGAAGGCAAGCTCGCGGCCTTCGGCGGGACGCGCTTCGCTCTCCGCGCGCTGACGACCGACCTCGAGGGGCAGCTCTTCATCCCGCCCCAGGCTCTGAAGGCCCTGAGGCGCGACCTCGTCGAACAGCTCGAGCGCCTCCTCGATGCGCCGCCCGAGCGCATCTTGCCAGAGGAACCAGTAGGACCCGCGCTGCGCAAACGACTCAGGGATGCGGCCGCGCGATCGCTCGATTATCGAGCGATCACGTCACTCGCCCCGCCGATGAAAAAATCGCAGCCGGAACCGATCGCGCTCTGCCGCCTCCCCGAACAGCTCGAGGCTGCCATCGCGCTCGGCCTGCGCGAGGTCGAGCTCGATTGGATGGAGATGGTCGGGCTCGGGCTCGCCGTCGAGCGCGCCAAGAGCGCTGGCATGAAGGTCGTCGTCGCGACGACCCGCGTCCAGAAACCGGGCGAAGAGGGCTTTGACAAGCGCATCGCGAAGCTCGCCCCCGATGGAGTCCTCGCGCGTCACTGGGGCGCGCTCATGCATTTTTCGCGAAAATCAGACGATATTCGCCCCATCGTCCACGGCGATTTCTCGCTGAATGTGACAAATAGCCTGACCGCCCTCCATCTCCTCGGACTCGGCGCCGACACGCTGACCGCGTCACACGACCTCGACGAGGCACAGCTCCTCGCGCTTCTGTCCGAAGTGCCAGCCCACCTCGTGACGGTCGTGCTCCACCACCATATCCCGACCTTTCACACCGAGCACTGCGTCTACGCCCACACGCTTTCTGACGGCACCGATTATCGGAACTGCGGCCGCCCCTGCGAGCACCAGCGCGTCTCGCTCGTCGATCCGAAGGGGCTCTCCCACCCCGTCATCACGGACGTCGGCTGCCGCAACACCGTCTTCGAAGCCCGCGCCCAGTCGGCGGCATCGCTTACCCCGCGCCTCCTCGAGGCAGGCGTCGAACGCTTCCGAGTCGAGCTCGTCCGCGAGACCTTCGACGAGACGAAGACAGTCCTCGAGACCTATCGCGCGCTGCTGAGAGGCGAGATTTCGCCGCGTGAGGTGGTCCGTCGCGTGGGCGTCCATGAACAGTTCGGCGTTGTCCGGGGCGTCGCGCGCTCGGTCGTCCACGCCCCTTGAGCCCCTTTGAAGCCCTGTAGGAGCCGCGGAAGACCTGGACGTGAGGGCTTCGGAGTGCCTCGAAACTCGAGTCGGTGAAGGCCGAAGAGGTCGGGGTTCGGTAGGCAGAACGGCTTGGTTCGCGAGTGTCGGTGCAGATACAGATTTTTGTCGGACACCGCCTGTCGGTCACGAATCGGCGGTTCACTGAACACCTAGCCAGGGGGCCTCTCATGCGTTTCATCGCCAGTGCTGTCGCTTCGATGTCCGTCCTCGCAGCCTGCGAAGCGGGAGAAACTCCGGCCTCGAGCGCGTCGAGCGAGGTGCCAGCCGCCGAGCCGTCGACCCCCGAAGCGGGCGACGCGCCCGCCGAAACGCCTCCTGAAGAGCCTTCCGAAGAGCCTTCGCCTGACGCACCCGGGGAGGAGGCGCTGCTGCTCGAGGTGACGGGGCAAGTCACCGCCGCACTCACGGCTGCCACCGAATCCCTCGAGGTCGGTGTCCTCTGGTTGAACCTGCTCGAGGACAACTCGACCGTCCTCGTCGAAGCCGCAGAGACCGATGCCATTGGCGCGACCCTGCCCGCGTCTTTCGACGTGTCCCTCATCGCGCCTCCGAGCGACGCGATGCTCGGCGTGACGCTCCTGTCCTGGGGCGAAGGGGGCCAATCCGAGCGCCCTGTCGACCCGAGCCGCGTCGCCTTCGGCGTCGTCGTCGTCGCCCCGGAGGGCACCCTCGCGAGCCTGCCGACGACCGCGACGCTTGGCGACTTCATCTCGGGAAGTGACGCAATGGCCGGCCCGCTGCTGAGCAGCTTCACCCTGGTCTCGTCCTACGCCGTCCGGTACGTCAAGGGCGCAGAGGCCGAGGGCGTCATGCTGCGCGATATTCAGGGCGTTCAATACCCCCTGAAAGACTTCACCGTCATCGACCTCGCCAAGTGGGCGAGCGGCACTGACAACGCGCTCTGTCGCGACCGGCGCCTCGGCGAGGGTTGGCAAGCCCCCGAAGTCATCGCCTGCATCGCTGACAACGCGGACCGCATCGCCGCTGGTGAAGCGGCCGCCGCAGCCTGCACCGAGGCCTGCGCGATACCCGCAGAAGGGGCCTCCGACGAAGAGATGCAGGCCTACTCGAACTGCACCTGGGGCTGCATGACGCAGGGCGACACCCGCGGAAATGTCAGCAACGAGTGTCTCTACGCCTGGGCCCAGGCCCAGGCCGAGGCGACCGACCTCCTCTGCGGCCCCGTGCCCGACTTCGCCGAGAGTGACTTCCGCAGCGCCCGCCGCCTCGAGCCCGGAGAAAGCCTTAACCTGTCTCTCGACGAGGGCGATATTCGCTCGGCTTTGACGGCCGGCGGGTTCATCTTCCTCTACTGACCGCGACCTCTTCGACGGTTTGTGACTGAGGTGCTTGGTCGAACGCAGTCATCGACTTGCACCAAGTCTCGATCTGGCCGTGGGGAAGCGCTTCCACCGTGTGACCGTCGCGGCCGACCATGGTCTTATTGCAAACGAGGGCATTGAGAATCGCCTCGTCGACGGACTCGATGACGGCTGAAAACACCGGGCTCAAGATATCGTCGGGGAGGGCCTCGAGCTCGCGGGCACCGGCGCCAGATGTCTCGAAAAACGAGCGATTCGCGGTCGAGAACGCGAGGAAGATGTCGCCCGAGCCATGGCCCGCGATGGCGCCGCTGCGGCCGATCCCGAGGCCCGCTCGGCGGGCGAGGCGTTTCAATTGGTGGGGAAGAAGTGGCAGATCGGTGCCGACGATGACGATGATCGAGCCCTGGTCAGCATCATTCGAAAATGATGTATCGATTTTAGAGGTATTTTCGGACGTCTTTTCGAGCCAGCGACCGACGGGGAGCCCGGCGATTTTGAGCTGGTGGCGGCGGCCGAAATTCGCCTGGACGAAGGCCCCGACCATGCCCTCGGTCCTGATTTCCCCCTCCCCTATCGAGACCTTGCGGGACGCGGTGCCCGAGCCGCCCTTCCACTCGTAGCAGACCATGCCTGTCCCGCCGCCGACGCTGCCCTCGAGGAGAGGACCGCCGTGGGCCGAATCAAGCGCCTCGAAGACATGCGCGTCGTGGACATGAAAGCCGTTGATGTCGTTCAGCGTGCCATCATAGGTCTCGGCGGCGACGGGCAATCCCCACTCGGGCATGCGCTCGGGGTGGCGCGAGATCATCCACTTCAGCACGGCGTCGCGGGCGAGTCCGACGCTGTGCGTGTTGGTAATGACGATGGGGAATTCGGTCCGTCCGCACTCTTCGACCCAGACGAAACCCGTCATCTCGCCGTTGCCGTTGAGGCTGTGGACACCGGCAAAAACCGGCACGCCGACACCGTCATGACGGCGGGGCAGGATGGCGGTGACCCCGGTGCGGATCGGTCCCTGACCGCGGACGAGCGGGCCGTCGCCGGAGATGAGCGTGCAATAGCCGACCGCCACGCCAGCCACATCGGTGATGGCGTTGAGTGGCCCGGGCTCGCCTTCGAAGGGGATACCGAGGGCGCGTGCGCGCCGTCTCAGGTCAGGGCCTTGGTGCCAGGGATGTGACATGCTTCAGGGGTTGTCGAGGACGGCGACGGCTGTGGTGGGGATGGCGGTGCCGTCGGTGATGGCGACGTAGAGGACCTGCAAATCGGGGTCGTCGGTCGGCTGAATCATGTGGAAATCGTCGATATACCCTTCCGCTGTGGCATCGAGGAGCGTGCCGTCGGGCCACTTGAAGTCGATGGGGCGGGCATTGGTGAGGGCGTCCCAATCCTCGAAGTCGGTCGATTCACCTGGCGTTCGGCGTCCATCCGCATAGATGTACTGCTTGGGTCCGAGGAAGGGGAGGCGACTGCCAGTGACGACGCCTTCGCGCTTGGATGGGTCGCCGTACATCATCTTGTAGCGACCGCCTTCGATATGGAATGGAGACGGGGCCTGCATGCTCTGGAAGTGCTGAGGACAACCGGCGCTGTCATATTCGACGTCCCATTTCGTGCCCGTCCAAGTCGCCCAGACCTGGTTCATCGGAGCGCCAGAGCATTGCTGAATGTTGTCGGTCGTGAAGATCATGAAGTCACCGGGGGTGGGGTACCAGGTCCAACCGAAATGCGTCGGGTATCCGATTTTCATCTGGCGCGCATTCCTGATTTTGGCAAATCCGCCGACATCGCCCTCAGCGGGAATTTCGACGCGGAGCGCACAGGGACCGTTGGCGGCATAGTCGGCACTGCTGACGCATTTCGAGCCCGCTCCGGTGCGGAAATCACGGCCGATGAAGCCGTCCTTGCTGTCGATGCTGAGGATGCGGTTCTTCCCGTCATTGCCGAGCGATTCGAAGTAGAGGCGGACGACGGGGTTGTTGTCGACGTACATCGGGACGGCGTGTCCGGCATGGATACCCTGAGCACCAACGAGGGGGGTCGAGGTCGAACCGTTCGCGATGACACCGAAGTCGGCACCGAGAGGCTGAAAGGTGAGGAAGGAGGAGGGGTCGTCGGCCGAAGGTGCGGTCGAAGTCGAGGCGATGGAGAGCCCTTGAAAGGGTTCTCCGCCAGGACCGGGGCTCGCGCCGTAGTAGAGGTGGATGCGCGGACCGGGGGCCTCGGCGTCGGCACCGAAGAGGGTGACGGCGAGGCGCACGTTGCCGTCGGAGACGATCGGGGCGAGGTTCGCAAGCCTGTGGCCCGTGCCCTTGAAGCGCCAGACCTCGTTTGCAGTGGTGCCTGTAGCGAAGATCGTGCTGACACACTCGTTTTGATAGGTGCAGCGCTCTACCTTGATGGTGAGGGTGGTGGCCGAGGGGAGACCTTCAAGGAGGGCCTCGGTCGTGATGGTCGCCACGTCGGCGACGTCGAGTTGGATATCCCCCTCCCAGGCACTGACCTGGACCTTGAGGTATTCGGGGTGGGAGTCCGCATCGGTCAAAGCATTCCAGCGGGCGCGGAGCTTCGAGGACGAGTTTCCGCCGGGTGTCGTGACGTTTTCAATGACGAGTCCGGCGACTGGTGCAGGAGATGTCGAGACGTCCGGGGAGTTGACATCGGCGGTGTCGGACCCGGCGGTCGTGTCCGTTTCGGAGGTGTCTGGCTGGCTGGACGTGTCCGTCGGCTCATTCGTGTCCGTGCCGCTGGAGGTGTCGGACGCCGCGGTGTCGGGGGCTGGACGGGTATCCGGGGCACTGGGATCCGAGGTGTCAGAGGCGCCGACGCCATCCTCCGAGTCGCTAGAAATTCGAGTATCTTGATCTTCGCTCGAATCGGTTTCTTCGCGACTCACATCGGCCTGGGCATCGTTCTGGTTGGGGGCGTCATCACCACAGGCCACAAGGGCAAGGCTCATGAGGGACGCCAAGGGAAGCGCGATGAAACGAAGGGACATCAGAGTGCTCCGGGATTCAGGAGTGGGACTCGAGAAGGTCGAGAAAGGCGACCTGGGCGGGATTGAGCTTGAGGCGCGCCTCGGCGAGGGGGACGAACCTCACGATATCGACCTCGGGAAACGCGATTTCTCGCATCGAGCCTGGCGGATATTCGATGCGGATCTGAGGCGGCTCGTGACCCGCGGGCGGGTCGTCATCGCAAGAGATGGCAAAGGCGTAGACAGTCTTGCCGCTCTTCTGGACGACAGAACCGAGGGCGAATAGGGGGCCTTCGGGCATGAGGCCGGTCTCCTCCTCGAGTTCGCGGAGAGCGGTCTCGCGCAGGGTCTCGTCGTTGATTTCGGGGAGGTCGACCTCGCCCTTCGGGATGGACCAGGCCCCTTCGTCCTTCGAAGCGAAGAAGGGCCCGCCCGGGTGGACGATGAGGACCTCGAGACCACCGGAGGACTGGCGATAGGCGAGCACCCCGGAAGAAACCTTGCGGGAGGTCCTCACGACTCGGGTTCCGAGGGGATGTGGCCGACCTCGACGAGGGCCTCGGCGACAGCGGTCGCGACCTCGGTGGCAAGGGCGGTGCACATGGCGTGGCGCTCGGGGGAGCGGAAGATCGGGAAAATCCCCGTGAGGCGATTGCAGACGATATTGGACGAGACCGGTCCGTCCTGGCGGTCGCCCGCAATGGGTCCAAGACCATCGAGGCGGTGACGCCAACGCGAATCGAAATGCTCCATCGCCTCGCGCAAGGCGGGTGTCACCTGGCCTGTCGGGTCGGGGTCGCCGAGGAGCTCGCCGAGGACGAGGCGGCCTGCGACGACCGCCCCGCACTCGCCTTGTCCGGTGATCCCTCCGCGCCGAAGCGCCTGGTAGGGCTCGGTGCGGAGGTGAAAGGTCTCCGCGATGGCGATGCCACACGAACGATGCGGCGTCTCGACACCATCGTAGAGGGTGTGGGCCCGGGCCCTCGAGGCGTCGATGAACGCCTGAGGGTCCGTCCCCTTGTCATCACTGGCCGCCAAAGCCGCTGCCACCCTGGGGAGCCGGGGCAGGAGCAGGAGCTGGCGCAGGAGCTGCGCCGCCGCCAAAGCCGCTACCACCCTGAGCAGCAGGAGCGGGAGCCGGGGCCGGAGCCGCACCACCGCCAAAGCCGCTGCCACCCTGGGCACCGGGAGCAGTCGCGGGGGCCGAGCCGCCGAGCTTGCCGCCAGGCTGGGGCATGGCCTGCACAGCGGGTTGGACACCAGGCTGGACACCCGGGGTCGCGCCGATCTTGCTGCCGGGCTGCTTGCCGGGCACCTGGGCATTGTTCATGGGATACTGGGCGGTGAGACCGCTCTCGAAGCTCTCGACGCGGCGGCAGAGGTCACCGATCTGCTTGACTCCCTCTTCACCCGTGAGGGTCTTGACCTTGTCGAACTCCACTCCGAACTCGAGCTTCTTGCCCCGGATGTCCTCTTTGACCTGGGGGTACTTGCTCGCGAGGAGGTCGAGGCGGTCGATGGCCGCCTTGTAACGATTGATTTGGGACTCGGCCGTAGCAGGGCCGCAACCCGAGCCGAGGAGGAAGATCATGCCCACGACGGTGAGCATGGCGCAGAGGCGGGTCACGAGGGTCATCGACGAACGCATTGGAAAGCTCCTGTGGAGGATGATTTGATTTTCGAATATCTTGAACTTCGAAATGAAACTCAGAGGACGTCCTGGTAGGCACCGTAGGTCTGCTGCTCGAGGTCATCGGCGGCTTTGGCGACCCAGAAGATCGCTTTGCCGACTTCGGTGAGGTCGCTCGTCCGGTCGAGCAGTGCATGAACGATGACGATGTCGTTGCCCTTGAGCGCAACGCGCCCGTAGGTGAGCTGCATGTTCATTCGCAAAAGGGCCCAGGGGTCGTTCTTCGTCTGGGCGTCCGCGGCCTTCGACCAGATGAACGCTGCTGGGTCACGATCGCCGTCGACCGCCATGGTGATATTGACGACCTGGGTGCGCCCTGGCTGCGTGATGGCCTCGATGAGGAGGTCGTTATTGGCCTCACGGCGGCAGGCCCAGCCTCTCATCTGGGCGGCCTGCATGGCGAAGTTGATGATGTTCATGTCGTGGATCCTTTCTGTGGATGTGCCGGGGAAGGCGATGCAAGCGGCCCGACGGACGACGCGAGGTTATGACATTTTCGACAGTTGGCAAGACCAGCCACATCGAGCAGCGTCGAGCAGGCGAGCAGGAGGGGCAGCGGCCGCGCGCTTCCCCGGGATCTGTGAACGGGGTTCGGCCGAAGTCTAGGCAGATGCGTGTGGTTCGGCTAAGGTCTCGGCGCCGTTTCTCCAAAGAGTCATGAGGCCACGATGCGCCGACCCGTCCTGCTCCTGCCCGCTCCGCTCCTGACCGTCGCCATGTCCCTGTCAGCCTGCGAGAGCGACCCGGTTCGCCCGAACGCTGACGTGTCGACCTCGGATGTGAGCGACGAAAACGCTGACGGTGGGAATGATGGGCCAGACGCCACCACCAACGACACAAGCGAGCCTGCAGACACGACGCCCCCGCCCGAACCATGGCAGCACATCGGCCCGGTCACGACCGCCGACCGCCCCGAGGTCAAACGTCCGCTCTTTATCGAGCGCTCGCCCGATGCAATCGCGCCGACCACTGGGTTGCCCGAGGGGCGAGCAATGGTCGTCGACTTCGATGGCGATGGCCGGGACGACGTCGTGGCGCTCGGGACGACCAATGGGATGAATCCGAAGCTGCTTCGCAACGCCACGCCGAGGGGCAGCAGCGAGTGGGCCTTTGAAGACGTCACGGCCGACGCCGGGTTCGACGCCCCCATGACCCTCCTCGTCTTTGGCGACATCGACAACGACGGCGACCAGGACGCGTTCTCGGGCACGTCCTTCCGCGCCGGTGCGAACGGCAAGTACGGGATCTGGAAAAACGACGGTGCCGGCCACTTCACCTATGCGGGCCGGGACGGACTCATGCCGAACATCCTCCAGGGTTCGCTCTACAAAGAGATGGCGGCAGCGACGCTCGCCGACCTCGACAAGGACGGCATCCTCGACCTCTACGTCGCGATGTGGAACCTCGGCGATCTGAGCGGCAACCTCTACGTCCCCACCGATGACGAGCTCTACAAGGGCGATGGAACCGGGGCCTTTGCGACCTTCATCCTGCCAGACCAGCACAACCCGCTCACTTCGCAGGTCGCGCCCGATTACGACGGTGTCCCACGGAGAGCATACGGCCTATGCCCCGCAGATTATGACGACGATGGCGACCTTGACCTGTTTGTGAACAACTATGGAGCGGGCCGCCCCGCCGCGGGAAGTATCCCGCTTTACTGGGACTGGAATCTACTATGGCGCAACGACGGCGGCCTCAAGTTCACAGATGTCGGTGTCGCCTCGAAGGTGCACGCGACCATGCGCGGCATCGGCGGCGTCGAGGAGGAAGCGCCACTCGTGATCGACGGCAAAGCCTACCCGAGCCCGATCGGCGGCAATGGCTTTGGCTGCTCCTGGGGTGACTTCGACAACGACGGCGATCTCGACCTCGCGGTCGGTCAGATTGCCCACCCCGACTACTCGCAGACCGACCGCCTGATGTTGCACACGAACCCGGGCGGAGAAGCTGGCTCGGAGCGCGTCTTCGGTGAAGAGTCCGCAGCGCGCGGGCTCGAATACTACGAGGACGAACTCCACCCGGTCTTCGTCGACATCGACCTCGACGGCCGCCTCGACCTTGCTGTCTCGAGACTTCGCGGAGGTTCGAAATGGGAGGTCTACCTGCAGACCCCCGAGCAGCATTTCGTCCGCGAGAAGCAGGCCGACTCGGGTGTCGATATTACGACACCGGGCCCGACGGTGTGGCTCGACGTGGAAGGCGATGGGGACCTCGACTTCTTCATGCCGAAGAATGCGTCGGCCGAGGTGACGTCGGGACGCCTCTTCGAAAATGTCGCTGGGCGCGATGCCGAGGCGGGAGGCAATTTCCTCGTCCTCAAACTCAAGGCGCGCGCACCTCGGGATGCGACTGGCGCACGGATCACACTCAAGACGAAGGTCGGTTCACAGATGCGTGAACTCGTTGGCGGCACGGGGCATTACAACTCGCAGCAGACGCGCGGCCTCTACTTCGGGCTCGGCGGCGATTCGGGCGCTTCGGATGTTCGGATTCGCTGGCCAGACGGCACCGAGCAGGCGCTCGGCGACGTGAAGTCGAACCTCACGCTCGAGGTCGAACAGGGTGGAGAGATTCGCATCCTCGAGTGACCGGACCGAGCCCGTGCACGTTGAAACCCTGACTGTTCCGCATACGCGACCCGAGGCTAGACACGTCCGATGAACAACTCACGCCGTCTTGCGATGCTCCTCGGTCCCCTCGTCGGTCTCGCGGTCCTTGTCTGCGCTCGCCTCGACCTCACCCCGGGGACGCTCTCCCGAGAGGCCTTCGCGATGCTCGGCGTCACCTTCTGGGTCGCCCTCTGGTGGGTGACGGAAGTCCTGCCGCTCGCCGCAACCTCGCTGTTGCCCGTCCTGCTCCTCCCTCTCGCGGGCGTCCTCGACTCGGGCAAGGTCGCCT
>VFQT010003168.1_pt1 | contig 15461 bp, 22 predicted proteins | sample 3512381 | NCBI WGS metagenome assembly VFQT01 (sample SAMN10412376, study PRJNA504923) | tailings metagenome | isolation source: Relicate 2 Philex TSF3 active mining site | place: Philippines: Tuba, Benguet | collected 2017-08-29 | reverse complement strand
GAATCAAAATATTATCAAGGAACTAGCAGACATTTTGGATATTACCTATCATAATTCCGTTACTCATAATAATAAAAAATATCGTTATAGTTATGAGTTTGGTTATAAGCAGCAAAACCTTAAAAATACTACCTTGATAGAATATCCTATCGGGAAAAAAATCTCCCAACAAAACGATCCTCTCTATATATATAATAAAAATAAAGATATTGAAGATATAGATCTGAAATCTAATTTTTTACAAAATTCTGAAAGTATTAAAACTCCTCCGATTGAAACTGTAAAATTCAAAAAACGACTTTCTAATGAGCGGAAGAAACCTACTAACGCCGAGCGTAAGGCAAGAGTTTACCGGTTTAACCAGTACAAAGAGCCACAAGACCTAAAGCACCATTACCCGTTAAACAAGGAGGATAATGCTAAATTACAAACCCTGTCAGGGCGGGACTTTAGCCTAAATGCTATGAATGAAATACTCCTTGATATGTCAAAACGGCTAGATAACAGGTTTTGTTCAAAGGCTCAATTTATGGCGTATTTTGGCAAATGCCTGCGATTTGAGATGAGGGACGCCGTGGCGACCAGTAATGATAACTTCCGTATAAAAGCTAATATTCCCAAGGAAGAAGCAAGAAAACCTAAGATAACCTACGAAACAGAGCTAAAAGCCTATGACCTAGAGAATAGGACTACCGATGGTTTTAAACCATTAACGGACATATTTAGTAAACTGCAAATTATTTAAAAGTTAAAGATGAAAGTTTGCTATAGTTTCTAGTGAAAATTAACAATAAAAAGGAGCAAGAAACTATAGCAAAAAGTCTTGGAAGAGACTTTATAGGATTTTTAGTAAAAGAATTAACAAAAAGCAGTCTGGAAAACTTTATTTTTGTTAGTTCTCGGGAAGGTTTTTATAACAACTTCTTATGTATATTGTATCAATAGTTACATAAAAAAACAAATGCTAATGCTTAAAAAACGCAGTAATAATTAAGCCTATAATAGTTAAGAAAAATGGGATCATCCATTTTAGAAGGTCAATCTTAATATCTTTTATCTCTTCTCTTAATTCAGCTTTAAGTAGAGCTAGATCGTTTTTAGTAGCTAATTGGTCGCTTTGGTCATTGATAGCATCTACAATTAGCTCGGCATGTTCTTCAGTAAATCCATGTTGAGTGAACTTCTTTACTACTGCATGTGTGTTTAATATTGCCATATTCATCCTAATTAAAAAGGTTATCTATGCTTACTATAGCACAAAACCAAGGTTAGTTCTATTAAAGTTCCAGACGTTTTATTGCCCGCTCTCGAAGTTCACCTGTAGGACTGACGTACTGATATAGTGTATTTCTTGTGATCTTCAGTTCTTTACACAAATCACCTACGGAAGTATCACGATTTTTCATAGCTACTTCAGCGAGGCGTACTTGTGCCTTACTTAATCTGAATTTCCTTCCGCCGTTTGTCCCTCTAGCTCTTGCTGCAGCTAAGCCTGCTTTTATTCGTTCACTAATTAGATCGCTTTCAAACTCTGCTAGTGATGCAAATATTCCAAAGGTCAATCTTCCTGCGGCAGTAGTTGTATCAATTTGAGCACCTTGTCCTGATAAAATACGAAAACCTATATTACGCTTAGTAAGATCGGTGATCGTTTTAACTAGGTGTGAAAGATTACGGCCTAATCTATCGAGTTTCCAGACTACTAAAACGTCATGTTCCCGAAGAGATTTTAGGCAGGCTTCCAATCCCGGTCTTTTGTCATTTCTTCCCGAGGCATAATCTTCGTAGATATAATTTTCCTGAACTCCGTGTGCTTTTAAAGCGTCTAGTTGGAGATTTGTTGTTTGAGAGCCGTCTGCCTTTGAAACTCTTACATATCCTACTAGCATGGTATTTTGTAATTTTTCAGGTGTTTAAGTAACAACATCATTAAAACCTAGTTGTTTAAAAAATATATCACCTATTATATAACTTATTCATAGTATTGTAAACTATTTATTAGATAAGTGACAAATTGGATAAAACTTGTCTTTCAACTGTACGATTTTTTCGTACTTTCGGAATTGAGAAAATCGCAACTTTTCCTTATCACCCTCTATAAACCCTTATTCTATAAGGGTTACAGGTTGCGGAATTGAGAAAATCGCAACTTTACTGAGAAAATCGAAATATACATCTCTTAGAAAAACGTATTAGAATTGTTCCCCTTAAATATTTTCACAGTTGGCGGTGGGGAATGTGGCAAAAAATCCTCATTACCCCCCCCCGCAATTTTTAGATACCACAACAACAAATTAAATTCTCAAAATATTTATTTTACTTAAGATTGAGAGTTGACAGGGTTTTGTCTATTAGCTAGCGTTAAATAGCTAATGGTGACTGAAATCACTGTGATAAGCGTCCTCCTCATGCTGGGGGTTATGTTATCTATAAGTGCCTCTGGCATGAAGGATATCATTGGTTTATCACGACTATTTCAGAGCCCCTGGCACTTATCAATTAAACATAGTAATTTATGCAAGCAGATAGTTCTTGGGAGGTGGTCGTATCCTCTCTTATATCTCAACTTCAAAACATTGAAGCAATCTTAGAAAACCAACAATCCAGCATAAACGAATACCTACAACAAAATGGTAATAAGGCGGAAAGTCAGCTTCTAGAAGCACAGCTAAGGTCAACGGAGGTCTCATTCAACAGGATGGAAGATAAGCTACACGATATGATTATTTACCTCTGTCGGGCGATGACTGAAAGCAGGGTTCGTAAGCTTAGCAATTTACTGGGAGAGGATAGCTATGGAATGGAACTCTGACGATCCCTTCGTAAAATGGGTTACTAGGGCTTATGTTATAGCGGTATTGGTTGGGATGCCGACAGCTTATTACTTGATATTGGGGGAGTTATGATTGTAAGGCTACTTCTTACATCTGTGCTACTAGTTGTTATCACGTATCTTAACATTTACATGGTAAACATCATTTATGCACCGTTTGATGATGAAACTATATATACAAATCGTGGCACCATTTATCGTACTGGTAAAGGATATTAAACTTTGTTTTTAATCATCCTTAACTCTTGTATAAAGTAAATCTTTACATCAAAATTACATAATGAGATTGCTTCTTTTATTTCTTGATTATGGTATTTTTTTAACTGTTCAAGATCACGAGGTGGAAGAGTGATAATTAATGTTTTCGATGAAGACAAAGAACTAATTTTTGCATGATAAAAATATTGGGTAATATGTCCCCAATTGCGACCATGAATATTACGTTCTTTTTGAATGACTATATTTTTAAAGTTATTAAAAAATATTAAATATCGTTCATGGTGTAGATTAATATTAAGATATTTTTTTCTTAGTTCTTCAATTTTATTATTAGTTAATTTTCTTTCTGTTTCATATTGTGCCATTATAAGAACTTTCTTTTGAGCTAGTTCTTTCTTTAGCAATTTACTTTCTTTATAAAAAGTTGCTAAATTTTCTACATCAACTTTTTTAACATAATGTTTGTTTTTTATCTTGATGCTTTCCAAGCGGTTAGCTTTTAGAGCTGAAGTTACATTAAAATTTTCCGCAACTTCTTTTAAGCTCACATACTCCTCAGTGTCTATTATCATGGGGTTAGTCATAAGCTACTTACCTATTATCCCAATAAAATAGAAAGTGAAAATCAAGAGAGCTATCAGCCCTATCAAAGCAAGAAGAAATTCATAAAAGTTCCTTTTTTCCATTTTTTTTATAAAAATATCATAATCACATTCTTTTGCAGTCCTATTAACGTAGGATTTAGATTTCTTTTTTTTTATCATATGTAACCTTGTTGAGATATAACGTAGAAAGTGAAACTTGAAAGAATCACTGCTCCAACACAAAAAAAAGCTATGTATCCACTGTCTGTGAATAAATATGTTGGTATTAGATAAAACGCTAAACCAATACCTATAATAAATATAAAAATTATGATAGGTATTGCAATGTATGGAGATAGAGGTAAAAGCTGTATTTCTCTCATCAACCTAAGTGATAATATAGGAAGTAAAATAACTATTATTGAAATAAAACTATCTTTTAAAAAAAATTTCATAAATTATCTTAATTATTCTTTCCCCTTCAACTTACTTCTAATCCCGAAGCATCTAAGATTTTAGTCGACTCTTTCTCAAGTTTATCAAAGTAGAACAACGCTATTGTATAGCCAATTAATATAGGAACAAATAATATTAACAAACCCATATTACCAAACTTTTGTACTAATATTACCAATCCGAAAGACGTAATAGCAAACATTATAGCTCTTCCACAAGCGTAGGTAAGTCCTGTATACTTAGCGCGGTAAAAAAGAGGAATATATTTGTAAAAAACTGCAAAACCAGGCAAGCCATGTATGGCAAATATTGCTACTAAATATTGAATAATAGTTAAATGATAAGGCTCTGTCATGTTATTTAATAAAAGTGGTAATAAAAGCACTATAGGTGCTGATATAATAAGCTGTATTTTTAATACTTTAATAGGGTGGACATAGTAACTTATCCACATAAGAAAAATTATCTTTCCTAAATCAAAAATGGAAAGAACAAAATTATGATGAATAACCTGCTCTGCGGAATAATTAAAAATATTTTTAAACAGCTCACCTGAATAGATATAAGCAAAATAATAATATAAAGGGAAAACACATTCAATAATTAGAAGAAAAATCCAAACTTGTTTTTTTAAGTTTTCACGCAGATTTAAAAGTTTTTTAGCTTCTGCTAATGGAATGTCAAATTTATTTGCAGTTTCTATTATTTTCTTTTTAACGTCTATAAATTCTGGAGTTTCATTTAATTCTTTTCTTGCATACATTCCTATGTATGCAATTATTGTCCCTATCCAAAAAGCATATCTCCAGTTAAAACCTTCTATTGTTACTATAGAGGCAACCCCAAGGGCAAATGTTCCTCCTAAAGCTGAAAATAATGAAGTTATTCCCATTGCAGGATATTGGACAGGAGGTTTTGTCGACTCCATAATGTACAGTGAACAGCTAGTTACTTCTCCAGTTGAAGATAAACTTTGCATTACTCGGCATAAAGTCATTATAATAGAAGCAGAGAATCCAATCTGGGCATAAGTTGGAAGGTTTGCCATAATTAAGCATGATATACTCATTATGATGGTTGTTAATATTAATACAGGTTTACGCCCCCAATTATCTCCTACATACCCAAAAAAATAGGCGCCAAATGGTCTACAAATAAAAATAACACTAAACCCAAAAGCCGATAAAAGAGCCGCAGAATCTTTATCTGCTGATTCATAAAACAAACCATTAAGTAATGTTGCCATATGTATATAAAGCATAAGGTCAAAGTATTCAAGAAACGTGCCTATAGATAGTAATCCTAATGTTTTCTTTAGTTCTTTAGTTAATTTTTTCATAATATTTAAATTTTTAACTATAATTATCTTTCCTCTTTTAATTACTTTAGAAAAGTACATTTATCAAGAAAAAAGGTAGTCCACTTTTATTGCCTCTCTTATTAAAAGAATAAAAATGTTATTTTCTTATAACTTTTTAGTTTTATAAAAATTTATGTTTGAAGTTTTAAGTATTCCTGTCCTTTGTTTTGAACAAATTAGAAATAGAAAGAATGAAAAAATAGAAAATTATATAAAACGTTTAGATAAATTTTGGACATTATTAATTAGTTTGTCAGAAAAAGAATTTTGTAAAGAAGAAGGGGTAGTTAGATTTAAATCTACTTATATTGATAAAACAAAGTTAAATGATGCTGGTTTTAAAGATACAACAATAAAAAGATATTTTTTAATTCTTGAAGAGAATGGATATCTCACCCGAGACTACGATACCTATAATGATGGAATTAGTAAAAAAACAGGTAAATCTCGAAAAATAGGAAATGCTTTGTTTGTTACTCTTTATCCTACTCCAATTACTCCTTTAATCTCACAAAGAAAAAGAGAAAAGCTTTTTTTACAAGAATTAACAAATTCTAAAATTGGAGCAATTTTAAAAAATGAATAAATTAAACGTGCAATAAATCATATGCTTCCTCTCTTCCTCCACCTTTTCTCTAAAATCCGCCGTTTACTAGCCTCAAGAGCTGAAAACAAACGCCTAAAGGTAATAAGGGAAGCCTTACAAAATTATGCAAGCAAACGGGGGATTAACCTAAATAACAAAAATACTTTATAGAGGATTTTATGGGAATTATTGATGAAGCAAGAGAAGAACTTAAAGGAACAAATACAAGTGAAATAGCAAAGCAGGAAGATTTAGATATTTCCTTGTATGTGGCCATATACAACGGAGATTTAAGAGCAGTAGATGTTGCAATTAAATCTGGGGCTAATGTTAATTCTCAAGGTTGTGCCTCAGATAAAAAGGAACATCGTTTTATCACTAATTTTTCACCATTACAAAGTGTTTACAATGAAACGCGTGAACATGCACGGGTTTTTTCTAAAAGTAAAAGAGACAAGCTTGTAGATATAGATACTTGTTTTTCTTTAGCGGACAGTTTAATCGCCGCTGGAGCGGATACTAAGCCGTTACTCCGCTCTGTAATCGGTCGTGATATTCAGTGGGCCCATTATTTATTAGAAAAAACAGAAGACTTAAATGGATTACTTCATAGAGCAGTAGAGGCAAAGGATTCATCAATGCTTTCTTCTCTTTTAAAAAAAGGGGGCGATGTAAACGAGATATTTGCTGGCAATAGTCCTTTACACGAAGCCATAAAAAGAGACGATTTCCAAATAACAAGGGAATTATTAGAAGCAGGAGCATCTTTAACCCAGAAAAACCGAAATAATCTTACCGCTTTTGATATAGCGATAGAAAACAATCATTTAAAACTAGCTACGTATCTAACCAAGCAATTGAATTGCTCATCATGGGAGGATTCAGCACACCGCGTTCAAGTGGACATCAGTAACCAACTTTTCAGGATAGCCAATTTAATAGAAATCTATCTATATGCAAACGCATTACAGTATGAAGAAGATGAAGAAGAAGGAGAGGATGAAGATTATGAATAAAGCACAAGATATCAAGGTAGTAGCTTCAAGGATGAGGATGGTTTTAAGGCAAACTGATGAAATGCCAATGGAGGCGATGTTTTGGGAAGACTTAAAGACTCTGCTTAGCTTAATTCTAGAGGTAGGAGTCAATATTACTACTGAAATTACAACGATAGCCGAAAGATTAGGTAAAATAAGTAAGGTAGAAGACCAAACATTACTCCACGGCATTTTCTGGAGTGATTTAGGAAAATTATTAGATTTAATCTTAGAGGAGGAAGAAAGTGAGTAAGGCAGCTACAAAGGTTACTTTAAATAATCTGTATTACTTTAACAAAAAAACTCAACAATTTGATCTAACTTACGATCAGATAACTCGTGCAATTAAGTTTATTACCCGTGCTAACGAGAGAAATAAAACTTTAGGCAATAAACAATCTAAGACCTTACTAACTAGCTTAGCAGATAGAATTAAGAATAGTAAGAGCGGAGAAATCTTTATCGATCACGATTGGATATCAACTATTACCGACTGTTTACCGGATCAAAATACAAAGATAATGGGGCAGTTGGCCGATATATTTGATTTTAAATATCATCGCTCCGTTATATTTGAGGGTAAAAAAAGACATTATGGGCTTATTGTAAAATTTACTCATGATGGACAAAAAAGGCTTACAAATCCGGAATTATTTTATGATGTTCCATCGCCTCGAAAGGCACAAAAAACTAGCGAAGTAGAGCCGAAAAAAATCGGGGTGATAGCCGATAAAAATCGGTTATATATAAGAGATATGGGGAAAGAAATTCCCCATAGCTACGCTAATGGGGGAATTTCTGTATCTAGTATCTTAGAAACGGAGACTAATACGTGCACGCACGCGCGTGAAGCGATCCAACAAGACAAACCAGCAACTTTTGCTCCTTGCTCTCGTACGGAGCAGGAGCAAGTTGCTTTTACCAATCAAGCAGAAAATTCCCAGTCGGCTACAAACTGTAGTCAACTGACCAGCCAAGAGGAAAAAGCAATCGAATTGGAACACAGACAGCGAACTAGCGAGAATACAGGCTTGTTTGCTATGTCAGACCTAATGGCCAAAGTGCTAAACGAACCACAAAAGGAGGAGGAAGTACCCAAAATGAACCTTGAAGAATTACCGCAAATTACCGACAAGCAGGAAAGAGCTATACTGCTCTCTCGCACTTTGCAACAAACCTTCGGAGAGCAGCGATCAGGTGAAATACAAAACGATTACAAGTTCGTAGAAACAGAACCGCACAAGGTCTGTATTCAAACCAAAGCCATGCTCTTAAACGACATTGAAAAAGCTAAAATCCGCAAATGCCTTCAGTCCGTTTACGGCGAAGATGTTACGATAGCAATGCGAGTGTTTGAGGCGATAGAAACAGAACAGCAGACACATGAAATACCTATCATTGCCAAGGCTACGGGAAAGCAAAACTGGCTTAAATTCAAGGAAAGTATCAGTGATAGCAATCTTCTGGGTATTTTGACCAATCGTTTGGTCAAAGTAACCGAGAAGGAAGAAACGCTTGTCATTGAAGCTGCTCCGTTATTCATCGAAGAGTTAACGTTAGGAGGTCATCTAACGGCACTTGAGGATGCCATAGTTCAGACTGGAATAACGCTAGAGCTAAGCTATAGCGGGTTAAATATGTCCTACGCCAACGCTGCAAAGCAGAAAATAACCCTAACTCCCGAGCAAATCATCAAGGACAGGGAGTGGATCAGGTTACAAAGGAAAGGAATCAACGAACTAGATAAAAAATAGCCAAAATGATTACACTTCGCCCACGTCAGATTGAGTTTGTAAAAAGAAGTATTGAAGCTTTGTATAAGCATGGTAATACGCTTGGCGTTGCGCCAACAGGAGCCGGTAAGACGATTATGCTCTCTAGCGTGATAGGGCATTTTTGTATGGTAAACCCTGATTTCAAAGTTTGCGTGGTTGCTCATCGTAAGGAATTAACGGAGCAGAATAACGATAAATTCTTAAAGGTTAATTACTCTCTTAGTACTTCAATAGTCAATGCTGAAGTTAAGGACTGGAGCGGACAAGTTGTTTTTGCAATGGTGCAGACTCTTTCAAAAAAACCAACTCTTAAAACGCTTCCTTATTTGGATTTACTGGTAATAGACGAGACACACCACGTTACGTCTAGAAGCTATATGAAAATCATAGAACAGGCACAAGCGATTAACCCCAAAGTGATGATATACGGAATAACTGCAACCCCTCAAAGAGGCGATAAAAGTAGCTTGGGCAAGGTATTTAACAATTGTGGTGATCAGATTTTTTTAGGTGAATTGATTGAGAGTAATCACTTAGTAATGCCGGTTACTTATGCGGTGGATGTTGCTCAAGAAAAATTAATGGCTTTGAAGAAGAAAAATGCTGGTGATTATAGCGAAAAAGAAGTTGCAGATATTCTAGATCAGGCGGTTATCGTTGATGAGGTGATAAGACACTGGAAAGCAAAAGCAGGAGATCGTAAAACAGTAGTATTCTGCTCTAATATAGCTCATGCCCAGCATGTATGCGTAGCTTTTAGAGATTGCGGAATCAGAGCTGATGTAGTTACAAGCGAGCTTACAAAAGAACAAAGGGAATTTGTTTTAAACCAACTAACTATCGGTGAAATCCAAGTACTGATTAATGTAGCGATACTTACCGAAGGTTGGGACTATCCCCCTATTAGTTGCGTGGTTTTACTGCGTCAATCGTCTTTTAAGTCAACAATGATTCAGATGATAGGTAGGGGGCTAAGAACGATAGACCATGCAATTTATCCGAATATTTCCAAAGAGGACTGCGTTGTGCTGGATTTTGGCATTTCAACAGTACTCCATGGTTCGTTAGAACAAGATGTAGATTTGGAAACAAGATTTATTAAGAAAGTCAAAAAAGACGCTAAGAAAAAGAACTGCAAGGCCTGCGATAGAGAGATACCAGTTCAGACTAAGAAGTGTCAATTCTGCGGGCATCAACATGAAGCAGAAATTAAGGAAGATTTGAGTCATGTAGAAGTAGTACTAATTGATATGTTTAAAAAGTCTGAAATGCCTTGGGTAAAAATAGATAGTAATACTTCTTACATAGCAGCATTTAATTATTGGTGTTGTTTAAAAAAATCAGAACAAAGTTTAATGCTACTTGGCGGAAGTAAGGCAAAAGAAGAAGAGCCTGAAATTATATATCAAGGTAACGATGCAAGGAAAGCTGTTGATCTAGCTAATCGCTTTATTAAAAAAAGAGAGAAACCTTACGCTATTCAGAATTTCATTAATATGGCTAATTTTGAGGCTACCAAGCAACAAATGAAATACATCCCCGCTCAATACAAAGATTTAAGTCAAGCTGAAGCATCAGTAATTTTATCTTTTCAATTTGATGCAAAAAGGAAGCTAGAAGAGATGGGAGTCTATAACAACTAAAATAAATATAGGATTAAATGTCATGGTAAGAGAAATAGAAAAAAGAAGAATACTCCAATATCTACAATTTGCCGAGAACGAAGTTGACTTACTGCATTTTGCTAAGTGGCTTGAGACTTATAGCGATGGTTTATTTCACATAAACAAAGGGAAAAGACCTAAGGAGAAGAACAATTATTTTGTTAAGTAAGAGGTAGATATGGGATTTAAGCTAAGTATAGCAGGAATTAATAAGTTAATAGAAAAAGGTCATGTAGACAAAGCATTTTCCGAAATTATGGGTAATCGTATTAAATGGAACAAATGGAGTCCAAAATTTATAGCTTATTATCTTATTGATCAGCTTGGTAGCGACAATATATCTGTACTTTATAAATCCATTTCTTTCATGGATCAAAGATGTCTTTCAAAGAGAAGGTTAGAGGTTTTGGAAGGTGCATATAAAATATTAGAGAAACATAACAAAATTTAAGGAGGAGTAAATGAGTGAAATAGAAGCTAGAAAATATACATCAATTTATAATTTAAGGGAAGAGATTAGACAGAACATGAAAGACTACAAGCTTGTAAGAAATATTGGTACATACATGGAATTCAATGATTTGATTTCAGAATGTGAAATTGATTTTTATCGCAAGTACCTTTTAGAAGAAGTTAACAAAAACATTAAAATATTAAAAGAACTAGTGGAGCAAAACAATGAGTAAATGGACAAATTTTAACGACGCAGAGGAGCAAATGTCTTACGAATTAATACCACATAAAACTATAGCAAAAGTAGTAATGCTTATAAAAAAAGGAGGTTACGTTACATCGGAATTTCCGGATGGCTATGCTACTAAAAGCAAATCTGGTGCTTGCGTATATCTTGCCTGTGAGTTTGTAATCTTAAGCGGCGAGTATGAGAACAGAAAGGTTTGGAGCAATATCGGTCTTCATAGTGATAATTCCGAGAAATACGGCGAAATCGGTAGGAGTATGATCAAGGCAATACTTAATTCTGCTTGCGGCTTGCATTCCAAGGATAAATCACCGGAGGCAGAAAAACAAAGGCAGATTAAGAGCTTTGCTGACCTTGATAATCTTATATGCGTAGCTGAAGTTACCATAAATGACAAAGGAGATAGTCCTCGTAACGAGATCAAGACTATAATTACGCCCGATCATGCTAAATATAGTGAGCATATGGATGAGAGAAGCGGAAAATTTCCAATTAACACTAAGGCTGCAACTAATGAACAAGCTAATGATCCTTTTATAGGAGATGAATTACCATTTTAAGGAGGGGTATGAGTGAAATTTATAAATTAAACAAGCATGATGCAACGTGCGGTATGTTAGAACCTTTAACAAATCAATTAAAAAGCTATCAAAACAATCAATTTAAAGATGATTTTCAGTTTTTAGCTAATTTATACGAAGATTTTCATAATGTAGATTCATTTTTAACAATAAGTAAACATTTTAAGCAAGGAATATTTTTTTATAATGCTTACGATGGATTACAAGGGCTAAACAATAGCAATGGTTATAGAATTTTACCAAAAAATAATACGTTACATTATCTTGATTTTAATATAGCAAAACACTTAAGGCGCATGGAGTCTCATATTGAAATGGGCAATAATTGTTCACACTGTGAAAAAGTTATTAACCTCAATCTTTATGAATACAAACATTGTACAAGGAAAGTAAAAGATCGAGAAAAATTAAAAAACCTAGATTACCAAATTTTTAAAAACTTAATAACCACAATAGATTTTCTTATTGGAATTGTTAGTGCAAAGCCAATTATCCCTATGAAAAGGTTTTGTTTTAATAATCAAAAAGAGGAAATATGGAAATAAAAGATTTGTTATATGAAATAGATTTTGCTTTGGATTCTATTTTACCCATAGAAGAAAGGGTTATTGAGAAAAAAAGTACAATAGAAATAATGTTAACAATAAGTCAACTAAGAGGAGGGTTGTTAAAATTAAGAGATATTTTAGTTGTTAGAAATAATATTAAAGGACGTAGAGAATTATATCACCCTCTTGAAGCATTACCTTTAGAAGGAATGAGAATGTTATATGACGATATGCCAGATAATTTAGCCGAAAAACATTTTAACCAAACTGCTTACAATCGGATTAGTAAAGAAAGAAGAGAGTTTTTAGAAAGAAATAAGGAGAAAAACTATGAATAGACCTGAATATCTTGTTTCTATGGATTTTTTAACTAAGAAAATAAATCAAAAATTCCTACCAGATAATACAAAAAAAGAACATTTTGGATTAGCATTTAATAAATATTTTTTTCATAAATCAGGAGTACGTTTTGAAGAATCATTTAACCAGACTACTTTAAAAATTGAAATTAGTGTAGGCGTTCCTAATAAAAAAGACTTTGATTTGTTCCGTAACTTGGAAGAATTAATATTTAAGTTTTTAGATAAACAGGAGGTTAGATATGATTAGATTTTTTCAAGGAATAAAAAGAGCTGTTGACTTTTTTAGTATTCATCCAGATGGCTTAAGCTTTGTAACAGAGAGAAGGCTTAAGGATTTAGAAGCAAGTGTTAGTAGGTTACCAAAAGCTATATCAGATCGTAATTTTACAAGCATTATGAATTTGGAATACGATATATATGAGCTAAAAGAGACTATTAAAACTCTTCAAAGCACCTTAGATAAGGAGCAAGTACCTAGCGTATCTAAAGTAAAACCAGTCAAAACTACTAGAAAGCGTAAAGCCGTTAAGCTTCAAACTGTAGAGGAGGAAGTCAAAAAAGTTAAATCCAGACTAACGCAAGCAAAGGTTAAAAGGTTGTTTGAGTATCGGGATGGAGAGCTTTATTGGAAAAAAAGCGTAGGTAGCGTAAAAAAAGGTGAAGAAGCCGGGAGTATGAGTGGCAAAGGATATAAACAGGTAGGAATAGACAAAAACGTTTATCGTTATGGGCGAATAATATACTTAATGTTCCATGGCTATTTACCTGAGTGTGTATCTTATATTGATTCTAACCATCTAAACACTCGAATAGAGAATTTAAGAGAGGCAACTCCATCGCAAATTAGCTGTCATAAGAAAAAGCTCAGCAACAATACTTCAGCTTTTAAAGGAGTTTCTTTTCACAAACAAGTAGGCAAATATAAAGCTGCTATTGTTAAAAAGAAGAAATCTCATCATCTAGGCTATTTCGACACTCCCCAAGAAGCTTACAGAGCATACTGCAAGGCAGCAAAGAAACTACACGGAGAATTTGCACGAGTAGCTTAATGGAAATAATAAAAGCAGGCAAGCACGATGAATACAGATTTTATTATCAACGAAGAATTTGCACGGCTTATTCCTCCGTTATCTAGTGAGGAATTAGAGAAGCTAGAGCAGAGTTTGGTTAATGATGGTTGTCTTAATCCATTGATAGTATGGAATAATACAATAATAGACGGCCACCATAGATATGCTATTTGCATTAAGCATAACATAAGCTTCAACGTAATAGAAAAGATGGAGCTAGAAACCGAGCTGGATGTAAAGCTTTGGATGATCAATAACCAGTTTAGCAGAAGAAACTTGCCAACTGAAACTAAGTTAGCACTTGCTTATAGGTTCAAGGAGTTTGAGGCAGAGAAGGCTAAGGAGCGACAATTAGCTAGTTTAAAACAATTTTCTAAACAAGAAGAAAGTGCAGAAATAAGCCAGTCTACCGATAGGTTAGCACTAACCTCACGGGATGATACAGGAAATAGTAAAACTTTAGAAATTATTGCCCAGAAAGCAGGTGTTAGCACTACTACTGCTTTTCAATACGATGCTATTCAACGTAAGGGAACAGAAGAGCAAAAAGCCAAAGTTGCAGAAGGCAAGTCTAGCATTAACAAGGTCTATACCGAGATTAAGCAGGCAAAGCAGTCAGAAGAAGAACGTAAGGTAGTTCACTTAAAGCTAAAAGGTAGCGGTGTAGTCGTTATTCAGAAGTATGTTAGCGGGATTTACAATGAGTTAGAAGACCTTAATACTAGCAAAGATTTAATGGGAATCCGTCATGCACTTTTGAACAGCTATCTTGGACAAAAAGAGAATTTTTTAGCTTGTGTATCTAATATAGACAAACAGAAAAAGTTGGTAACACGAAACTTAACTGCATTATCTGAATCGGTTGAGGATTTAGAATTAACTGTCAATCAAGGTAAACACATAATTAGGCTAGAAGGCCAAAAAGACAAAAAAATATCTAAAATATATGAGAGGTATTATGGCTAAAGCAAGATGCGAAGAAATTGTTATAGATCAATATTTAAAGGGGCATATTAGCAATGAGTTTAAGGATGCACTTTTGCAGGGAATTAACACAAGGCATGATTTAGAAGTAATGTTTGGAGAATTAAAAGACGAGAGCTTCGGAAAGCTTATTGTAAGTGTATTGATTAAGGAGTTAGAAAATGAACCATCAAACTAATCATGAAACTATAACATGGCAGGCTAGTAGTATTAAACTGGCACAGTTAAAAGAATATGCCAATAATCCAAGAAAAATAACCAAGGAAATGCTTGATAAACTAGCTTCTCATATTAAGGAGGACGGGTATCATCAAAGAATAATAGTAGATAACGATTACACTATTATCGGCGGCCATCAACGCAAAAAAGCTTTATATATGGCAGGTTATGATGATGAGACTGAAATTGAGGTGTTAATGCCCAGTAGAAAACTAACGCCGGAGGAAATAGACAGGTTGAATATCAGAGATAACCTAGCGTTTGGTGAATATGATTTTGATATACTAACGGAACGGTTTGATCAGGAGGAGCTATTATCTTTTGGCATGGATGAGGATATGTTAAGGCCCATATTTGATAAAGCCATATTAGAAGAAATAGGGGAAGAAGAGGAAATAGAAGTCCCAGAAGAAGTTATTGCTAGGCTTGGCGATATTTACGTGCTTGGGTCTCATCGTTTAATGTGCGGGGATAGTACTAATC
>VFQT010003167.1_pt1 | contig 15461 bp, 12 predicted proteins | sample 3512381 | NCBI WGS metagenome assembly VFQT01 (sample SAMN10412376, study PRJNA504923) | tailings metagenome | isolation source: Relicate 2 Philex TSF3 active mining site | place: Philippines: Tuba, Benguet | collected 2017-08-29 | reverse complement strand
GGATTTGCCCCCTCACCCCCGACCCCTCTCCCCCTGCGGGGGCGAGGGGAGGATTTCGTCTTTTCTGCGGTGAGGAAAGAGCACTGATGCGGCTCGTTCGTGGCAGGGACGAGGCGGCGGGGTGGGAGGGAAACCTCCGGACTGCTGTCAGCGCACTGTCGCTTCGAAGGTGATCGTCCCGGTTCCGTTGGCTTCCAGTTCACCGTCGAGTACGAAGGTCAGGACTGAGCTGCCTTCGCCGTTGGGGTCGATGGTGACCGAGCCGGGGTGCTTTTCGTCGATGGACGCTGAGCCTTCGACGTATTGCAGTCGCGGTGTCAGGTTGTCGACAATTCGGACGTCGCTCAACGGCAGCTCGCCGGTGTTGCGGAAGCGGATGGTGAATCGCACGACGTCGCCTGTCTGAGCTGTCTGGACGTCTGCCAGTTTGATCAGCTGCAGCACTCCGCCCTCGCGCTGATCCTCGACCCCCACTGTCTGCTGCGTCTTCTGAACATCGCGAATGGCGGACGGTGAGTCGGTGGCGGCGAAGATCTGCGGGAAGGACTGGCGCGTCCAGGCTTCGGCGTTGCGCGCCTGCTGGGCGAGGACTGAGGAATCCTTGCGGAGGAATGTTTGAGCAGCGGCTGCATCGCGGCTCTGCCGGCCCTTGTCAGCTTTCTGTGACTGCACCGGTCGTTCGCGGTTGAGCGACTGAGCCGGCGGCAGTGAGGCCATCATGCCGTCTGCCCCGTGTCGTGATTCGAGTGCGACGAGGGCGTCATCCGCCACGTTTGCCTGCGGGGCCGTGCCATTGTTCAGGCTGCCGACAGCCGCCGCATCACGGGCTCCGGCAGCTTTGTCGATCTTCGTGTCGGCTGCCAGTCCGGTGGTGGTTCGCACAGAACCGAATCGCGGAGCGTAAATGGCGACGCGATTGGATGCGACGGTGCGGGAATTTCCGGACGCATCGCGGAACGAGCCGACGGTGTCTTCAGAATCGAGTCCACTGCGTGTCGGGCTGCCGATGGCTGCCGTGGCTGCACGATCACCTCCATCGAACAGATATTCGTCGGGAAACAGATCGGCCAGCGGGCTGGCGGCAGTGGTGTTTGTGCGGGGCAGTCCTGAACCATCGGGGCGAGTGGCCAGTCGTGGTTCAGCGGGATGGAAGCGACGTGTCATGCCGGCGGGAGCCGTTGCGGGGCCGGGCTGGCTGACGGGAACGGCAGTCTGCGGTCGGGCCAGCGAGATGACGCCTTCTTCCCCATCGGCTGCAGTCTCATCAGATCCGCCGCCGCCTGTCAGCAGTGAAACCGGTTGGAATTTCAGGCCGCTGGCAGCGCGGGATGAATAGGGGAACAGTCGAGCCTGTTCGGGGTAGCGAGCTTCGACGGGGCGACTGGCTTCCGCAGCTTCCTGTTCGATCATCTGCGGCGTGGTGGTGGAGTAGACGTGGTCCGGCTCGCGCTGCAGGGCGGCCGACAATCCGCAGCCGGTCAGCGACAGCAGTCCGGTGCTGAGCAGGCTGGAGGCCAGCAGGCGTCGGCGAAGTTGGCTGCGGTAGTTCATGCGGCTGGTCCTGTCCTGGCAGTGTGATTCGAGGGGAGTTGAGCGGGGCAGCGTCAGTTGCTGACTGTGCTGGCCTGTCGGTTGGCGGTGGATTGCGAGTTGCGACTGGCGGAGCGTGGTTCGGGTGCTGGTTCCGGAGCGGCGGTGGCTGGTCCGCCACTGCCGAAGAAGAATGGCGGTGCCTGACCGTCGACCGGGACTCGACCACCGATCCGTACGATGGCCAGTGGTCGACCGTGCATCTCGGCAGCGGCGATGGCGTTGTCTCCGGGAGCCACAGTTTGCGGGCGTTCGCGTCGCAGCGGGTCGTCCGAGGCTGCGGTCTGCGGGCGTTCCAGATAAATGACTCGAGTCACAAGAGCACCGGATGCGGCCAGTTTCAGGTCATCAGCGGTGAAGACGACGGGAATTGGATACTTGAATTCCTGCCCGGCTGGCGGATGCAGTCGGTCGAGCAGTTCGATGGTGGGGTAGAATTCGGCAGCCGGGAATTCGGGCAGTTCCGTCAGCCGCAGTCGGTACAGGTGTCCCATGCCGATGGCAAAAGCGGCGGGAGCGGCGGCTTCAGCGGCGGGAGCCGGCTGTCCGGCGTGCAGCGCCACGCTGCCAGTGGACGGAAGTTCGATTCGGATTGGCTGCATCCATGAGGCATCTTCGCTGCGGATCCGCTGCAGGATTTCCGCGTTGTAGCCGGGTGGCAGCCGGTCATTCAGTGGTTGCCAGCCCGGTCCGGCAAGCGGTCCCTGAGCAGCGGCGGAACCACCGCTGGCAGCCGTCAGCAGGCTCAGCAGCAGAAGCGGAGCAGAGAGTTTCATCAGAGGTCCCCGCGGAAGAGGAAGAGGTCACTGGCTGAGTCTGTCTGCAGAACAGGGGCGATGGAAGCTGCTGCTTCGATCGCCCCTGACTGAAGATCAACTGTCGGTTGTCTGACGGGGCGGTCTGCCGAACCGCCGAACGGGATCAGGGAACGAACACCGGAGCACGGCTGGCCGGGACAGAGACGTCGCCGGGAGCGTAAACCGGATGAGTTTCCTTGTACTGAATGTGCTTGACCGGGGCCGGAACGCTGTAGCCTGGGCTGTGTTCCACATCAATCAGCATGTGGTCGACAGGTTCAGGAATATTGTTCTTGCTCAGGTTGCGAACGGTGTGAGATTTCAGGCCGGCGGGGCCACCCAGCGGCAGGTGCGGCGGGCCAGGCAGCCCGATTGGCGTACCGGTCATCGGCATGCCCCAGGCTGGTGTCGGACCCATTCCGGAGATCGGCATCTGAGCCCCGGGAGCACCCATGGCGGCCACCATGGCTCCGGGAACACCCTGCATGTGAGCCGGGATCAGGCCGACCGGGGTCGGCGGAGCATACTGGCCTTCATCACCGCTGATGGTCTGGAAGGAAACCGGCTGAACACTGCCGTCCGGCTGCGGAGCCAGAGCGGGCTGTTCAAAGTTCATGTCCTTGCTGCCGACTCGCAGCACCAGCATGATGGTGCCCATACGTTCGGCCTGCTGAATCGGGTCCACGCCTGGATCCAGAGTTGTGGAGACCAGGGTTTCCACTCCGGCAATGGCTCGTGACTGGAATTCCGGTGTGGGCAGGTAGATGACCTTGGTCACCATATTATTGCTGCGGACGTGTTCCATGTCCTCTTCGGTCAGTTCCAGCGGCACGGCATTGTGCTGCAGGTAGGCCATGGTATTCGGGTGCGCCGAGCGAACTTCCAGCGTCGGATACAGGCTGCGCCCTTCCCAGCCTTCGCCCGGGATGTCAGCCAGTACCAGCTGGTAGATGGCTCCCTGGCCAAAGTCGGCAGTACCCGGAACGATCTTCTGGCTGCGAGCCAGAGTGTTACCGGACAGCCAGCCGACGGACATTCCGTCCTGGCCGATGAATTTGATCTGAGTGGTCATGACCGGGCCAGCCATCGCGGGGCCGGGCTGGGCCAGCATCCCGAGGACTCCGGGGCCCGGGCCGTCCACCATCGGACCTGGATGGGCCAGCATGGCCGCCGGTGGGGCAACGTGCTGACTGGTTTTCATGACGGATGTCGTTCCGTCAATCCCGGCGCAGCCCATGCAGACTACCACGAGGGCGCCCAGGGCCAGAAAGTAATATCTCATTGCAACCCCTTCCTTGAGATGCTTCGTGAATCGAGGCATACCCAACTTCGATCCAACGGCAACCGGCAGATAACCGTATCCCTGAATACCGCAGTTGACTGGCTTGACCCGCCGCGGCGTTTGGCGTCGACCCCGAAAGGGGGCGGCTGCTAAACTGACGGCTCGCCACTGATACTCTCAGTGACGTTCTGGCAGACAGACAGGTGACTCCTTCGGTTGACTCAGACGGCCGCAGCACGGCAACATGAGCACTCCGGGAAGTCACCGAACCATCTTCCAATGGTCCTTCTCCTCTTGTTTCGGGTCCGGAAGGCTCGATTCTTTGACAAATTCAGCAGATTCCGAACATGAATTACAAAGCTCAAAATCGTCCCAATCTGCCCAACCATCTGAGCCTGCGTGGATTTCGGGCTGCGGGTGTCGGACTTTTGCTGTCGGCGGCTGCGGTTCTTGCGGATGAGACGCCCGGTGTTCAGGATCCGGCGGCTCCGGCTGCAGCAGCGGTCCCGGCGGCACAGGAGGCAGCTGCGGCCCCTGCCCTGCCCTCGGCCGAAGACGTTCTGAATCAGGCGCGGACTCGACTGGAAGGCCTGGACAGTCTGACTTGCGAGCTGCAGCAGACGGCCAGTATGGCGGGCATCAGGCTGGTGGCGAAGGGAACGTACACTGAAGCGTCGGGGAACCGGGTCTATCTGGCGTATCAGATTTTCCCGATGTCACCGATGAAGGCTGCGGATGGTCAGGCGATGGGTCTGGAGGCTCCGGCGCTGGAATTCAAACCTGAGGAGACTCGGGGTGAGCTGCTGCAGGTGTCGGACGGGAATGTCGTCTACACGCAGTGGAAGAACGGGGAATCGGTGCGAGTGAATCGTCGCAATCTGCGGGACATTCAGGATGCAGCTGCGGCAGTGCCCGGCTATGAGGCCAACAGTGTGGCGATGGATCTGGGAGTCGGTGGCATGCGATCACTGCTGTCGAGACTGCAGGCTTCGATGACATTTGTTCCGGTGAAGCAGGTGAAAGCCGGGGATCGGTCGCTGCTGGAGGTCACGGGTCGCTGGAGCGACCGGGTGCGGAAGGAGGTTTTTCAGCTTCCGGAGGGGACATTTGTGGACAGCCGTCCGCATGTTCCGGAGTACGTGCGGGTGTATGTTGATCAGGAAACGATGCTGCTGCGGCGAATCCAGTTTCTGAAGCACAGTCTGGATGCCACCCAGAAAATGGCTCGTCCCCTGCTGACTTTGGATCTGCGGAATCTGAAGGTGAACGAGCCGGTGGATACGGCGTTGTTCAGTTACACTCCGCCGGAGAAGACTCCGGCTGAAGACCAGACGGAAGCGGTGATCAAGGCGATCAAGGCCAGTATTGAGCCGGCACCGGCAGCCGGAGCGGCGACCAAACCGGCTGGTCAGCAGTAACCGAGTCTGGTTCCGTTGCCTCTCTGTAACTCTGGCTTTAGCCGAGGCTGCGGGGTGGCGGCAGAGCTCGGGCTGAAGCCCGAGCTGCGGGTGTGGTGGCGGAATTGGGGCTTTAGCCCGGGCTCACAGGAAAGTCACTGTGGTTTTCTGCAGGCGCGTGCTGTCAGCCTGATCTGTACCGGAGCGCTGGTATCCAGCGCATAAAAAAGGCGGGGGCTTTCTGAGCCCCCGCCGATTGAGTTTCGCAGTTGCCGTCGCAGTGACGCAGCAACTCAGGCCGGCAGGATGCCTTTGGCTTCCAGATACGCGATGACTTCGCGAGCCAGTGCTTCGATGCCTTTGTTGTCGGAATCGAGCACGATTTCCGGGTTTTCCGGGGCTTCGTAGGGAGCACTGATGCCTGTGAATTCCTTGATTTCTCCGGCGCGAGCCTTTTTGTAGAGGCCTTTGGGGTCGCGGGATTCACAGGTTTCGAGGCTGGCCTGAACGAGGATTTCGATGAATTCACCGGCCGGCAGGAGGGCTCGACACATATCGCGGTCGGCCTTGTAGGGCGAGATGAAGGCGGTGGAGACAACATGGGCGGCGTCTGAAAACAGCTTGGCAACTTCGCCGATGCGACGGATGTTTTCCGTGCGGTCAGCCGGCGAAAAACCAAGGTTTTTGTTGAGTCCCATCCGGATGTTGTCGCCGTCCAGCACGTAGGTGTGGATGCCGCGTTCGTGCAGCAGCTGGTCGACGGCATTGGCAATGGTGCTTTTGCCGCAGCCGCTCAGTCCGGTGAACCACAGCACGGCACCGCGATGGCCGTTCAGCTTCTGACGGTCTTCGCGAGTGATGCGGTGGGCGTGCCAGGTGACGTTGGTGGCTTTCTGTTCGGTCATTCCTCGAGTTGCTCCTGTGGAAACCAGTGAGTATTTGGCTGATGCTGAAATCCGGGGCTTTGAATCCGGTGTCGCGCGGGATGATAGAGGACCCCGGGGTTACCGCAATACCCCGAAAGGCTCTGGAATCGAGTGCCCGGCGGTTTTTTCGGAATTGGCGTCGGGCCGCAGGGTCTGCCGATTCCCGTGCACGGCAGTTTTTCCCCGCCGGCTGCAAATTCGCCGCTGCAGCGTAAAATTTCACTGAATCCGCGCCGGGAAATCCGGTTCGGTCGCCGTGTCGCGCCGGTGTTGCACTGGCGGGCCGGAACAATTTTTGTGACTTAACTGCTGAAACAGGATCTGCCAGCGATGTCCGCAGACTCGTCGGAATCTCGACCGGTGCCCTCCAACCCAGGCAGTCCCGCATATGGTCGTCCGGAGGAATTGCCGCCGGTGAAGCCACCATCTGCCGGCTTCATCGTGCAGCTGTTTCTGATTCCCGCGCTGATTGTGATGGCGGTTGTGGCGGTCTGGGCGTTATTTGGCCGACTGGCGGATTCCGGCACGGACTGGGGGCAGCTGGTGGCCGAGCTGGGCAGCGGGAACGAGCATCGTCGGTGGCGTGCGGCCCAGGAACTGGCTCAGTTGATCCGCAATGATCAGCTGCAGCCACCGATTGATCGCCAGCCACTGTCTGCGAATCCGCAGGTGTGCCTGGCACTGGTGAAGCTGCTGAATGAATCGCTTGGTCAGACAACAACCGCACAGGACGACATTCTGCACCAGGAATTTTTGGCTCGCTGCATGGGGTCCCTGCAGGACACTTCGCAGACGCTGCCTGTGCTGGCACTGGCGATGCAGCCGGAGCGGGATGTGGAAGTCCGCAAAAGTGCTCTGATGGCCGTTACGACGATTGCCGGTGAAAAATTTGACAAGGCCATGGGGTTCGCCGGCGATGGTTCTGATGCGGACGACAATCTGCAGCGGAAACCGCTGACTGAGCCCTGCCTCGCGGACGCTGCGGTGCTTGAACAGCTGCGTGTGGCGGCTCAGGATTCTGAGCCCGTGGTGCGGCATCTGGCAGCGTACGCACTGGCCAATGTCAGCGGTCCTCGCAGTATGGAGCAGCTGCAGGTGATGCTGCTGGACGGTGACCGTCGGACGCGTGCCAATGCCGTGATGGGACTGGCTCGCAATGGCGTTGCTGCAGCGTTGCCCGAACTGCAGAAGCTGTTGCAGGAGGTGTTGCAGCCAACGGTGTCGCCCGAGGCCGTGGCAGCAGCCGATGAGACGGAGCGAGTTTTGCAGCAGCGGATGTGGCAGGCCGAGCAGCCAATCATGGCTCGCAACTGCCTGCGGGCCGTCCGAGATCTCTGGTTTGCAGCGACGGCGGAGCAGCGAGCTGAATTGAAGCAGGCGGTCGAGGCGATCGGCAGTACGGACCTGTTTGCGGCTGACGTCCGCAATCAGGCGCGGGAGCTGCTGCAGTGGGTCAGCAGGGAGTAGGGGAATCGGAGTTGATTTTCCGGGCGGATTGATTTGGGCTGGGGGGGGGCGAGGGCATGTCGAAGCGAGTGTTGCTGCTGGCGGGTGATTTTGTGGAGGACTACGAAATCATGGTGCCGTTTCAGACGCTGCTGACTCTGGGGGTGCAGGTGGACGCTGTGTGTCCGGGGAAGCGTTCCGGCGAGCGGGTGCGAACGGCGGTGCACGATTTCGAGGGTGATCAGACTTACAGTGAGAAGCCCGGTCACAATTTTACTCTGAACGCTGACTTCGAGGCTGTGCAGGCTGAGCAGTATGATGCGTTGCTGATTCCCGGCGGACGTGCTCCTGAGTATCTGCGGCTGAATCCTGCGGTGCTGGGGCTGGTGCGGCAGTTTGATCAGGCTGCGAAGCCGATTGCGGCGATATGCCATGGGGTGCAGGTATTAACGGCGGCGGGTGTTGTCCGGGGGCGTAGCCTGACGTGTTATCCGGCCTGCAGTCCAGAGATTGAGCTGGCGGGCGGCAGCTATGTGCAGACGGCGATTGATGGTGTGCACGTGGATGGTCATTTGATTACGTCCCCTGCCTGGCCTGCTCATCCGGCCTTTTGTCGTGCGCTGCTGCAGGCTGTGTCGGTGATCTGACGGGCAGCTCAGTTGCCTGCCCGCGTGGGTGAAGGTTTTCCCGTCGCAATGGGATGACCTGTGTACAGTGGCCGGACACTGCGCTGTCCGACCTGTCGCGCGATTTCTGCAGAGTGGAAGAATTCGAGTAAAAATCTGGTCACCATTCGTGTTGCGACGACGTCTTTAACAGCACCGAGAGCAAATTTGTCCGCGGCACTGGCTGCATCGGTTTCGCGGATGGTTGCTCTCGGTTTTTTCGTGCCTTCCGTTGAGGAAGAGTGACTCAGCACACCTGCCCGTGGGCGCGCGGCGCTCATGTGCGGTGAGGCTTTGGGGTGGCTCTGTGACGCGGCCGGTGTGGTATCAGACCAGCAGTGATCCGCGGAACACTGTCACGGCCTGTCCAGTCAGTCGCACGCGATCTCCCTGCAGGTCCATGCGGACGTGTCCGCCGCGGCTGGAGGCCTGGAAGCCGAAGAGGGTGTTGCGACCGAAGTGTGGCTGCCAGAACGGAGCGAGAGCGCAGTGTGCGGACCCGGTGACCGGATCTTCGGGAACTCCGCTGGCAGGTGCGAAGAAGCGGGAGATGAAGTCGTGGTCGGCGGCGTCACCGAGTGCGGTTACGATCACGCCGCGAACTGGCAATTCGGCCAGCAGTCTCAGGTCCGGCTGCAGTTGTCGGATGGTTGCGGCGGAGTCCAGCCTGAGCAGCAGGTCGAAGCGGGACTGGCCGCACCAGAGCAGTTGTTCGGGGCGGATTTGCAGGGCAGCGGCGAGTGCATCGGGGGGTGTGACGGCGGTGGGAGCGGTGGCCGGGAAGTCGAGTACGATTCCGTTGGCTGTCGCTTCTGCAGTCAGGATTCCGCTGCGGCTTTGGAACTGGATGCAGCTTTGTTTCCAGTGTGGCGCGATCCAGTCGGGCAGTTCGCTGGTGGCGTGCAGTTCGCGGAGTACCTGAACGGTGGCGATGGTGGCGTGTCCGCAGAGGTCAACTTCGGTGGTGGGGGTCAACCAGCGTAACCGCAGTCCGGCGGGATCGGGTGTGAGGAAGGCGGTTTCGGCGAGGTTCATTTCGGCGGCGACCTGCTGCATCCACGGGTCGGGAGCTGGTGTTTCCAGCAGGCAGACGGCGGCCGGGTTGCCCTGGAAGGCTTTGGAGGTGAAGGCGTCGACCTGAAACAGAGGCACAGCGTGCATGGCGAAATTTCGTGGAAAAGTGGCGATTGGGAGCGGTCAATTCTTGGTTTGGGGCGTATTTTATCAACCTGCATGGCGTCCGAACCATCGGAAATTCCGGATTTCGGCCCCTACTTTCTTTCTCCCGTGTTGAACTTCGGGCGTCCTGCCGATACCTTTCCCGGTTCGGAATTCCCCGAAGATTTCGCGGAATTCTGCTTTCTCTGCACGCCTCCGCCAAGTCGCGGATGTGCCTGTCGAAGCCACTGGCCAAAGTTTTTGGCATCACAGTGTGTTTGTTGCAGCCGGGGAATTTCTCTGGATTGCAGCCGAGGTGACGGTTTTCTGAGTGTTTCAGAAGATGGTGCAGAGCGTTAGGAAACCTACAGGAGCTTTCAGGGGAAATGGGTCGTTACACCGGGCCTAAGGGTCGCATCAATCGTCGTCTGGGAATGAACGTGTACGAATCTGCCGGTGCCATCAAGGCTGCCGAGCGGAAAGAGGGCCCTCCGGGCATGCACAAGCGCCGCAAGAAGGAAACCACTTACGGTGCGGCCCTGACTGAGAAGCAGAAGATCAAGTACTACTACGGTCTCCGCGACCGTCAGCTCTATCGATATCTCGACATTGCCAAGCGTACGAAGGGCAACACGGGTGCCACATTGCTGGTGCTTTGTGAGCGTCGTCTGGACAACGTGGTTCGCCGCGCCGGCCTGACTCTGACTCGCCCTCAGGCTCGCCAGGGCATCGTGCACCGTCACTTTCAGGTCAACGGTCGCACGGTCAGCAAGCCGGGCATCATGGTCCGTCCTGGCGACGTGATCACGGTCCGGAACCGCCCGAACATCCGCAAGATGTACAACGCTGTGGGTGAATCTTCCAGCGGACCAACGGCTGAGTGGCTGTCGGTGGACAAGGCGGCGATGAAGATCATCGTGACGACTTTGCCGACGGTGGACGACGTGATGCTGAAGGTGGACATCGGCCCGGTGGTCGTGTTCATGTCTCGCTGAGTGTCCGCGGAAGCGGTCAGTATGCGGGCCGACGAATTCGTTCGTCGGCCCTTCCTATGCGCTGTGCCGCCGACTTTCGCCCCTGGAAACTCAATTTGGCACCGGCTGCGATCTGTCCCCTGCCCCCTGCCTCGACTATGATCCGGGGGGATGGTACGGCTGCAGCTGATCCGTGTGCGCGGCTGCGACTGTGCTGACCGTCTGTGAGCTCTTTCCTGTCAACTCTGTGGTGAAGTCCTGCGTATTATGGACCCGAAGTTCATCCGCAATTTCAGCATCGTGGCTCATATTGACCATGGCAAAAGCACGCTGGCCGATCAGTTGCTGCTGAAGAGCGGCACGATTACTCAGCGCGAATTCCGTGAACAGATTCTCGATGATCTGGAAATCGAGAGGGCTCGCGGCATCACCGTGAAGGCTCGGTCGGTCACCATCAACTGGACTCTGGAAGGCCAGCAGTACGAACTCAACCTGATCGATACTCCGGGCCACGTCGACTTCCACTACGAAGTCAGCCGCAGTCTGGCGGCCTGCGAAGGTGCCCTGCTGCTGGTGGACGCTTTCCAGGGTGTGCAGGCTCAAACGGTGGCCAATGCTTATGCCGCCATCGGTGCGGGTCTGGAGATCATCCCGGTGGTCAACAAGATTGACCTCCCGGTGACCCGTGTTGAGGAGGTGCTGGAGGAAGTCGAGCAGGTGCTGGGGCTGGACGCTTCGGATGCTTTGCGAGTCAGTGCCAAGGCGGGGCTGAACATCGAATCGGTGTTTGAAGCCATCATTCGAATCATTCCGGGGCCGAAGGGTACGGCTGAACAACCACTGAAAGCTCTGGTCTTCGACAGCAAGTACGACAATTATCGAGGTGTGATTACTTACATCCGAGTCTTTGAGGGGGAAGTTCGCAAGGGCGACAAGATTCGTTTCATGCGGGAAGAGATGGTCAGCGAAGTGCTGGAGATTGGCCAGTTCCGCCCGAACATGAAACCTTGTGAGATGCTGGGACCAGGTCAGGTGGGATACATCCTTACCGGCCTGAAGGAACTCAGCAAGGTGACAGTGGGCGACACGGTGACTCAGTTTCACGCGCCTGCGGCCGAGCCTTTGCCGGGTTATCAGAAACCCAAGCAGATGGTGTTCTGCGGGATGTATCCGATTGATGCAACGGACTTCGAGAACCTGCGTGAAGAGCTGCAGAAGCTCTCCATGAACGATTCCAGCTTCTCGTTCCTGCCGGAAACATCGGACGCGCTGGGATTTGGGTTCCGCTGTGGTTTTCTGGGCATGCTGCACATGGAGATTGTGCAGCAGCGTCTGGAGGGCGAGCAGCACATGGATCTGATCCAGACTGCTCCCAACGTCACCTACGAGATTCTGACTCGAGACGGCAATCTGATGGTGATTGATAATCCTCAGGAAGTACCGGACGCGGGGATTATTGAAGAATTTCGTGAGCCCATTTCGAAGGTCAGCTTCATTGTGCCATCGCAGCACGTGGGCACGATTATGCAGTTGTGTCAGGACCGTCGTGGTGTGTATCGCACGACGGAGTATTTGGGCCCCAATCGGGCTCAGATTGTCTACGAGCTGCCGCTCAGTGAAATCGTCTACGACATGTACGACAAGCTGAAGAGTGTGACATCGGGATACGGCACGATGGATTACGAGATCATTGGTTTTCAGCCGGCGGATCTCGTGAAAATGGACATTCTCGTCAAAGGTGTGAAGGTGGATGCGCTGTCGACGATTGTGCATCGTTCGAATGCCGAGCGTCGCGGGCGGGCTCTGGTGAAGCGGCTGAAGGAAGAGATCACGAAGCATCAGTTTGAGATTGCCCTGCAGGCCGCCATCGGGACTCGCGTGATTGCTCGCGAGACGATTTCTGCGTTGCGCAAGAACGTGACGGCCAAGTGTTACGGCGGCGACATTACTCGCAAACGCAAGCTGCTCGAAAAGCAGAAAGAGGGCAAGAAGCGGATGAAGCAGTTTGGTGAGGTTGAGATTCCGCAGAAGGCATTTCTGTCGGTTCTTGACACGACCAAGGAAGACTGACGGTGCTGCAGGGTTGTGTGGGGGTGCATTGGGTTGTGGCGGGCGTGATCCTGCAGTTTGTGGCAGGCTGCGGCGGGTCGGGTGTCGGTGGTGTGGGCGAGGCGAACGTCGCTTCAGGGGGTGCAGGTACCGGTCCGACAGCGGACTCGGTGGCATCGGACTCGGTGGCAGCGGACTCGGTGGAATCCGGCCAGCCGGCGTATCCGATCGTGCGTTATGTTGCGGTGCCGCAGTTATCGCGGGACCTGGCGATCTTCGACAGTGTGTTCTGGGAACCGGATGACACGCTCAGCCTGCGGCAGAAGATCGCTGCTGATCCGCAGCTGCGCGGGGCTGCGGTGCTGGAGGTGGGGACGGGGTCGGGTTTGGTGTCGCTGTGTTGTCTGCAGGCGGGTGCAGGCCGGGTGGTAGCGACGGATCTGAATCCGGCGGCCGTTGAGAATGCTCGTGAAAACGCTCGATTGCTGGGCTTTGGGGATCGGCTGGAGGTGCGGCGGGTTCCGCGGAGGTCTCCGGGTGCCTGGACGGTTTTGCGGCCGGACGAGACCTTTGATTTGATCATTTCGAATCCTCCGTGGGAGGATCAGCGGCCGGAGACAGTTGAGCAGTTTGCGTTGTATGATCCCGGCTTTGAGCTGCTGGAATCGCTGGTGACTGGTGCGCGGCAGCGGCTGCGGCCGGGCGGTCGGATGTGGCTGGCGTACGGTTGTGTGACGGCGATCCGGCAGATTCAGAAGGTGGCAGAGCGGGAGCGTCTGGAGTGTCGACTGCTGGACGAGCGGCGTCTGGAGGAGCTGCCGGATTTGTTTCTGCCGGGGCTGTTGATCGAACTGGCGGTACCTGCGGGGGGATAGTGCCGGGGCCTGCTGGCCGAGGAGTTCTGATTTTTCGGCATGGGTGTGTGAATGGCGTGGCAGTCTGCCGCTGTATCTGCTGTGACGCTCCCCTGCCCTCCTGTGTGGCTCGGCAGGTTTCCACTTTGCACTGTTTCCTGGTATTCTTTGCCGAGGGCTGGCGGCTGAGGAGCTGTCACGTTGCAGCCGGAGCGTGGGACGGGACAGATGCAGGCGCCAGAGACGAGTGCACAGTTTTTTGAGCTGCTGGAGAAGAGCGGCCTGCTGAGTGGCGAGAACATTCGTCGTGCTGCAGAGAAGCTGCAGTTGTCTCCGGAGCTGGATGCTCGCGCTGTAGCAGCCCGTCTGGCATCTGAACGCATTTTGACTCCGTTTCAGTCTGAGCGGATCCTGGAGGGGCGTTATCGGGGGCTGGTGATTGACGGCTACCGGGTACGGGAGGTGCTGGGTTTTGGGGGCATGGGATGTGTGTTTATTGCCGAGGAGCCGGGCAGTGATCGCAAGGTGGCATTGAAGGTGTTGTCGACTGAGCATGCCCTGGATGCCGGCATGCTGGCTCGTATGAAGCTGGAGGCTGCAGCGGGGATGCGTCTGCATCATCCCGGCATCATTCGGACTCATAAGCTGTCATCGACGGGTGCGGTGCATTATTTGGTGATGGATCTGGTGCGCGGGATCAGCCTGCACGAGATCGTGGCATTGCGGGGGCCATTGAAGTTTGGAATTGCCTGTGATGTTGGGATGCAGGCGGCCATGGCACTGCACGCGGCTCATCAGGCGGGGATCATTCATCGGGACATCAAGCCGGCCAATTTTTTGCTGGAGAATGACGGCACGGTGCGGGTGTTGGATTTTGGTCTGGCGATGATAGCGGATTCGGCTGAGGACGAGTTTTCGTTGTCGATGGTGTTTGGTCATGACTGTCTGGGGACTCCGGACTACATCGCTCCTGAGCAGTCTCTGGACAGCCGCCGCGTGGATGCTCGAGCTGACGTCTACAGTCTTGGTGCCACGCTGTATGTCGCGTTTACGGCTCGTGTGCCATTTCCGGACAAGTCGAACAAGGCCAAGCTGGAGGCTCAGCGGACGCGGGAACCGAAGAGTATTTGTGAGTTGCGACCGGAGATCCCGGCGGAGGTGGGGGCGGTTATCGCGAAGATGATGGCCAAGAATCCGGCGGACCGTTATCAGACAGCGGCTGAGGCGGCTGAGGCGTTGCGGCCATTTGCGGTGCGGAAGCCGATTCCGTTTGATTTTCGCGAGTTGGTGACATTGCGGGCGAAGCAGGCGAAGGAGAAGACGGCGGCTCGTGAGAAGGGGCCGTCCAGTCGTCCGAAGACCGCGGCACCGCGATCATCGATTACGAATGCTGCGGACTGGGTATCCGGGATGGACAGTCAGGCGGTGGGAGCGGACAGTTTTGCCGCTCCGTCGACACCGGCAGCGCGGGAACATCATCCGGAGATGTCTCGTGGTGGGGCTGCCGCTGCCGGTCGGACGCGAGCCGGGGAGTCAGTTGCTGGTGGGGCGTCAAAGTCAGAGGTTCGTCGGTTGGGTGGGGGCGGGCAATCGGCATTGCCACCGCTGATGTCGGCGGCAGATCTTCCGCGGGGCTGGGTGTTGCTGGTTTCGGGCGGTGCTGTGCGATTGCCGTTGCAGAAGCCGCGATTGTCTCTTGGGGCGTCGGCGACGGCAGATGTGTGCATATCCGGAGCAGGGATTGACGCGGTTCAGGGGTGGCTGGAGTGTCGTGGTGGTCAGTGGGTGTATCGTCACGAGTCGCAGCGGTACGGGACGATGGTGAGTGGTCAGGCGGCAGTTTTGCGACCGCTGCAGGCGGGCGATCGACTGGATTTTGGCGGTGGTCTGTCTGTGCAGTTGGTGGGGCCGGGCGGTCGAGTGGGTGGTGGTGGCCTGTGGCGCTGGTTGTGGCTGGTGCTGCTGCTGGCGGTGTTGACGGCTGCTGGTGTCTTGCTGGTGCAGCGACCGGACCTGCTGCAGTCGGCGGTTCCGGATGCGCCGCCCGTGACATCTCCGCCGGCTGTTCCGACGACCGGCGAGCGGTCGGAGGGTGACAACTGACTGCAGAAAACGGGAACTGAGCGAACTCGACGTTTGTCTCTGGTGTCTGCGTCCCTGGGGGGTTGGAATTCCCGGCGCTGTCGGATACACTTCCATCGCGGGGTATCGGCAGACTGCTGCTGGTACCTCTGAAGTCCTCGTAGCTCAGCAGGATAGAGCGTCGGTTTCCTAAACCGAAGGTCGCAGGTTCGAATCCCGCCGGGGACGTTCAGGAGCCGCA
>VFQT010003165.1_pt1 | contig 15478 bp, 13 predicted proteins | sample 3512381 | NCBI WGS metagenome assembly VFQT01 (sample SAMN10412376, study PRJNA504923) | tailings metagenome | isolation source: Relicate 2 Philex TSF3 active mining site | place: Philippines: Tuba, Benguet | collected 2017-08-29 | reverse complement strand
GCTTCAACCAGATGTACTGCAAGGTCGATGAGCACGCGAAGGACGAGGAGCACGTTGCGCTCGGCGGCGTCTTCCCCGTGCCGCGCGCCGACGTCGGCAAGGTCGGCCGCCTGGTGGGCACCGATGGCGTGAACAAGATGAGCAAGAGCCTCGGCAACGCGATCTTCATCAGCGATTCCCCCAAGGAGGTGCAGAAGAAGGTCAACCGCATCTTCACGGGCCGCCAGAGCCCGACGGAGCCCGGCGACACTGGCAACGCGCTCTTCCAGTACGTGGATGCCTTCATCACCGATGAGGCGCGCGTGGCCGAGCTGCGCGACCGTTACTCGCGCGGCGACAACATCGGCGATGGCCACATCAAGGCCGAGGTCGCCGAGTCGATCAACGCGATGCTCGCCCCCATGCGCGAGCGCAGGGCGCAGTACGAGGGCCGCGACGACCTGATCCTGGACATCCTGCGCGACGGCTGCGCACGGGCCAACCGCACCGCCGAGGCCACGCTCCTGAAGGCCAAGGAAGCCGCCGGGCTCGGGTTCTGGCCGCGGACTCTCGATCTGGGCGCCGTTCGCCGATAAGGTCAGGGCGTGGAAGCGCGACCGAGCAACCAGTGCCCGCACATGGACGCGAATGATCCGCGTTGCGCGTCGCGCTTCAGCCTGGCTGCGCTCGAGGACGCGTTCGGCATCTGCAACGGCGGCTTCCACGGCTGCGCGATCTACCACCGCATCAACCTCGAGGCATCGCTGCGCGCCAGGATCGGCCCCGAGGCCGCGGCACGCATCCTCCCGCCGGGCAGGATGCCCGGGCTGATGGAATCCCATGCGCAAGGCCGCGCGACCAAGCCCGCCTGACGTAGGTGGGCCGAAGGCACCGCGCCCCATGCGCTCGCGCAAGAGCGATGCGCGCGTGATCGCTCAGCCCGTTTCGGCCGCGGCTTCACCCGGCACTCCACCACCGCAAGGGCCCGGCGTGCGCGAGTTCCTGGCGTTCTGCCGCATCGAGGCCGGCCTGGCCAAGGCCACCATCGAGGCCTACGCGCGCGATCTGCGCGATCTGTGGCAGTACCTGGGCGCGAAGGGCATCGCCGATCCAGGTGCGGTGACGATGTCCCACGTGACCGAGCACATCCAGCAGCTCTCGCGCGAGCGCGAGATGGAACCCACGAGCATTGCGCGCCACCTTGCGGCGATGCGCGTCTATTTCCGCTGGATGCACGCCGAGCGCAAGATCGCGAAGGACCCCGCTCGGCTGATCGATCGCCCGACGAAGTGGAAGCGCGTGCCGGGCACGCTGAGCATCGGCCAGATGCGCAAGCTCGTCGAGGCGCCCAATCCCGACACGTGCGGCACCCTCTGGCTGCGCGACCGGTGCATGCTCGAGCTGATGTACGCCGGCGGGCTGCGCGCGAGCGAGGTCGGCGCACTCAAGATCAACGACTTCAACGAGACCCTCGGCTCGCTCGTCGTCCTTGGCAAGGGCAGCAAGCAGCGGGTGGTGCCCGTGGGCCTGCCGGCCATCCAGTGGACGCAGCGCTACCTGCGCGACCTGCGACCGGAACTTGCACGCTTCCCCGATGGTCGAGACCAGCATCGATTGCTGCTTTCCTTCAGCGGCCGGCCGCTCGAGCGCGTGGCGGTCTGGCAACTCGTGAAGAAGTACGCCGCCATGGCCGGCCTGCAGGATGTGCACCCGCACACGCTTCGCCATTCCTTCGCCACGCACCTGGTGGTGGGAGGTGCGAACCTGCGCGTGGTGCAGGAGTTCCTGGGCCACGCGAACATCGCCACCACGCAGATCTACACGCACGTCGACCGCGAGCGCCTGCGCGAGGTGGTCTGGCAGTTCCACCCACGCGAGGCCGTGGCGCGCGCGGAAGCGTCGAAGCGGGCCAAGCCCAAGTCAGGCTGAGCGTCACAGGTCGGTGCGACCGGAACTCTTCCGCGACTGAGCCAGGCTGAAGCGCCGCTGGTCACCGTGCACTGCGCGCTTTGGATCGCGCCGCTGCAGCGTCGTCTCACTGCATCGGCGGACCCGCCGGCACGCGTGGCGCGCTGGCGAGCTTGATCGCGAGCCCGATCGCTGCGCGCATGCTGCGGTGATCGGCCTTGCCCTTGCCCGCGATGTCGAACGCCGTGCCGTGGTCTGGGCTCGTGCGCACGATCGGCAGGCCGAGCGTGACGTTGACGGCGTCTTCCCATCCGGTGAGCTTGACCGGAATCAGTCCTTGGTCGTGGTACATCGCCACGACCAGGTCGAACTCGCCCTTGAGCGCCCGGATGAAGACGGTGTCGGCGGGGAACGGGCCCCGGGCATCGATCCCGTTCTGCACGGCGATGTCGATCGCGGGCTGGATCAGGCGCCGCTCCTCGTCGCCGAAGAGTCCGCCCTCGCCCGCGTGCGGGTTGAGTCCGCAGACCGCGATGCGCGGCTTGTCGATGCCGAGCGTCTTGCAGAGACGGTGGCCCAGGTCGATCGGCTCGACGATGCGGCCGATCGTGAGCGTGTCGCGCAGCTCCATCAGCGGAAGGTGCGTGGTCGCGAGCGTGACCTTCAGGCGCTCGCCCACGAAGCCCATGCAGTGGTGCCGCGTGCGGCAGCGGTGCGCGAGCAGTTCGGTGTGGCCCGGCCACTGGTAGCCGGCCATCGACCAGCTCTCCTTGCTGATCGGTGCCGTCACCACCGCGTCAGCCCGGCGTGGATCGCCAAGCGGGCGCAGTGCATCGGTGATCGCGTCCTCGACCCAGAGCTTGCTTGCGAAGCCGCCTTCGCGAGTGCTCGAGCGTCGCGTGGCATCGAACTCAAGATCGGCGTGATCGATCACCACCACGTCCTGGCCGAGCGGCTCCTGGGCTCGGTCGCTGCCGGCCCGCACGCGGAACCACGTCGGCACGATGCCGCAGCGTTCGGCGATGCGCGTGAGCGTGGCGTTGTGGCCATGCACCACGAAGCGCGCCGCACCGCGCAGCATCGGGTCAGCGAGCGCCTTCAGCGTGACTTCGGGCCCGATGCCCAGCGGGTCACCCATGCTGATCGCGATGGTCGGACGCGTGTCCATGCGGGCATCCTAGGTGCCGTGAACGACAGCGCCGCGCCCCACCAGGAGCGCGGCGCCGTCAAGGTGGCGGGCGATCGTGCGCGCGTGCCGTCAGGGCACGATGACGATCGTGCTGTTGGGCTCGGTCAGGGCCTCGTAGATGACCTCGACGTCGGAGTCCTTCAGCCGCACGCACCCCATGCTGGCCTGCTTGCCGATGGACGCCGGATCGGTGGTGCCGTGGATGCCGTAGCTCATCGCCTTGCTGTTGCCGGCATCGACGCCCTGCAGGCCGATCCAGCGCTCGCCGATCGGATTCTTCGGGTCATCGGCCTTGAAGAACTCGCCGGTGCGCGGGTTGCGCCACTCGGGGTTCACCAGCTTGCTGCCGGGCTTGAGCATGAACGCGCCGGTGGGGGTGCTGTTGTGCTCGCCCAGGCCGACCGGATACGTCGCCACGAGCACGCGATCGGAGCCCTCGCCCGCGTAGAGGTAGAGGCGGTACTCCGACTTGTTCACGACCGCGTGGAAGGTGCACGTGGGCACCTTCAGCACCTGGCCTGCACGGATGCGGTTGGGATCCTTGATGCCGTTGAGCCGCATGATCATGCGCCAGTCGGCGGCCATGCCGGCCTTGCGTGCGATCTTGCTCAGGGCGTCGCCGCTCTTGACGGTGTAGGTCGTCATCAGCGCATCGGCCGGGTTCACCGTCGGCGAGAAGAACAGCGAGCCGTTCACGGTCGTGATGGCCTCGATCGCCTGGCGCTTGGGCTCGGGCGCAAGCGTGCCCGAATCGATGAGCCGCGTGAGCTGCAGGCGCGCAGCGATGGGATCGGTGCCCACCATGCCCAGTGCGGTCGGCAGATCGACGGTCGGTGCAGCGATCGGTGCTGCGGCGAGCGGATCGCGCGCAGGCTGCGGCGCCGGCGAGTCAGGGCCCTTGTCGCCGATCGTCTCGCCGGTGGCCGGAGCGCTCACGATGACCGGATCGGGATTCACGTTCGTGCCGCGCGTGGCAGGCGTGAGCGCGCCCGACGCGGTGGCTCCCGCATCCGGCGACTCGAGTGTGGCAGCGGGCTTCGTGGTCGATGGTTCGCTGGCGTCAGCTGCGGTCGTCGTTGCAGGAGCGGTCGTCACCGCATCGCCGGATGCGGCTGCAGCGGCATCGGTCGGCTGACTGGCGTCCGTGATGCTTGATGCCGAGGCCTGACCATCGGCGATGGGCGACGGCGTGGCCTGCGCGGCGCTCGGTGATGATCCGGACATCCACCACAGCACGCTCGCGACGAGGAAGAGCGTGCTTGCACCCGCGATCACCCACGTGATGCGGCCGGGAGTCGAAGGCGTGCGGTTGCCCGAATGGGCGGAGCCAGTGAACGGCATGGCGGAATCCTTTCCGGTCGAATTGGTCGGCTGCCGCGCGACCATGCGCGGCGACGGGCGGGATCCTACATCGAGAGCGCCGAAGATCGAGGCTGAAGTCGACCGAACCACCAGACTCGCGTGGGGGTGACGACGTACTGCAGCCGCCAGTCATGCGGGTCCGTCGGCACCAGGTCAACCACCTGCTCGTCAAAGCACACGCCGACGGTCACGGCCTGTCGACGCAGCCGGGGAAGGAACCGGTCGTAGTAGCCGCCTCCGCGGCCCAGTCGGCGGCCCATCGGGTCGAAGGCCAGGCCCGGCACGACCACGAGGTCGATCGCCTCGGTCGCGACCGTCGCGCCCTCGGGCGCACGGACGCCACTGGCATCGAGCGAAAACGAGGCATCCTTGCGCTTGAGGAGGACCGGCGCGATCCCCGAGCCCGCCACGACGCGCGGGGCCATGAGGGGCCGATCCGCCGCCAGCCAGGGGTTGTGCAGAAGCGTCATGTCCGGCTCGCTGCGCATGTTGAGGTAGCTCATGACCCCACTGGCGCGCCACGCGGTGGCGATCAGGTAGACCGACTCGGCAATCTTGGTGCTGCCCTCGGCCCGCTGGACGTCGGTCATGCCACGGAGCAGGGTCTGGTTGCGTTCGCGAAGCCACTTCTTGGCCTGGATCGTGCTTGTGGCTTCGCCTTCCATGGATTCGTTTCGTAGGCTACCCCGACCGGGCCACGGCCCGACCAGAGGACCAAACCACCCATGTGCGGCATCGTGGCATACATCGGGCGCCGGCAGGCGCTTCCCATCCTGATCGAAGGGCTCAAGCGCCTGGAGTACCGCGGCTATGACAGCGCGGGCGCCGGCACGCTGAGCGGGCCCGGCCTGCAGGTGGTCAAGTGCGTCGGGCGCGTGGCGGCGCTCGAGGAGGCCATCGAACGCAAGGGGGGGCTCGAGGGCTCGGTCGGCATCGCCCACACCCGCTGGGCGACCCACGGGGGCGTGACCGACTTCAACGCGCACCCCCACAAGGATGACGCCAAGCAGGGCCACGGCATCGCGATCATCCACAACGGCATCATCGAGAACTACGCCGCCCTCAAGACCTGGCTGCTCGAGAAGGGGCACGTCTTCGAGAGCGAGACCGACACCGAAGTGCTCGCGCACCTGATCGGCGAGCTCTACGAGGGCGACCTTGAGAAGGCCGTGCAGTCGGCGCTGCGCGAGGTGACGGGCGCTTACGCGATCGCGGCGATGTGCGCGAAGGAACCCGATGTGCTCGTGGTCGCACGCAAGGGCAGCCCGCTCATGGTCGGCGTGGGCAACGGCGAGTACGTCGTCGCCAGCGATGCGAGCGCCATCGTGAGCCACACGACGCAGGCCTTCACGCTCGCCGACTACACCGTCGCGCGCCTGACGCGAGAGTCGTTCCGCACCACGACGGTCGACAACCTGCCGATCACCGCTGAGGTCCGCGAGCTCGAAATCGACCTGCAGGAGATCGAACTCGGCGGCTACGACCACTTCATGCTCAAGGAGATCCATGAGCAGCCGCGCGCCCTGCGCACGTCGCTCAAGGGCCGCATCGACCTGCGCATCGGCGATGTCAAGCTCGGCGGCGTGGGCGACATCGCGCGCCAACTCGCCCGGGCGCGTCGCGTGGTCTTCGTCGGCCAGGGCACGGCGCTGCACGCGTGCATGGTCGGGACCTACCTGATGGAGGAACTGGCCAAGATTCCCAGCGATTTCGACTTTGCGAGCGAGTTCCGCTACCGCAACCCGATCGTCGAGGAAGGCACCGTCGTCGTGGCCGTGAGCCAGTCGGGCGAGACCGCCGACACGCTCGCCGCGCTGCAGGAAGCGAAGAGCCGCGGCGCCACCGCGCTGGGCATCGTGAACGTGGTCGGCTCGAGCATCTCGCGCGAGACCGACGCCGGCGTGTATCTGCGCGTGGGTCCCGAGATCGGCGTGGCGAGCACCAAGGCCTTCACCGGACAGGTCATGGTGGCTGCGATGCTGGCCACCTTCATCGGCCGCCGCCGCTTCCTCAGCCCGGACATGGTCGGGCACCTCCTGCGCGAGATGGAAGCCATTCCCGAGAAGATCGAGCGCGTGCTGGCGCTCAACGACCACATCCGGACCGCGACGGCCAAGTACATCGAGCGGGAGAACTGGCTCTTCCTCGGCCGCGGCGTGAACTACCCCGTGGCGCTCGAAGGTGCGCTCAAGCTCAAGGAAATCTCCTACATCCACGCCGAGGGCATGCCCGCGGCCGAGATGAAGCACGGTCCGATCGCGCTGATCGACAGCGGCATGCCGGTCGTGTTCGTGGCGACGAAGAACAGCCAGTACGAAAAGGTCCTCTCGAACATCGCCGAGGTGCGCAGCCGCGGCGGCCACGTGATCGCGGTCGCGACCGAGGGCGATGAGCACATCCGCACGGTGGCGGAGGACGTCTTCTACGTGCCCGATGTCACGGAGATGCTTCAGCCGCTGGTCACGGTGGTGCCGCTGCAACTGCTGGCCTATCACGCCGCGGTCATGCGCGGCAAGGACGTGGACAAGCCGCGCAACCTGGCCAAGAGCGTGACCGTCGAGTGACCCGCAGGTTGGGCGCACCACCGCGCCGCCGCGTCAACGAGCGGCCGCGCGCGGGCCCGGCACGTCCGCGTGACGTGGCGTTGGGTGCATCCAGCGGTGCCTGGGCGTCGAACGCGGCAGCATGCTGAACACCATTCGCCATGCCGTCGTCACCGGAGCCCTCATGATCGCGGGCGCCGCCTGTGCGGTCGATGCACCGCAGTCGCCGGAGCTCTCGGCCAAGTGGTCGGGCCGCACGGTGCTTGATCTGAAGGTCAAGGACATCGACGGCAAGGAGGTCTCGCTCTCCGACTGGAAGGGCAAGGTCCTCGTGATCGTGAACGTGGCCAGCCGTTGCGGCTACACACCGCAGTACGAAGGCCTGCAGAAGCTCGCCGACTCGATGAAGGACAAGGGCGTGATCGTGCTCGGCTTCCCGTGCAACGACTTCGGTGGGCAGGAGCCCGGCACCGAGGCCCAGGTCAAGGAGTTCTGCTCGAGCAAGTACGGCGTCAACTTCCCCATGTTCTCCAAGGTGCAGACCAAGGCGGGCGCAGGGCAGAGCGAGCTGTACGAGTGCCTGGGCACGCAGACCGGCAAGCTGCCCGGATGGAACTTCTCCAAGTACGTGATCGGCAAGGACGGCAAGCCGGTCGGCTTCTTCGGCAGCAGCGTCAAGCCTGACTCGAAGGAACTGCTCGACGCGATCGACGCCGCGCTCAAGGGTTGACGGAGCGCAGCGATCCGGCGGCAGCGAATCGAAGCGTGCCCGTGACGTCCAGGTAGAGCGCTCCGAGCACCAGCATCACGATGCCCCAGGCCGGGCTCGCCGTCGTCGACGCGAGGATCCCGACGAATCCAAGCTGCGCCACCGTCGCGCCCTGGGCAGCCAGTGCCGTGCGAGCGGGCGATCCGCCGTCGAGTGCCCCTGAACTGCGCGCGCCGATCCATGCGCCGAGCCAGCGGCCGTCGCTTGCACCAAGCGCCACCAGGCCGGTGGTGATCCAGTGCGCGTTCGTGCGCAGGTCGATCGACACGATGAGCAGCGCCGACAGGGCTGGAACGACAGCAGCGTTCGATGCGCGGTGCAGCCATCGTGCGGCCGTGCCGTGCATGGACAGGCCCACAAGGCACGCCGCCGCGGCGACCCAGCTCGCTCGCTGCGCATCGACTGCACCGTTCGCGCAGGCGCAGAGCCCGATGATGAGCGGCACGAGCGCCAGCAACGTGGCGAAGCGTGCCGCCTGTGCAAGCGGGCCGGTCGTCTCTTCGCGGTGCACGAGGGCGCGATCGGTGCCGGCCGCGACGGCGGCGCACGCGGTGCACGCCGCGAGCGCGAAGGCGATCGCCGTACCGCGCTCGGCCTCGAGGAACGCCAGGCAGAGGAGCGTGGCGCTCATCGGCACGGCCGCGAGCCACGCTCCCTTCGCGAACGCCGTGGGCTGCCAGAGCGAATGGCGCGGTCCCGGATCGGCCATCGCAGCGAGGATCGCCAACGCGGCCAAGCCCAGCACGATCATGCGGCGTGGCGTCGCGAAGTCGAGGCGCGCTCGTGCCACGGCAGCGCGGCAGCGTTCGACGTCGTCAAGTTCAGCGGCGGCGGTCGGATCGTCCGTCGTCGGCGCGCGCCCTGCATGCAGCATGGCGGCGCGTCGGGCCTGGACCAGTCGCTCCGCATCGCGAAGCGCCAGCCGCTCCTGAGCACCGCCATCGATCCAGCGCACGAAGGCCGAGGGCGCGGTCGGCGCCAGCACCATGGGGCCGAGCATGATGCCGGTCACGACCCCCGCCAGGACGCCGGCATGGCGAAGCCCAGTCCGGCGCAGGAGCCAGGCGAAGGCGGTGGCGACCGTTGCCACGACCGCTGCGCCGAGCAGCGCATCGATCGTTGCGTGGTTGAGCGAGTCATGGGCCTGAACCGCCATCGCGGTCGTACAGTAGCCCCGTCATGCCCATGCCACACGCCGCGTCGAGCCTCCCGTCGTTGGTCCTTGCGCTGCTGGTTGCTGCGCCGTGCGCCGCCGGCAACGCCGAAGCAGCGCTTGCGCACGTGCCACCGCAGGCGATCAGCTTCGTGGTCATTCCGGACCTTGCGCGCGCCGGTACCGATCTCTCGGAGACGCTCGCGCGCATGAATCGGCCCGAGACCAGCGTGCTCGGCAAGCCCGTCGAGCAGCTCAAGGGCTGGCTTGGCGTGGGCGAGGGCTTCGACGAACGGGGCTCGATCGTCGCCTACAGCACGGCGATCGCCGAGGCGAAGGTCGGTGAGCCGCCGGCCGCCTGGACGCTCCTGCTCCCGGCCAGCGATCCGAAGGCGCTGGCGGCCTCGCTCGGCATGGGAGCCGACGGCGCGTTGACGTTCATGGGTCAGCCCGCGTTCGCTGCGCTTGGTGCTTCGCACGTGATCGTGAGCCAGACCGCTGCGCTCGCCACCGGCCACGATGCCAAGGGCGGCAGCGCGGCGTCGTTCATGAAGCTCGTGGGCGATGACTTGCGCGTGCGCGTGGAGGAGGCCGAGGTACTGGCGTGGGCCGGCCCCGTCGCGCTCGGCCATGCCAGGACGATGGGCGAGCAAGCGGCTTCGATCGCGCAAGCGCGTGCTGCCGAGCAGGGCATGCCAACCGATGGCTTCGCCGGGCGGCGCGATGATCTGCAGCGGCTCTCGACTGCCTTCGTAGGTTCGATCGAGCACGGCATCGTGCTGGTGGACATTGATGCGCTTGGGCTGGCCGTGCGGCCGATCGCGGTGCTGGCGCCAGAAGGTGCGCTGGCCAAGGCGCTCACCGCGGGCCAGGCAGGACCGGCACCGTTTTCGCTGCTGCCGAAGGCGGCGATCTATGGCGCGCTGTCGATCGACGTGCGCGCCGTCGGTGGTGGCGCCGCGCTGAAGGCGCTCGCGGCGGCGATCGATCCGGCAGGTGCGGTGCTGCCGGCGTGGCTCGTCGATGCGGCGGACCTGGTCGATGGGGTGCAGCTTGGCGCGTACCCAAGCAAGCTCGGCGTGATGGCCGGCGGCCTGCTCAACGACAGCAGCCTCGTCGTGGTGACCAAGGACCCGGCCGCCGTGCAGGGCATCTTCAAGGATCGCCTGATGCAGATGGGCGGCGTGGCGGGTGGTCTCAAGCTCACGCCGAGCTGGGAGGATGCGCGCACGCTGAAGGATGGCACCACGGCAGCGGCGTTCGAGCTCAAGCCCGAGCCGGTCGCCGACGACGGGCAGGCGCGCGAAGCCGCCGCAGGAGCGATGCAGATGCTGGCGACGCAGGCGATCTTCGGCAACCGCGGCATGCACGGCTTTGCGCGTGCGGGGCAGGGTGGGCTCGTGGTGACCTACAGCCAGCGGCCTGATGTGCTCACGCGCGCGACCGATGCCCAGGCTGGCCGCGGCGCAACGCTCGCCGATGACGCGGTCGTGAAGTCCATGATGCAGTGGATGGTGGCGAAGCCCGATGTCGTGGGGTTCCTGGGCATCGGCCAGGTGTTCAAGGCTGCACGCCAGATCGCGGGCTCCTTCGGCGGCGGCGCCGACATGCTGCCGCCGGTTCCAAGTCGCGCCGAGCCGATCGGCCTGGCGCTCGATGTTCGCGGCGGCCGCATCGAGGGTGCCGTCGTGGTGCCGACGGCGGTGCTTGCCGCCATGGCCGAGTACGCGGCCGATCGAGGCCCCGCGGCCGATGGCGACGCGGGCGCGACGACGCCCGCCGAAGGCGAGCCTGCACCGTGAGCGACTCGATGGCTCACGCGCATCGCTCGCGCGCTGCCGCGACGTCGTGGAGCGTGCGCGGCCGTGAGCTGCGGCTCGAGCCAGGGCCGCTCCTGATGGCCGTTCTCAACTGCACGCCTGATTCCTTCAGCGATGGTGGGCTCTGGAGCGGTGACCGCGCCGTCGAGCATGCGCAGGCTTGCGTCGGTGCGGGGGCGAGGATCATCGATGTCGGCGGCGAGAGCACGCGGCCCGGCGCTGAGCGCATCGATGCATCCGAACAGATTCGGCGCACGCAGGGCGTGATCCGCGCGCTGGCGGCGTGGCTCCGCGCCGAGGGTCGCCACGACGTCATGATCTCGATCGACACCACGCGTGCTGCCGTGGCGCGGGCAGCGATCGACGCGGGGGCATCGATCGTCAATGACGTGAGTGCGTGCACGGAGGATGCGGAGCTTGCGCCGCTCGCGGCCGCCGAGGGTGCGGGCCTTGTGCTCATGCACCGAGTGCTCGATCCAACGAGCGATCGATGGAGCCACGAGCATCATGCGCCGCTCGTCGAGGGCGACATCGTCGATGCCGTCGCCGCTGCGCTCGCGGCTCGCGTGGATGCAGTCACCGCGTGCGGCGTCGCGTCCGGATCGATCGCCGTCGACCCGGGGCTTGGCTTCGGCAAGACCGTGCAGCAGAACGTGGCGCTCGTGATGGGGACCGCCCGCTTCGTCGCCAGCGGGCACCCGGTGCTCGTGGGGGCCAGCCGCAAGAGCTTCATCGGCGCGATCACGGGCGAGTCGGAGCCCGCGCGTCGCGTGGCGGGTTCGGTGGCGGTGCACCTTGAAGCAGCGGCGCAGGGCGCGCACATGCTGCGGGTGCATGACGTCGCGGAGCACACGCAGGCGTTGGCCGCGTGGCGGGCGATTCGCGCGCGCGCGTGAATCCCCGGTGATTGCCGCGGGATCCAAGCGGTCGGGCAGGGCTACACTTTCCGCTCACCCAACGCACCCACCGATCAAGCACGGAGCACACCGACCATGGCCGGACAGAACACGATGACCTTCACCGACGCGAACTTCCAGACGGAGGTCCTCGACAGCGACAAGCCCGTGCTGGTCGACTTCTGGGCCGAGTGGTGCGGCCCGTGCCGCATGCTCGGTCCGACCATCGATGAAGTGGCGAACGACTACGCCGGCAAGGCCAAGGTGGGCAAGCTCGACGTCGACTCGAGCCGCGACTGGGCCATGAAGCTCGACATCCAGAGCATTCCCACCGTCATGATCTTCAAGGGTGGCAAGCTCGCCAAGAAGTTCGTCGGCATCGTTCGCAAGAGCGATCTCGCCGCGGCGCTCGACAGCGCGATGTGATCACGGATGCGGCGCGCACGCCGTCGCGCCTGGGCATCGGGCAGTCTGCGGCCGCGCACTGGGCCCCGCGCGTGGTCAACGACACGACGTCTTCAGCCAAGACCGACCGCCGCATCCAGTTCTGGGTGCGGCGGTTCAGTTATGAGCGCCTCGTGCCGATCCGGTGCAGAGGATCCTTCTCGCCGCTTGCCGCACTGCGTGTGAAGTGCTACCTTCCCCGGCCCGGCGCGCTGCGCTGGTGTGTGCATCCTGGGCCCGTAGCTCATTTGGTAGAGCGCTTCCATGGCATGGAAGAGGTGGTCGGTTCGAGCCCGATCGGGTCCATTCGCGAAAACGCTGGGTTTTCAAGCCTTCCAGCGTGTACCGCCCGGGCATCAGCCTGCGCGTGCGCCTTCCAAAATGGGTAGTCCGTGGTTAGTTCATGGCTCGTCGTGGGATTGCCCGGGGATTGTCACGTATCAAGGGCCGGATCCCGTGGCCCAGCCTTCATCGGACGGTTCGATTGGAGTTTGTCGGCGTCTGGGCTAATGTCCGACCCGAGGAGATGCCATGCAGAACGGGGTGCACGACGTTGTCAGGCGGATTGCTGCGGTGCTCTCGATCCTCCTTGGACTGAGTACGGCGATACCGGTCAGCGCCCAGTGCCCGGGGGATGTGATTCCGAATGGCAGCGTCAACGGGACCGATCTTGCTGAGTTGCTGGCGACTTGGGGTCCGTGCACTGGCTGTCCCGCCGACCTCGACGCGAGCGGATCGGTCGACGGCAGCGATCTCGCCGTAATCCTTGGTGCGTGGGGTCCGTGTACGCCAATTGTCACGACCATCCTGCCGAATGTGGGACCTGTCGGCGGCGGTACGCCCATCACGATCACCGGCAACTACTTCATTGGCGCAGCCTCGGTGACCTTGGGTGGCCTGCCGGCCGACTCGGTTCAGGTCGTGAGTGCGACGACCATCACAGCGCTGACTCCGGCTTCAGTTGCCGGTCCGGTCGATGTGGTGGTGACGATCGGTGGACGCGCGGTCGCCGTGGAAGCCGGTTTCACCTACCGAATCGTGACGCCTGGAACGGTTAGGGCCTGGGGGAGCGATGCGTACGGTCAGTGCAGCGTGCCGATCATGCTCGGCCCTTGCTCCGCCGTCGCGGGCGGGGTCTTTCACAGCATGGCCATTCGTGCCGACGGCACGGTCGCCGCATGGGGCTGGAATGCGAGTGGCCAGTGCACTGTGCCCGTCGCGATTACTCCGTGCACCGCCATCGCCGCGGGTTTGATGCACTCCATCGCCTTGCGCGGCGACGGCACCGTTGCGGCGTGGGGAGACAATGGGTTCGGCCAGTGCAACGTTCCGCACGACCTGGGACCCTGCAGCGCCGTAGCGGGGGGCTGGTACCACACCATCGCTTTGCGTCCCGATGGTGTTGTGAGGATCTGGGGATTCAATGATTACGGGCAATGCAACGTACCCGCCAACCTTGGTGCCTGTTCTGCCGTAGCGGGGGGCGGATCTCACACGGTCGCATTGCGCAGTGACGGAACCGTCCGGGCATGGGGCTGGAACGGCTTTGGCCAATGCACGGTGCCCACCAGCCTCACTGCCTGCTCCACCATTGCGGCTGGCAACAACCACACGGTTGCGCTTCGCGTCGACGGCACCGTTGTTGCCTGGGGATGGAATGAGTACGGCCAATGCCAAGTCCCCAGCGGTCTTGGCGCCTGCACGGCAATCGCCGCGGGCGATGCGCATACGGTGGCACTGCGCAGCAATGGCACGGTCAGGGCTTGGGGAGACAACACTCGCGGCCAATGCAACGTCCCCGCTGGCCTCAGGCCAGTCAGTTGCATGGCGGCAGGTGGAATCCATACCGTTGTCGTCGAGCCATAGGACCGAGCATAGGACCGAGGTGGGCCTCGGTTCGGGGATCGACCGATTCGAAGCCCAACCAGATCAGATCCTTGAGCGAGGGCATCGCTGCTTTGCGCATCGGCGAAGGGGCTGGTTGTGGTCCCGGGCAGGGGATCAGACGGATGCTGTGGCTGCGGCAATTCCCGGATCGCTCGCAACCGGACCCGGCTCCTAGGTGGCCACGGTGCGCACGCGTCGTGGCGTTTCCACATGAGTCCAAACCAGCAACGGTGGCCAGACCGGGCTAGAAGCCCTTCTGGCGCATTGCAGCCGAGAGACCGGCACCGATGTAGAGCGTCGCCAAGATGAAACCGGACATCACAACGACTGCCGCGAAGAGATAGTTGCTTGCACCTCGCCGCGAGCGGATGGCCATGTAACTGGGATAGCCGATCAGGAACAGCATCAGGACGAGCGCTCCCCAGTGGCCAGGGCCATTCGCGCGGCGCTTGCCCTTGCTCGTGAGATCATCGGGACCTCCGATCCCTAGTTTTGAGGCGTCAAGCGCGACGAAGGCACCACAGCCGATCAAGGTGAGACCCAAGACGGTCCAGAACGTCTGCATGGGATTTCGTTGCAGCACGTCGATGACCCTTAGGTTTTCAACCCAGAACCAAAGTCCGCCTGCCGAGATCACAGGTAGGAGAAGTGCACAAAGTGCCCAGATATCGTCGCCCCCGCCTCGCGAGCCTCTAAACTCAGCAGGGGGCTTCTGGGGCGGCGCCATACCGACCTCGGCAGTGGACGCCGACGCCTCAAGGGAGCCGAAAAAGCCATCGGTTGCAGTGGTCGAGGTTCCCGGAAATGCATGCGCCGCTTCATCGGGGAGCGGTGGCGGGAGCAGATCGTCCCGGGCGAAGGTCGATGCGAGTTGCGAGGTGTCGCCGGCTCTCGACCAGGATGCCATGCCCTTGGTCCACACCAAGTCGCTGCTCGCGACGTCGCCGGATCGTGCGAGCTTCTCAAGTTCAAGTTCGGTGAACGGGCCACTCCGGACCCCGTTCCGCGCGACGAACCACGTGGCTTGCGGCACCGGGGGCGGGTTGATCGGCATGGCCGAAGGGCTGCACCGATCGATCGGCAGGAAGGGTCCTGAGGCCGAGGGGCCGAAGGAGGCATCGTTCGGAACCTGGCCTGATCCCCACGCCTTGATCACCTTGGACGGCGGGAACGGTCCGCGGACCTTTCCATTGGAGAGGCGAATCCACCACTGCGGCGATGCGTCAGACATCTCGTAATCCTCGGGTGATCGGGAAGGATGGCTCGGTCGGTATGACTCCCGGGATCTTAACTCTGCCGCCGATGTTGTTGAGGCGCATGTGCCTGACCTGCGTGTTCGTTGGTGAGGTGGTGGTTCGATCGGCAGCGGCGCAAGTCGTACCATCCCTCGGGTGCATTCCTCGGAACAGATATCCCCGAAGCCCTATGGGCCTTGGGCAACCTTTCCCGCCCTCGCCGTCTTGATCGCCTGCACGCTCGCGATCCTGCTCGGTCCCGAGGGTGACGTCACGAGCGAGGCGTATGACCA
>VFQT010003164.1_pt1 | contig 15484 bp, 15 predicted proteins | sample 3512381 | NCBI WGS metagenome assembly VFQT01 (sample SAMN10412376, study PRJNA504923) | tailings metagenome | isolation source: Relicate 2 Philex TSF3 active mining site | place: Philippines: Tuba, Benguet | collected 2017-08-29 | reverse complement strand
GTGGACGAACGATTGCTCGCATTCCAATCGCCCGAATAAAGGTCGGCCGAAGCAATGTCTGTTGTAGGAGCATTCAAAAGGGTGTTCGTGCCAACGAGCAGGACCAATCCATCCAACTTCTTCTTGAACTTCTTCTTCTTGGGCTCCAAGGGTTCAATGTTGAGCTTGAGGTTGTCTCCCAGGTTGAGCTCGAGGTTTTCAATCGACTCTTCCAAGGTTTCGGCCCATGCCTCAGCCATACTCTCGATGGCTTCAAGACGCTCTTCGAGCCGGTCGTTCAGCTCCTTGCGGCGGCGTTCCGCGTCTTCTTTGCTGATATCTTTATCGCGGATCTGCTTTTCAAGCGCCGCCATGTCTTTGGTGTACTCGCTAATGGCCGCGGCGATTTCGGCGCTCATGCGGGCGGCGCGCGACTGCGTGCTGTCGGAGGCTTGGGCCTCGGCCGGAGCCTGCGGCATCGCCGGGGGAGCGTCTTGAGCGCGCAGCTGCGGGGCAGCCGACGCTAAAATGGCCGTCAGTGCGACCGCCTTGAGGGTAATGTTGACCATGATTCCGTGAGGTTTTCTGCCAGCGTTCGGGTTTGATTAATGCGCTGAAGCACCACGGCTGGCACGTGCACTTCAACGGTTACTTCCGCGGGCACCTCGGCTTCGCGGTATTCGGTGACGGCCGCCCAAACGTTTTGCACGTTTGCGGCGAGTTGGGCGTACCTGCGGCGCGGAACCTCCGGTGCCGGGTTTTCAACCTCCGTCCTCACTTGGCGTTTGAGCAGCGGAACGAGCTCTTCCCATTCGTCTGCCTCCATGCGGGGCAAATAGGCCAATTCGAGGGCGGCACTACCGTGGCTGCTCGCGTCAAGCTGCTGGTTACTCGTTGCTGGTTGCCGGTAGCTGGCGGCTAGCTGCTGGTTGCTGGTAACTAGTTGCTGGTTACTAGCTGCTGGCTGCTGGCTGCTGGTTGCTGGTTGCTCGCTGCTGGTTGCTGGTTGCTGGCTACTAGAAACTAGTGACTGGTTACTAGGAACCCTTTGCCGCGAAGCCTGCATCCACCACATGCCCACGGCGGCGATGGCAACCGACGCGGCGGCGGCATAGGGCCACCACAGCGAGCGGCGCTTGGGCTGGGCTTGGGGCAAGCCCTGGGCCACGCGGGCCCACGCCTCGGGGCGCGGGACGGCTTGGCCCTCACTCAAGGCGTCGCGAAACAGCTTATCGAGGTCCTTCGGGCTCATTGCAAACTAAAGTTAACCAAGCGGCGCTGGAGCCACTGGCGAGCTCGGCTCAGTTGGGACTTGCTGGTGGCCTCAGAAATTCCCAGCTGTTCGGCGATTTCGGCGTGGCTGTAGCCTTCGAGGGCGTACAAATTGAAGACAGTTCGGTATCCCTCGGGCAGCTGGCGGAGCAGGGCCCACAGCGCCTCGCGGTCGTGCAGCGCGTCGGTGGCCGAGGCGCCCGTTTCGGGAAGATCGGCCACGTCGACCCACTCCGCCTTGCGCCGGCGCAGCTCCATCAGGCACTCGTTCACGGCCGTGCGGCGCAGCCAAGCCGGAAGGGCTTTGACCTCACGGATCGTGGGGAGTTGCTGGAACATGGTGGTCATCGTTCGGATCATGGCGTCTTCGGCATCGGCTTCGTCGGCAAAGTAGCGTTTGCAGGTATGCAGCACACGCGGCGCAAGCGCCTCATAAAGTGCGCGCTGCGCATCCAGACGGCCGAGTAGGGCGCCGTGAATGTGTGCGTACCATGCTTCCACTTAGTGCGGAACGAATCCGTAAAAAAGATGCCGTCCTTAACGCAAAGGTTGCACGGCCCGCATAAAATTGTGCGACCTTTACTCGAGTGCAGACCCTGAATAGCTAAGAATTCCGCCTAGATGCCCAAAAAAGGACCCAAGATCAACAAGGCCCACCGCTCCATGGACGCGGTGTCGTTGGCCAACCGCCTCCTCCGATTTTTTCAAAAGCGCCCCGGGCGCAAATTCACGGCCGCCGACCTGGCGTTTGAAACGGGCATGAACGAGCGGACCGGCAAAAGCCTCGTGGCCAGCGCCCTCGAAATCTTGACCCGCACGAACCAAATTCTCGAAGACGGCGACGGATTCCGGCTAAAAATGGAGCTGGCCTACGCCACGGGCACCATCGAACTGATCTCGAGCGGAGCCGCCTACGTCGTGCGCGGACCCGGTCTGGACGACATCTACATTCGCCAGGGCAGCACCGGCTGCTCGTTTGGCGGCGACCGCGTCAAAGTGCTCGTCTACCCCCAAAAGGCGGGCAAAAAGTTCGAGGGAGAGGTCGTTGAGGTCGTGAGCCGTGCCCGAAGCCGCTACGTCGGCGAGGTGCAGCCCCACGCCCAGGGAGCCTTCATCCTGACCGACGGCCGCAAAGTCGGTCGCGACTTTTTTGTGCCCAAGCCCAACTTGGGCGGGGCCGAAGCCGGCCAAATGGTCGTGCTGGAACTCGTGGAATGGACCGACGCCGAGCGCGCTCCGGTGGGCAAGGTGGTCGAAATCCTCGGCGAACGGGGCGAGCACGAGACCGAAATCCACGCCATTATGGAGGAATTTGGGCTGCCCTGGAACTTCCCCGAAGAGGTAGAGGCCGAAGCCGCGCGGATTCCGCTGGTGTTGGATCCGCTCGAGATCGCCCGCCGCCGCGACCTGCGCACCACCTTGACGTTCACGATCGACCCCGTCGACGCCAAGGACTTTGACGACGCCCTCAGCATTCGTCCGCTCGAAAACGGACTCTGGGAGGTGGGCGTGCACATCGCCGACGTTACCTACTACGTGCGGCCGGGAAGCCTGCTCGAGCAAGAGGCCGTCGAACGCGCCACCTCGGTCTACCTGGTCGACCGCGTGGTGCCGATGCTGCCCGAAATCCTCTCGAACCAGGTTTGCTCGCTGCGCCCGCGCGAAGACAAATTCACGTTCTCGGCCATTTTTGCCATGGACGAGTCCGGGGGCGTTCACGACCGATGGTTTGGGCGCACGGTCATCCACTCCGACCGCCGCTTTGCCTACGAAGAGGCCCAGGCCGTGCTCGAGGGCGACGACGACCCGCTCGCTTCGGAGCTGCGCCTCATGGACCGCATGGCCAAGGCCCTCCGCGCCCAGCGCATGAAGGACGGCGCCATCGCGTTTGACCGCGCCGAAGTCAAGTTCCGCCTCGACGCCCAAAACCAGCCCATTGGGGCTTACGTTAAAGAGGCCAAGGACTCCAACAAGCTCATCGAAGAATTCATGCTGCTCGCCAACCGCGAAGTGGCGGTGTTCGCCGGAGGCAAAAAGCCCGACGCCCGCACCAAGCAGGCTCCGCGCACCATGGTCTACCGCATCCACGACCAGCCCGACCCCGAAAAGCTCATCGCCCTCAGCCAGTTTGTGCGTCCGCTCGGCTACGCCATGCAGGTCGACAGCCCCGGCAGCGTGCGGCGCTCCATCAACGACCTGCTGCGCCAGGTCAAGGGGACGCCCGAGGCCAACATGCTGGAAACGCTTACGGTGCGGACCATGGCCAAAGCCGTGTACAGCACCCAAAACGTGGGGCACTACGGGCTCGCGTTTGACGACTACACGCACTTTACGTCGCCGATTCGCCGCTACCCCGACATGATGGTGCACCGCCTGCTGCAAGACACCCTCGACGGCAAGCCTTCGCCCAAAGCCGACCCGCTCGAGGAACTCTGCCAGCACAGTTCGCAGCGCGAGCAGAACGCCGCCGACGCCGAACGCTCGTCGATAAAGTACATGCAAGCCGTGTACATGGAGCAGTTTGTGGGCGAGCAATTCGACGGTATCATCTCGGGCGTCACCGACTGGGGCGTGTTTGTGGAGGTTCCCGAAACCGCCTGCGAGGGCCTGGTGCGCCTGCGCGAGTTCCGCGACGACTACTACAGCGTGGATTCGGAGCGCCATTGCCTGGTCGGCGAGCGCTGGGGCAAGGAATTTCGTCTGGGCGACCCGCTGCGCATCGTGGTCAAGGAGGTCGACGTGGTGCGCAAAACCATCGACTTTGGCGTGGCGTCTTCGCGGCATTCGGGCGGAGCCTCCGGCGACCGCTTCAGCGAACGGCCCTCGGGCCGATCCTCGGCCCCTGCGCGCGGACAGTTTGACGAAACGCGTCCCACTGAGGCCGGCAGCCGCTGGGGAAGCCCCCGCGGGCCCTGCGGTTCGTCGTCGAGCTCCTCGGGCTTTGGCGGACGCTCGAGCCACTCCGGTAAGCCCTCAAGCAAGGGCGGCGGCAAAGGCCACCGCAAGGGACCCAACACGACGTCGGCCAAGAAAAAACGACGGTAATACGCGTATTTAACTGCTTATTTCGCGCGCCCGGTCATTGCGTGCGGCATCTTTTCACTAAATTCACTTCATGCATAATCCCACATTAGTTGCGCACCCTCGCGACGAACAATATGAAGTTATTCAGGCCCTTAACATGGCTGAGGCGACACCCTTGATTTCGTTAGGGACGGTTGAGGAAGCTATGAAATTTTTGAAAAAGCGCTACCACATCGAATGACCCATCGATCCATCAAGATCCGTGACGCTGCACTCTCGGACCTTGATGGAATTGCCGATTACACGTTTAAAGCATTTGGAGCGCTCGCCCTAAGCCGGTACCTCCACGACCTTCAACGTATCTTCACGATCATTTCACAGCATCCTGAAATCGAAGTGGCCTTTGCGTCGAATGTTCGGCGTTTTGCGGTCGGCCAACACTGGATCTATTATTCGTACACGAAACAGACCGTTCGAATTATTCGAATACTACCTCAAAAAGCCGTTCAAAAGCTAAGCGAATCCTCAATTAAGTACGGTCCGCACCAAGAGGAGTGCACCGAAATCAGCAAGGAGCCTAAGGCTAGCCACGCGAAGCGAGCAGTGCCCGCGCCCGGTCCGCATCCCGCGCAATCTGCGCCCTAAGCGCTTCAGGCGTTTCAAACGTTTGCTCCGCACGGATAAAGTCGATAAACCGGACCTCCACCGGGCGGCCGTAGCCCTGGGCTTCGACGTCCAGCAGGTGCACTTCGAGCACCGGCTCTGAATCCGTGCCAAAACTTGGACGCACGCCGTAGTTCGCCACCCCTGCCAAGCCGCGCGGACCGTCGGCGTCGCAGAAATCGAACTCCACGGCGTACACTCCGTAGCGCGGCATGGCTTTGTCGGGATGAATTCCGCCGACGTTGGCGGTACGGTAGCCCAGTCCCCGGCCGATTCCGCGCCCTGCGACCACTTCGCCGCGCACAAAATGGGGCCGGCCCAAGCCCTCGGCGGCGGCGCGCACCCGACCCTCAGCCACGGCCGCGCGAATTTTGGTCGACGAAAGGGCCACTTCGCCCGAAGTCACCGCGCCCACTTGCTCGAGGCTAAAGTCAAAAACTTGAGCAAACTCGAGGAGCTGCGCAAAATCGCCCTCGCGGTTGCGCCCGAAACGGTGGTCGTAGCCCACAATCAAGTGCTTCATTCCGAGGTGGCCCACGAGGTCGCGCCGCACGAACTCCAGCGACGAAGTCTGCGCAAACTCGGCAGTAAAGGGGTGCTCGACCAGCGCGTCCAGGCCGGCGGCCGCCAGCCATTCGGCGCGCTCTTCGGGCAGGGTGAGCCGCGCCAGCACAAATTCCGGATGAATCAGCTTGCGCGGATGCGGCTCCAGCGTCAGCAAGACCGCTGTTCCCCCGCATTCCCGCGCGGCCGCCACCGCCCGTTCGACCAAGGCCTGATGGCCGCGGTGCACCCCGTCAAAGGTGCCCAAGGTCACCACGGTGGGTCCTTGGGGCACAAAATCCGAAAGCTGGCGATAAATATGCACGGTCTGGGGGTCAGGGCAAAGATATTTCCGAACTTCGCGCGATGATGCTCCACGCCTTTGGCCTCGCGGCGGACGCCTTTCGGCGCCATCCCTACCCCTTTGCGGCAACCGGAGCCATTGCCTTGGCTCTAAACATGTTGGGATTACTTGCCCCCGTGCTAGCCATGGTCTCGAGCTTGGTGCTTCTGCCCATGCTGTACGTGGGCCTAGGTACCCTGGCCGAAGCCGAGCCCGGACTGCGGTTTACCCAAGCCCTCCGCCTGGCGCTGTCGGCCTGGCCGCGCATGCTGGCCCTGGGCAGCATGATGGTCCTCCTCGTACTAGGCCTTTCCGTCGTCCTTGGGTCCTCTCTGTCGGCCCTGTACGGCGACCAACTGCAGGGCGTGGTCGAGCGCTACGCCGAAAACCCCGAGGGCCTCGTCGCGGCCCTTCGCGACCAAATTGACTGGAGCCGTTCCGCTTACGGGTTAGCGGCCTTGGCCCTTTTTACCCTGGCGAGCGCGACCCTGTTTTGGCTCGCCCCTATGGCCCTGGTGTACCGCAACATGGGGGTGCTTCAGTCCCTGATTTGGTCGGTGCAAATAGGCACTTCCCAGTTCGGCCGCCTTCTGCCTTCAGTGCTTCTCTGGGCCGTGCTGTCGTTGGTGAGCGGAGCCCTTGTCGGGCTCAATATTCTGATTTGGCCACTTACGGCGCTTTTTCATTTTTATTGCTTCCGGACCCTAGGTAAGCAAGGTGCTTAGGTCGTACCTTTGCACCCGAATTCAGAATTACTCCATTCCGCACAACCATGGCGAACGCAAAAGGTAAAATTGCCCAGGTCATTGGCCCGGTAGTAGACGTCTACTTCGAAGACGCACAGGCCCTTCCTAAAATCTATGACGCGTTGATGGTAACGCGTCCCAACGGACAGCAAGTGATCCTTGAAACCCAGCAGCACATTGGTGAAGACACCGTGCGCGCGGTTTCCATGGACTCGACCGACGGCTTTACCCGCGGCCAAGAAGTAGTTGCGTTGGGCCAACCTATTGCCATGCCCACCGGCGAACAAATTCGCGGACGCGTGTTCAACGTGGTCGGCGCCGACATCGACGGCATTGGCGGCATTGACATGTCCAACGGCGGCCTCGCCATTCACCGCGCGGCTCCGAAGTTTGAAGACCTTTCCACGGCCACCGAAGTGCTCTTTACGGGAATCAAGGTGATCGACCTCATTGAGCCCTACGCCAAAGGCGGTAAAATTGGTTTGTTCGGCGGTGCCGGGGTTGGCAAAACCGTACTCATCCAGGAGCTCATCAACAACATCGCCAAAGGCCACGGCGGACTCTCCGTTTTTGCCGGGGTAGGCGAGCGCACCCGCGAAGGAAACGACCTGCTCCGCGAAATGATCGAAGCCGGCATCATCCGCTACGGCGAAGACTTCATCCATTCGATGGAATCCGGTTCGTGGGACCTCAGCAAGGTGAACAAAGACGAGCTGAAAGAATCTAAAGCCACCTTCGTATTCGGTCAAATGAACGAGCCTCCGGGTGCCCGTGCCCGCGTGGCCCTTTCGGGACTCACCATGGCCGAGTACTACCGCGACGGCGAAGGCAGCGGCCAGGGTAAAGACATCCTGTTCTTCGTAGACAACATCTTCCGCTTCACCCAGGCAGGTTCTGAAGTGTCGGCCCTCCTCGGCCGCATGCCGTCTGCCGTAGGCTACCAGCCGACCCTCGCGACCGAAATGGGCGCGATGCAGGAGCGCATCACCTCGACCAAGTCGGGTTCCATCACCTCAGTACAGGCGGTATACGTACCGGCGGACGACTTGACCGACCCGGCTCCGGCAACCACCTTTGCCCACTTGGACGCCACGACGGTACTGTCGCGCAAGATTGCCGAGTTGGGCATCTACCCCGCCGTTGATCCGCTCGATTCGACCTCGCGCATTTTGACGCCTGAAGTCGTTGGTGCTGAGCACTACGCCTGCGCCCAACGCGTTAAGGAGTTGCTTCAGCGCTACAAGGAGCTGCAAGACATCATCGCCATCTTGGGTATGGAGGAGCTTTCGGAAGACGACAAGATGGTCGTGCACCGCGCCCGCCGCGTCCAGCGCTTCCTGTCGCAGCCCTTCCACGTAGCGGAGCAGTTCACCGGCATCCCGGGCGTGTTCGTAGACATCAAAGAAACCATCAAAGGCTTCACGATGATCATGGACGGCGAGCTCGACAAGTACCCCGAGGCAGCGTTCAACCTCAAGGGTTCGATTGAAGAGGCCATCGCTGCCGGCGAAAAAATGCTTGCTGAAGCCTAATTCGCTCCAAACATGTCCCTTCACGTCGACATCATTACCCCCGAGCGCAACCTGTACTCAGGAACCGCTACGGCCGTGCAGCTTCCTGGCGCCGAAGGTTTGTTTCAAATTTTGGCAGGCCACGCACCCATCATGGCGGCGTTGTCCTCGGGCCGCGTCAAGATTGATACGGCCAAAGGCAGCGAGTTTGTCGCCATCGAGGGAGGAGTTGTTGAAGTTTCGGGCAACACGGTGACCGTCCTCGCGAAGTAGGACGTATCCGTCGTTGTAACTACCTGGCCCGGGCGAATCGCCCGGGCTTTTTTTTGGCGCTATCGGCTACCTTCGCGGCATGTACGGCGAAGCATTTAATCCGGTCTCCTGGTGGTGGTATGCCCTTGGCGTCGCCGGATTATGGGTCGTCGCCGCTCTGTGGGTTCCCAACGCCCAAGGCCGTCGCCGGGTCGTCCGCTGGGGCCTTCAGCTTTGGGTCGAAGGCTGGCCCGTCGCCTGGGGCAATGCCATCACCCTCTTGTCCATGGGATTAGCAGTCGGACTCCTGTACGTAAGTGCCGGACTCCACCCCCTGCGGTCGGGACTCGTGCTCCTCGCCCCCTGGCTGGTGCACAGCATCTCGGGCTTCATCTGGAACGCCGTGCGGGCCCACCAGGCCTACCACCAGTTTCGCATGGTCCTGGTGCCCCTGCTGCTGGTCTTGGCGGTTCCCTTTGCGTGGTGGCGCGCGGCGGGTCAGGAACCCCACCCCAATTTCAGTTTGGGACTCCTTGCTGCCGTGTTCGGGGCGCTCTATTTAACTTCCTTATTTCGCGCAGCTTACATTTATATAACCTCGGGACCCGGGCCTTTATACTTCAGAATTGCGTACCTTTGCGCCCTGGAAGCGATTCCCTGGTTATGGATCTATCATTGGCTGAGCGCAAACGTAAAGTAAAGAGCATTTTGGTCTCCCAGCCGGAGCCACAGGCGGGCAATAACCCCTACCTGCTCCTGGCCGAAAAGCACAAGATCAAGATTGACTTTCGCCCGTTCATTCAAGTGAAGGGGGTAACCGCGGCGGAATTCCGCAAAGACAAGATCGCCCTTGGCGAGTTCAAAGCCTTTATTTTCACGAGCCGCAACGCGATCGACCACTTCTTTCGCATGTGCGAAGAGATGCGCGTCGCCATCAATCCGGAGTGGAAGTACTTCTGCACCTCTGAAGCGGTAGCCTTTTACCTGCAGAAATTCGTTCCCTACCGCAAGCGCAAAATCTACCCGGCGAAGTCCAACATCAACGACTTGGTTCCGACGCTCAAAAAGCAGCGCGGAGAGCATTTTTTAATGCCCACCTCGGACGTGCTCAATCCCGAAGTGCCCGCAGCGCTGGAGTCGGCCAACATCAAGTGGACCCGCGCCGTGATGTACCAGACCGTAGCATCGGACTTGAGCGATTTGAGCGACGTGAAGTACGACATGCTGGTGTTTTTTAGCCCCGAAGGCATCAAGTCGCTGTTCAAAAACTTCCCCGACTTTGTGCAAGACGCCACCCGCATTGCGGCCTTTGGCAGCACCACGCACCAAGCCGCCCGCGAGCACAACCTCGTTTTGGACGTGCCCGTGCCTTCCCCGAAGTTTGCCTCCATGGCGCAGGCGCTCGAGGCCTACGTCGACGAAGCCAACAAAAGCAAGTAATGCGGGACCTGCGCTTCCCCCGCGAGGAGCGCCTGAAGTCGCGAACCTCCATCGGAATCCTCTTTAGCCGCGCCTCCCGGAGCACCGGAGCAGACGGGCTGCGCCTGATCTGGACCGCTTCGCCAGAACCCCTCGAGCGGGGCGTTCAGGTGCTGGTCGCGGCGCCCAAAAAGCACTTTAAGCGGGCCGTGGTCCGCAACCGAATCAAGCGTCTGCTTCGCGAAGCCTGGCGCATGGAGCGCGGAAGCCTTCCTCAAGACTGGCTGAAGGCCCAACAGCCTAAGTTGCTGGGCTTGGTGTATTCCGGCCCCTCCGAACCGACCCTTGCGGCGCTGCGCGCGACGCTCCGCACGCTACTGGACCGCGCCCCGTGGTCCGCTTAACGCCACGTGCCGTCGATGCGCCGCGGAAGGCTGTGGTACAGCGCCGCCGCCACGAGTACCACGCCCATGGCCCGCTCCAGCATGGATTCGGTCGCCAAGAGCAGCAGCAGGGTGAGCGCTAGGGCTTGGGCGCCCCGATTCCACGACGACTTTTGGGCGCAGTAGACCAGCCCCAAACCCCAAATTCCGAGGCCCAGCAGGCCGATTCCGGCCCAGAGCTGCAAAAATTCGTTGTGCACGTTCAGGTGGCGCTTGAGGCCAAATCGGTAGTTGAGCTCGCTGTAGCGCTCCTCGAGCTGGGCTTGGACCGCGTCCACTCCGACTCCCCGCCAGGGATTGCTCGAGATTACCGACCACGCCACCTTAGCCTGCACCACCCGCGTATCCACTGAACCGGTCGCCCAGTAGGGGTCCGCCTTGGTGAGCTTGCCCAAGCTTCGCTCCGACGGCACCAAGGCCACGGCCACCAGGAGCAAGGCCGCTAAGCCGAGGCCCCAAGGCCACGCCGACCGACGGGCTGACCCAAAGCGCCGGCCTGAGTACCACCAAAGTCCGCCCAGCACCACCGCCATCAGGCCCATGCGGCTGCCCGCCAGCACGGCGACGAGCGCGAAAAGGCTCAAGAGGACCGGCCGCACGGCGCCCCGAAACCGCAGATCCGTGGCGAGGGCCGCCGCCGAAAGTCCGAGGTACAGGGTGAGGTAGCTGTGCTGGTGCGCCAACTGCGCGAAGTCACGGTAAAAAAGCGGATCCCAGCTTTGGCTGCTCACGGCCGAAGCAACGCCGTTGCCGAGAAGCACCAGCGACACGACGATTCCACCGGCGATCAAGCCTTCGTGCCACGCGCGGTGCTGTCGGCGCAGGGCCAAGGGCACCCAGAGCAACGGAGACCAGCGCAGCAGCGTTTCGAAGCTCGCCGCCTCGGTCCAAAGCGCGCTCGCCGCGACGGCGGCAAAGCCCGACCACAGGGCCACGTCGACGGGCAGCGCCTTCCATCGCCCGCGGGCGGCCACCAGCGAAAGCAGCGCGGCCAACGCCAGCGCCCCCCCTGTTCCGAGGTCCCACCAGGGCAGCAAAATCGCCGCGGCCCGAATCAAAATGGCGATAAATTGACGCTCCACGAGCAGAAAGATAGCCTAAAGACCGTGGGCGGCCAAGCGGGGCAGTCGGGGCGAGAGTCCCGTAAGCACCTCATAACTAATGGTTCCGCACGCTTCGGCCACCGAATCGAGGGTCACGTGGCGGCCCAAAAGTTCGACCCGATCGCCCTCCTGCAAGGGAACTCCGGTGGCGTCGACCATCAGCATGTCCATGCACACCCGGCCCACAATCGGCAGGTAGCAACCGTTGGCGTAGGCCCGGCCGACTCCGTTGCTCAGGGCGCGCGGAATTCCGTCGGCGTACCCAATCGGAAGGGTCGCGATCACCCGCTCGCGGTCGGCGGCGTCGGTGGCCCCATAGGAAATGCCTTCGCCCGCGGGCACGCGGCGAATTTGGCTGACCGTGGTGGTCACGTGCACCACCGGCTGCAGGGCCTGTGCGTCGCGGGCATCCAGCGAGGCTCCCATCAGCCCAATACCCAAGCGGACCATGTCGCCCGCCGCCCAAGGGTGCCGCGCCACCGCCGCCGTGTTGGCCATGTGGCGCCAAATTTTCGTTCCGAGCCCCGCCTCGAGTTGGTCGGCAAAGTGGCTGAATTGCGCCCACTGCTGGCGGCTCAACGAATCCTGTTCGGGCACCTCGGCCGCCGCAAAATGGCTGAGCACCGACGCCACCCGCACCCCCGGAATCGCCCGCAGGGCCTCGGCCACCGCGCGGGCTTCGTGCGGAGCAAAACCCAGCCGGTGCATTCCCGTGTCGACCTTGAGGTGCACGAGCACCTCGCCAAGGGACTCGGGATGCCGCGCAAAGGCATCGGCAAAGGCCCGAAGGCGCTCCCAGCTGAAAATCTCGGGCTCCAGCCGGTAGCGCAGCATCAAATCAAACGACGGATCGCCCGGATTCAGCACCATGATGGGCGTGCGCACTCCGGCCTCGCGAAGCTCCCGACCTTCCTCGGGGTAAGCCACGCCCAGGTAGTCAAGTCGGTGCCGCTCGAGCGCTCGGGCCACCGGTACTGCCCCCAGCCCGTAGGCGTTGGCCTTGAGCATGGCCATGATGCGGGTGCCCTGCGGCAGCAGCGACCGGTAGTGCCGCAAATTGGCGGCCAGGGCGTCGACGTCGAGCTCGACCATGCTGTCGTGCTGCCGGGCAAGTCGTTCTTCCAAGGCGGACTCCACGCCGTGTCCTTTGAGCAGCACGGCGCCTTCGGTACCCCACTCGGGCGCGGGGTCGTGGGGAGCGCAAACCGCAATCTTCAGGCCGGGCATTTGGGCGGACCAGCGCGCCACCGGCTCGGTCCACCGCTCCGGATTGGCCGTGAAGATCAAGGCCGTCTTGGGCGTAGCCGCCTCCTGCGCCAGCAGTTCCAAGGCCTCGAAGGCCGAGGCCTCGTCGAGCGCGTAGCGGTCGACGAGCAGCGCGCCGCCGCCCCAGCGGGCGGCGCGCCGTTCCACGCGCAGCGGTCCGCGCGGCCGCTGGTCAAAGTCGTGCGGAATCCGGCCCAGCTCGTAGCAGGCGGCCAGCGCGAGCTGCGCGTTGGACCGCTCGGCCTCCGACTCGGTCGGAACCGCGAAGTTCTGTCCGTCGGGTCCGACCCAAAATCCGCCTTCGGTGCGCAGCACCGAGCCCGCCGGTCGCCACGCGGCTCCGAAAAGCTCCGCGGCCCAGGGAAGCCCCGCGGCTCCGGAAAGCCCCTCGGTCCCGTGAAGCCCCTCGACCCCGGAAAGCCCCGCGACGGAGGCGCCCTCACCCGTGCCCGTCCCGCGGTCGGGGACCAGCACCGAGGCAACTCCGGCAAAAAGCGACATTTTTTCGGCGAGCTTGGCTTCGCGGCTGGGGAAGCCGGCGTCGTGGGCGTCGCCGAGGCCCGTGAAGATTCCGTGGGTGGGCTTCAGCCAGGGCGTGAAGCGCGCCATGTCCCCCGCCTCCGAGATGCCGACCTCGACGATCCACATCGAGGCGTCCAAAGGAAATTGCAGTACCGACAACGGCACGCCTAGGCGTGAATTGTAGCTACGGGGGCTGCGGGCGACCGTCGGGTCGCCCAGAAGGTGGGCGAGAAGTTCTTTGACGCTGGTTTTTCCGTTGGAGCCGGTGACGGCCACTACCGGGCCGCGGTACGCGGCCCGGTGGGCTTTAGCCAAGGCAAATAGAGCCGCCCACACGTCGTCGACCAGGAGTACGTCGAGGTTTGAAACCTCATGCTCCGCCCAAGAGGTGCGGGCGACCACGGCGGCCACGCACCCGCGCTCCACGGCCTCGGCGAGGTGACGGTGTCCGTCGCCCGAAGGCGTCGTCAAGGCCCAAAAAAGAGCGGGTTCGGTTTGGGTCGTGCGCGAATCGGTGGCCATGCGGCGCACCCGCACCTCGGGGTTGGCCGCCCGAAGCTCGGCCTGGAGCACTTCGGCAAGCTGCCGCAACGTCCAACTCGGCGCGGTCACGTTCAGGAATTTTGGTGGCGTTCGCGCACAAACTCGGCGCGCGACAGCGGTTCGTAGGTGCGGCGGTCGCCGAGCATTACCTGGGTCGAATCGGGTGTAAGGCGGTGCGAGTAGTGCGCCAATTCCCCGCTCCGCACGCAGATGGCGTGCACCTTGGTTACGAACTCGGCTACGGCCATGAGGTGGGGCATGGGGCCAAAAGGCACGCCGTTGAAGTCCATGTCGAGCCCTGCGACAACCACGCGCTTGCCGCGATCCGCCAGCTCGTTGGCCACCGTCACAATTTCGGGGTCAAAGAACTGCGCTTCGTCCAAACCGACGACGTCGGCGTCGCGTGCGGCGTCCAAAACCTCGCGCGCGGAGGACACCGGACGGGCTTCCATGCGCCCTTCGTCGTGGGTAACCACGGCGTTCTCCGCATACCGGTTGTCGGTTAGTGGTTTGAAAACCATTACCTTAAGCTGGGCAATCTGCGCCCGCTTGAGGCGGCGAATGAGCTCTTCGGTCTTGCCCGAAAACATGGAGCCCGCAATCACCTCAATGTGCCCGGAACGGGGCGCGCGCTCTTGGAACATTTCGTACTTTTCCACTTCTGCTAAACTACGGCTTTCCACCATGAGCACCGCCCTCTCTTCGGCCCTTTCTGGCCTCCATTCTGCCCTTCAATCTGAGGTACCCAGTGCGGACGACCTCAAGCTCCTCGATTCGCTTTGCGTGCAGGCGCATCAGGCGAAATTCCGCGCCGAAGTAGCCGAAGCCAAAGCTCAGGCCGAAGCCCAGTTCGCCGCCACCCAGGCGGAGCTCGCGCAAGCCCAAGCCGCCGCCCTGGCCGCCAGCCAGGCCGCAGCCCAAGCCGCCGCGCAGGCCCAACTCCAAGCCCAACTCGCCGCCGCGCAGGCCGCAGCCGAGTCGCGCCTCCAGGCCGCGCTCGCCGACCACGTAGCCACCCTCAGCGAGCAACCAGCAGCCAGCAACCAGCAACCCGCAACTAGCAGCCAGCAACCCGCAGCTAGCAGCCAGCAGCCAGCAGCCAGCAACCAGCAACCAGCAGCTAGCGACCAGCAGCCAGCAGCTAGCAGCCAGCAACCCGCAACCAGCAGCCAGCAACTAGCAACCAGCAGCCAGCAGCCAACAGCTAGCGACCAGCAGCCAGCAGCTAGCAGCCATCAACTAGCCGCTAAATCTGTAAACGCCCGCTTCGCCAACCTCAACGCCGGCCTGAACGACCGACTCGCGTTTGTGAAGCACCTTTTTGGCGGCGACGACCAGGACTACCAGCGCATAGTGGCCTACTTGGCGACCTTGGAGTCCAAGGCCGAGTGCGAGACCTTCATACGCGAAGCCGTACAGCCCGACTACGACTGGAGTAAATCGCCGGACGTCGCCGACCGATTCATGGCGCTCGTCTACGCCCGCTTCGAATAAATGGGCAAATTGGTGCTCGTTCCGACTCCGCTGGGCAACCTCGGAGACATTACCGACCGCGCCAAAACCGCGTTGGCCGAGGCCGATTTGGTGCTGGCCGAAGACACGCGTACCACCGGAAAACTGCTTCACTTACTCGGAATTGAGGCCAAGCTCCGCGCCTACCACATGCACAACGAGCACGCCCAAGCCGCCGCGCTCGTGCAGCTGGTTCGCGAATCCTCCGGCCATGTAGTGCTCGCCAGCGACGCGGGCACGCCGGGCATCAGCGACCCCGGATTTTTGCTGGTCCGCGCCTGCGTCGAGGCCGGCGTGGCGGTCGAAGCCTTGCCGGGTCCTACCGCGCTCATTCCCGCTTTGG
>VFQT010003163.1_pt1 | contig 15484 bp, 16 predicted proteins | sample 3512381 | NCBI WGS metagenome assembly VFQT01 (sample SAMN10412376, study PRJNA504923) | tailings metagenome | isolation source: Relicate 2 Philex TSF3 active mining site | place: Philippines: Tuba, Benguet | collected 2017-08-29 | reverse complement strand
GTGGAGCCTTTCGCGCAGCGAAAGCAGCAGCGGACGCCGACGGCGGGAGCGGACCTTGACGCCGTGGCACAATGAGAAGGGCCGAGCGGAGTCCCCTTCGTCCTTGATCTGTTTCAGTCACAATCCATCTGCAATGACAAATGCGAACCAGTTCTAACGATGTGGATCGCGATAAATGCTGACCGAGTTCACTCGATAGAATCCGTCGTCATGAATCTCTTCGGTCTTCTCCGTGCGAGTGACTCCTTCAGGTGCGTAGAGTTTCTCTTCACGCACGAAATCGCATCGAACGGGACCGCCAGGCATCGAGCCCAGTCGTTCGCAACATCCGGCGGAGGGAATCAGTGGACTGATGCGTTTTCCGTCCTTCTCGTACCAGATGCGTTCGACCCACGTGTAGCCGTGGTCCGTCTTCGGATAGGTATCTCGGTGAATTCGCAGGATGACCATAAGACAGTAACTCCCGTTGGGCTGCATTCGGCATCTGCAGCATTGAAATGCGATTCGAGCCCTGCCGAAGGCTCACACATTGAGCCATCCACGGCAGGTCAAGGTGGAGTCTTTCGCGCAGCGAAAGCAGCAGCGGACGCCAGCGGCGGTCGCGGACCTTGACGCCGTGGCAGAATGAGAGGTGGCAGAAGGAGGCAGACGGTTCAGTCAGCGTCTTCCGGTGGAACCGCCTTCAGAGGATCAAATGGGATCAGCCGCGATTGCTGTTCCTCATCCGGCTGATCAAAAATGGACCAATCGCCGTAGTAAAGACCGTCGTAGTACACGAGGTCATCCACGATATTCAGGATGTGTCCTTCTTCGTGGCTGAACTTGATGTCGCAGTTGTATGTCATGTGGAAGAATGGGAATGGCCCGAACACGGGGCCATCTTCACCCCAGGCGTTCAACTCTTCGCTTGCATCGGTTCGTCCGTGCCAAAGCATCAGGTAGGGCATGGTGTGTCCTCCGACGTCTGACATCGCGGACAGATTCCGAGGTGTGTGTACCATTGGAAGGCGGATCGCGTCTTGTCGTCCGCAGGAACCTCGTGTTCGGATTCTGCCAGACTTTGAACCTCAGTCACGTCTTTCCATGTTGACGGAATGCTGTCGATTCCGTCGCCTTCTTCTGTGTCACAGTCACTGCAGGCCAATCGAATTCGTTCGAGCATGAAGTTGTCTTTCATTGTTACAGAACGCAGAAAACCAATTGAAAACCGATGCACGCCACCGGCATCAAGCTTCCGTGCGACTGGAAGCCTGATGCCCTGTGACCTTCGACAGACTCAATACGGATGTTGAAGAGAGCGACGATCGACAACGGCGTAGGCGACAGTACCGAGAGTCAGAGACATGCATGCGAAACCGTTCGGTAACCTTGATGCAATATCGGCGCAAAAAGGGGGGACGCGAGCCACTGGTGCAGGTGTCGCTGCCAATGTTTCGCGTCCCGTCTGGTCAGTCTTCGCCGTCGTCATCGGTGAACTGAATGAGTCCGCTGATCAGCAGCTCTTCAATTCCGTAGACAGCTCGTTCCCCGCAGGATTCACAGACGTATTTGCGGGCGTCCGGTTCCACTCCGGAGGCTTCGTCACCACATTGGGTGCAGTAGCCGCCGTAGTTCTCGGACATCTGTGCGTAGGTTTCCTGTGAGATTCGAATCACTTGTGACTGTTGCATGGGTTCCGTCTCCGAGCCATTCAGCCGACTGTCTTCCTGGCCAATGAGTTGATCGATGGGCCCGTCGGCGGCCCACTGTTGGGCCAACGCGGCATAGTCAAGGTGGAGTCTTTCGCGCAGCGAAAGCAGCAGACGCTGCAGGCGTCGGACCTTGACGCCGTGTTACTCTGAGAAAGCCGACGACGGGATAGGCTTTTCGAAAATTCTAAAACCGAATCATGCACGCCATCTGCATCCGTACACTGCCTGATGCTGCAGTCGAAGAATGCGATGACTGAAATGAACTGCCCGAATCCTGAGCATCGTTCCGCTCAAATGGAGAGATCCCGACTTCGTTCATGCCACAATTCTGAGCCTTGATCAAGAAGTGGTGACTGAATGCTGCAACTGTGGCACTCTGGCTGAGCGAGGGGAAACGGAAGCTGGCTCTGCGGGGACGCAACCAGCCAGGGATACTCTCGCCGAAGCGTCGGAGTGACGTTTGCGGCCAGCGTGATTCGGTGATGCTGTTACCGAACACGCTGGCCTGTTTTCTGCAACAACTTGAAACGATTGAACATCGTGAGAAGGTTTTGCCCTGCGGTCTGGCAGTACCAAAGACCGCAACTCCCCGTGATGTCATCCCGCACAATACATGGGCTTGCTGCGTCAGCCCGCCGGAAAGCGATCTCGCCTAAATCTCCGGTCACATGATGTTCGTCCGAGGACGGGCGTAGACGAACGCTATGATCGGGCTGACGATTGCGAAATGGATGACGACAAATGCCGTTTCAATCAGCAGATATCCACCAACGGACGCCATATGGTGCTTGGCAGCGACAGCCAAAACCATGTACGACCACGCGATAGGAAAGGCAACCGAGAAGAACCGGAAGCCACCTCGCACAACAGGTTCACCGCCAAACATCTTCTCATAGACGATGGCCCAGGCAAATCCCTGAATCAGCATCGAGGCCAATCCGAAAGGGATCACCATATCGTCGCGATAGACCGCGAGGTCCTTATAGTAACCCGCGAAAATTGTCAGGTGCCAGAAGTAGCCAAGAGGAAACGTGGGGAGGACGTAGGCGAGGACTGCGAGAAATCGCTTCATGGTTTCTGACTCTTTCCTGAACGAGGCGTTCTTCTGTTGACCGACGTTTTTGGAGACGATGCTTTTGCGTGAGGATTGAAGTCCAGCGCCTTTGTGATCCAACTGTCCAATGGCTTCCTGGAGGCTATCGCTGCAGTATCGACAAACACGAAACCGCGCATCGCGCGACCCGTAAAGTCCATTGGGTGACAACCGGGAAGCGCCAGGGATTCTTCGTAGATGGCAGGGTCGAGGCGTACCATCAGACGGCTGTCCGCAATCCCCACACACATCTTGCCGTCGACCATGAAGCACAATCCCCCCATCATTCGCTTCTCTTCGAAGAGGACTGCACGTCGGACGAATGAATCACGAACTCGGCCTGCCAGCTGTTCGTCAAACGCCATGACTCGGACTCCTGCATGACACGACGCCAGAATCGCTATTACGTCATGAAGTCCGGCAGTTCGTCACCGCTCGGACCGTAGCTTGATGGCACGCTGACACCCAGCAACCGCAAGTAGACTCCCAGTTGTCCGCGGTGGTGATAAACGTGATTCAGCAGGATCATTCGAATCAGTGCCGATCTGGGCATCGCCATCAACTCATGACCTTCAGCTTTCAGTCGCCAAATGGCATGCATTTGGGTATCACTGAATGCTGGGAGGACCTTTTGCACAGCCGCGACGCTGTCCTCAAATGCACTGATAATTTCAGAAATATTTTCCGGCTGCGGATTGGGCCGGCTGAAGTCGGGCGGAGGTGATTCGTCCTGACTTGCCAGTTGAATCACCTGCCCAGGGCTCATCGCAATGTGTAGCGCCAACTGGCCCACCGTCATCGATTTTTCGTGAGGCCTCCAGCTGAGTTTATCCCCGGGAACCCGTTCGAGAAAACGACGCGTCGTCTTTGATTCCTGATGAAATTCTGACAGAAATGTCTCTGCGATGTTCATGATTCTCCGATTCCTCAAAACCTGGGACTCACACAGTGTCCGACGAACCGGTAGAACACTTGCACTATCTGCTAGAATCCAGGGGATGCGTTGCCAATGGTGAGGTGAAGGCTGGTTGAATGGCAAGAATACGAATATCACTTGCTTTAAGCAAGTGATATTGCGAAGGTTACTTCAGGGAAATTCAATGGTGAAGAAGGATGTGCCTGAACATCGATCGGGTTGTCCGTTGAGCATTGCGCTGGAGATCTTTGGCGATCGCTGGACGCTTCTGATTCTGCGCGACCTGATGTTTAAGCAGCATTCGACGTACAAGGAGTTTCTGGAGAGTGGTGAGGGAATCGCCACGAATGTGCTTGCGGATCGCATCAGGATGCTTCAGGAGCAAGGGATCATCGTGGGCGAACGGTCCACGTCCGATGCTCGTATCATTTGCTACCGACCAACCCAAAAGGGACTGGACCTGCTTCCGGTCATGGTCGAAATGATCATTTGGGCCGATCAATATGAGGAGACGGCCGCACCTGCCAGGATCATGCGCCGGTTAAAAGAGGACCGCTCTGGATTCATTGACGAGGTCCGCAGGCGATTCGCTGAGGCTGAGAAAGGCAAAGGGTAGCTCAAAACGCGCAGGAGTGTCCCTGAGCCGAACACCACCCACTTCGATGCGAGCCTAAGCCTGAAGAAAATCCCGGGGTCCGGGGCAGAGCCCCGATACGAGCCGTTTCTTCAGAGACCAGCTTCAGACCGAGATCCGTTCAACGATGTTTCGAGTCACCCGCTGCATGCGACGGTCATAAAGTCGAGTTGTTCGCGGATCAGCATGTCCGGCCAGATACTGGACATCCGCAAGAGGCACCCCCTGCTCCAGCAAATCCGTGATCGTTGTGACGCGAAACGAATGAGGCGAAAATCGAGTCGACAACCCGGCATCCCGTAACCGACGCTTCATCATGCGACCCATGTCATCGGCCGTCATGGCGTTCTGAGTGAGTTTCCGCGACGTGCGGACAGTCGACCGAAACAAAGGAGCTGTGGGACTGGCATACTGGATGCCGCTGTGCTCCAGATAGTCCACGATGGTCAGACTCAGGTCATGTCTCACCGGGATCTCGCGGACCTTGCCGTTCTTCTCATGAAACCTCAGGCAGTACTGATCACCGGACCGGTAGAAATCAGACCGCCGCAGCTTCGCTACCGCACCTACACGAGCTGCCGTATAGATCAGAATGCCAATCACTGCCCGGTCCCTGCGACCAACATCGTGCGAGCATTCAATCGCCTTCAGCAATCGCCGAGCCTGCTGAATGGAAATCTCCGGCGTCTTTCCTTCGACCGCCTGATGACGTTCCGTCCGCACCGACAAGGCGGGATTCAGGATCACCACATGCCGCATCACCAGTTCATCAAAGAACCGCCGCAACGCAGCCAGATGCAACTTCCGAGTCGGCGTAGACACCATCATGGCATCCAGATATCTGCCAACATCTGCCGGAGCAACTCGCACCAAATCCAGTTGCCGCTCTGCACACCAATCCGAGAATCGTTTCACCGCATGCAGGTACGCTTTTCGAGTGAACCGATTGCGAATCTTCCCATGCAGAAACTCTTCAAATGCAAACCTCGCGGCAGTACCCGCATCCCGAATCAGCATCGGCAATTCTGCGTCCTGCCGCTCCACCAGCTCTGAGCACGGTCCATTCAACTGCAGCCCATCTTCACCAGCCATACTCCTCCCTGAGCAATCAAGCAGCCGCCTCATTCATCGAGCGGCAACATTCATCAAAAATTCCTTGTCTCCCAAGACCATCATCTGCCAGCAGAACCCATCTGTCACTTGGCGAACCATGCCCCTGATTCACTCACCCGGCAACCGCAGAAATTCCCGGCCACCCCATGAGTTTTTCCACCCCCCGACCCTAACGCCGGATAACGTCTTTTGTCCAGCACCAATTGCAGTCGCGATAGCTTTACAGTTTCCGCAATAGGCACATGCGATCAATTCTACTACGCAATCGGACAGCAGTTCGAATCCTCGCAGATCAACTTGTTGGCTGCCCCGGCGTGTCGGACCGGAGTAACGAGACAAACGCCCGTTCGCCACATCGGTCGTGACAACCGGAGCACGCAAACTCAGTCTAGTACCGGGTGCCGATTGATGTGAACGGCGCGTCCAACGACGGCACGCACACTCCCGTCGGGCGCCCTCACTGGATTCTTTGTCCAAAGGTCGGAGCACTGCGTTCTTTTTCGAAAAGCTGTTCGCGATTTCTCGAAAGACCACATTCCTTATCGTACGCAATACAAATGACTGCCGACTCGAATCAGCAGGCTGCCGCTGACGGCCGCGACTCCGTATTGAGTCGGCCCGGAGAACATCGCCGAGGCCTGTTTGCGTTCGGCGCTGGTTTCATCGGGTTTCGGTGCACCGTTGTCGGTGGGTGGCTTATCAGCTGGCCACAACTCATTGGCGGCCAGTTCCTTGAATTCCGGTCCGGCGGCCAGAACTGTCGTCACACCGTCTTTGCCGAAAAAGTAGATCCTCTCACCCAACGGTAGCGGTGTCGCCCAGCAGGACTGTTTTGTTCGCTGCGCGTATTTCTGCTCACCGGTGGCAGCATCAATGCAGTACACGACGCCAACGCGATTGACCCAGTATGCAAAGCCCTGATGGACGAATGGAGAAGCCCACGAAGGAGTCGCCTCGCTCGCCATCCAGACTTTTTCCACCTTCCAGTTGTCACGGTCCGCAGTGACCTTGACCAGAGCATTTGACTTCTTTGCTCCCTCCGAGTTCTCACCTGAACGTCCAGGCGAGGCTGCAATCAGGAATTGATTGGGGCCGGCCGGAAGCGGAGTCGTCGCGGTGTTTCCACCAACGTCGGTGAACGTCCACAACTGCTTTCCAGTCGCGGGATCGTAACCGTCGACACTGCCCGCCGAACTGACAATCACCTGAGATTGACCGTTGATCGGCAGAATCGCAGGACTACTCCAGCTCGTGCGGCTGGTGCGATCTGTCTTCCACAAAGTGTTGCCGTCTACTTTGTTGAACGCGGCCAGATACGACGGACCTTCGTCATCGATCAGTACGATCACCGAAGTCTCAGTCTGAACTGGTGAACCACTGAGACCGAACTTGTTGATAAACTTGCCATTTTCCTTCGACAACGACTTTGTCCAAACTTCATTGCCATCATGTGTCATCGCAATTAAATCGCCACACTCGAAGAACGCGAAGACGTGATCCTTGTCTACAACCGGCGTCGGGGCTGCTCGGCTGATATACACGCTATTGGGATCCGGAGCTGTTGAAATGTGCTTGTGATCCCACAGGATTGCTCCATCTTTCAACGACAGGCACAGCGTGTGGCAGATTTCTTTGTTGTCGCCTTCCACCGTCGTCACGAAAACCTTCTCGCCCCAGATCACTGGGCTCGACTGTCCATGCCCGGGCAATGATGCATCCCAGGCCACATTTTCGGTCGGCGACCATTTAAGCGGAATTGTGGCGGGATCAATCTCCGAAGCTCCTGCGCCGAGAAACCCGGGCCATACAGGCTGGTCCGCAAAGAAACTGGCCGTGATGAGTAGCAAAGAAGAAAGCATGGACGGGTTCCTGTTCCGGGAGTGCCAGTAATTCGGGTTTATTTTTCGCGAGAGAATACGGATTTATTCATGCGCGGTCCGGTGCAGGCCGCCCGTGATTTCCTGCATTTGAAATGAAGCTCGCCAGTGGACAGTGCAATACCGCTCAATCAGTCACACACTATGGCAATGACTCCGCCACGTTGAAAGTCATGGTGGCAGAATAGGCCGTCTTGTCAAACTTTTCGCCTTTTTCGTCTTCTGCCATATGATGGACGACCGCCAGAATCCAATTGCCTTCAGCAGGAGTAAACTCGACTCGGCCCTGATCATCCGACTTGCGTTCAAACTTCTCATCAAAGCCTTCCGCCAGAACTTGCCCACGAGGCACGAATGTCACATTCGCATTTTTGAGCGGCTGGCCCTTGAATAGAACCTGCAAAGCGATCGGCTGACCGGCGGCCGTAAGTGCAGGGTTCGTCAGGGGGACCATTTCGATCGCTCCACCAAGCGGTTTGGAAAAACTCGTGTCACCCTTGTGCTGTGCAGGGGTGCCCACAACGAAATAGCTTTTGCTGCTCTTGATTGCTCGTGTTGTGCCATGCAATGTATCCAGCGTATGCCATGCCGCATGGAGGCCCTCCGAAGTGGGCACAAACCGAGCCGTCCAGTAGCCCTCCTTAGGAGCAAAACCGGTGTCTACAATTCTCGACTTCAGGTCATGAGATTTTCCGTCGGGACCGACAACCGCCAGGGTACACGGCGCGAGGGTGATCTTGCTTGCGAGTTTGAAATCGCGGTGACTATTTCCGTGATTGCCGAGTTTCAGGTCGACATGCACCACCTGGCCCAGTCGCACTTCGGTCGAATTGACCTCGACCCACGTATCGTGAGCATTTGCAGGGAACGCGAGTGCCATGACCGTCGCAACAAAAAGAAGTCGAAGAGCTTTCATCACATCATTCCATGTTAAAGAGAAGATTCACATTGCCCCGCATATTGTCTGAGCAATGTTCAGTTTTCGTTAGTGGATTAATCCTGGCTTCGTCTCTGCAAGAATCGACAGCAACGCTATTCGATCGTCAGCCGTGAGATGTTCGAAACCCTTCTCCGGGCTTTCCGCGGCAAGGATTCCCTTGACACGTTGTCCGATCGAAGCTTTCAACTCCTGCGGCAATTCATCAAAGGCCGCTGTCTCAATCAGATAGCTGCAGGGATAACGAAACATGCGAGTTTTCAGGTCGAACTCTCGCAGGCTACGGCCCTGACTGTCTTTGGTCCCTTTCGCTACAAAGTCCTGAGCAAACGTGGACGTTCCGGCAATCGGCGCGGTGAGCATTGTTTCCTCCGTGAACAGCAGCGACTTGACCACGGATTCCGTCGCATTCTGCAGTCGCTGTCCGAATAATTTTTCACCGGCTTCGATTGCTGCCGCGTCGCCCAGAGCCGCCTGTTCGCGAAGATACAGAGCATGACGGACTTCGAAGGAGGCCTGCGTCAGGATGTTGAACGTGTCCGTCTGATGTTCGAGCACCATCAACGCGACAATATCACTGTGCGGCGTCAGGTATGGAGTGCCGTCGAAACGATCTTCCAGGCTCGTGAGATTATGTCCGGCGGAATTGTCGACGACCTTCGGCTTCTTCGCTGTGGTCAGAGTAAAGTTGCCTATGTGAGCCTGATCGCCATGAGTTCCCGTGACATACCATCCTCCCCAACGCTGATTCAAAGGACTCTTGTGAGTCGACAGAAAACTCCCCGCCGCCACGACGGGATGTCCACCGGGATCAGGATAAACTGAACGCACCAGCAACCCCGGCACATTCTTTGTCCGCGCGGCGCCATGGCATGTCAGGCACGAATTTGTCTGACGTTTGAAGACTGGCGTCTCAGCATCTTCCTGCTTTAGCGTGTAGAAGACCATTCCCAGTTTGGGATCGCGAGCTGCAATCTCGATCAGTCCTCCCTGCACAAAGCCCACGTGGACTTCGTCATTAAAGTAGATGGCTCGCGGTGTCTTCGGAGAAATCTTGTCGTCCTGCAGACTCGTGCGGCTAAATGACAAGACCTGCGACGATGGCGAAATCTCAAGACTGTCCAGTAGCGACTTCAGGTATCCCCGAGTGTCCTCAAACTGCAGCTTCTGCTGTCCCGCATCGAGCTTCGTTTGCAATTTCGAGATTACGTTCTCAGGTGCAGTCAGGCTGTAGCTGATGGGAGCTTCTTCGTAGTTGACTCGCTGCGCGGAGGCTGCGTTGACGTTGATGACAACGTGTAGGGTCAAGATCGTGAAGCATCGTTTGAGCATTTTCATAGGAGCGTCCAAAGTAGCCATCTTGCTCCGCAAGATGAGCCTTGCAGGGTTCACATAGCTGAGTCCGTTCAGACTCCGAACATCAATCACACGTCGCACAGTTCTACACACAGACTACAGGCCGCCGTTGAGACCAAGAGCGGCCCGTTGAAGGCTCGTCTCGACGGAGCGAGACGGCTACTTTGCTCGCACACAATAAACCATTTTCCCCGTGCGAATGACTATGCTGCCATTCACGATTGCAACGCCGTACTGAACAGGATCAGCAAAGCGATTCTCACCCTGAGCCATTGTCTGAGCATCGTAGTTCCCGCCGGCACCGCCTTGAGGTGGTCCACCCGGACGTCCAGAACCACCGGGCCGGCCTGCACCTTCTGGTCGGCCGCTGGAGCGAGGCTGTTCACTCTTCGCATCCTGCTTTTCGCCTTCTTCAACTGCGGAAGCGGCCGTGGCGGATGTCGGTGTTAACGCAGAGACATCGGCGGGCTTGCCTTCTTGCTTCTCTTCTGTCGCAGGCTTCTTTGACTTCTCATCGCCATGCTCGTGGCCTCCGCTTTCCCCTTCTTCACGTCCCGCCGCACGATTGCGAGCCATCGATTCGCTTGGGAGTTCATCAGGGTTCCACAGCTGATTCTTCGAGATCACATTGAACTCGGGACCAGCGACCAGCACTGTCGTCAGACCATCTTTCCCAAAGATATATAAGCGATCATCGACAGCGACTGGTGTCGCCCAGCAGCCCTGATCGATACGCTTTGAGTAATGCTTTTCACCGGTCTCCGCGTCGTAGCAAAACACGACACCCGCCTTGTTCACCCAATACGCAAGCCCCTTGTGAACGGTCGGAGTGTTAAACGCAGGCATCGCTTCTTCGGTTCGCCAGAGGACTTTGGCTGCGAAACCAGCATCTGTCTTTTCGATCGTCACGATGCCGTTCGTTTTGCGAGCTTCGCCTTCATTCTCGTTGTGCATCCCCGGACTGGCGGCCATCACAAATCGACTATTGCCAACCGCGAGCGGCGTGGTGGCGCGGTTACCACCTACCTCCTCGCCAAGCGTCCATAATAATTCGCCGGTGGCCGGATCATAGCCATCAATACTGCCTGAAGAACTGCACACGATGTGCTGTGAGTCACCAACAGGTACCAGCGATGGAGATGCATAGCTCGTCCGGCTGTCGCGATCGGTCTTCCACTTCGTTTCGCCAGTCTTCTTGTCCACGCATAGCAGATATGACGGACCTTCATGGTCAATCAGCAGAACGATCGAATCCGGCAGTTGTAGTGGCGAAGATGCGATGCCGATAGTGGACTCGAAAGGACCGTAGTCTTCTGTGAGTCCTCGCTGCCAGAGTTGTTCACCGCTATGGCTAATCGCTACGAGGTTACCAGTTTCGAAGAACGCATAAACAGCGTTTTCATCAACCAGTGGAGTCGGTGCAGAACGGCTCTGAAAGTAGTTGCTCCGAACGGGCTGAAATGGATCGAGATTCAGATCCCAGGCGATGGATCCATCGGCGAGGTTCAATGCCACAACATGACAATGATCCTTCATGGTGCCTTCAATGGCCGTGACGAAGACGTTGTCGCCCCAGATCACCGGGCTGGACTGACCTTTGCCGGGCAGTTTGGCTTTCCATGCGATGTTCTCCGTTGGAGACCATGACGTGGGGATCGTCGCGGGATCCAATGCGGACGCTCCCTGCCCCAGAAATCCCGGCCACGCTGGCGCGGCGCCGTCGTTAAACAACATAGCCGCAAAAAGTAACAGCATTTGCATCTTATTCATCCTATACAACAGGTGATTGAGTTAGCGAAAGGTATTGAGGTTGCAATCGACCGCTGGTGTTGACAGAGAACGAATTGTCGGAACTCCGTCACTTAGGCAGATTCTTCAACAGCTCTTCCGGAGCAATTAAATCCAGCGACGTCTTGTCGGCTGTCCAGTTCGTCTTCAGTGGCGATTTCTCCGGCTGCAGATAGATCGCAGGAAACGCGATTTGTGGACCGACAGGTTCGAGGGTGAAGGAGTAATCACCGGGCTCAAGAATCAATGCTTCCTCGCCCCCGGTCTTCAAGAGAAAGAACTTCCCCGTCCCATCGGTCGTCCCAAAGCCAAGCTGCTGAAAGGCAGTTCCGTCTTGCTTATGAACGACGACGCAAATGTCGCCCAGCGTTTGAGCACCAAACTTCAGAGTTCCGATGGAGCCATCTTTGCTGACAGTGGGTTCGGAACATCCAGGCAAAGTGCAGACAACGACGAGGCTCAGAATGATGAATCGATTTTGCATTCTACTTCCTGCCCTCAACAAGCACTTCCGAATTGGCAATTGTCTGCGTTGGCAACAGTCCTTGTGATTTTGCGAGGACATGCAACAGTGTTTTGTTGTCAAGGAAGGGTTCTTTGCCCTGGGCTCCCCAAACAACCTTGCCATGCGAGTCGACGATGAATGTTCCGTGATACATAAACTCAGGCTTCTCATCTGTCTCCGGCTGATAAACTCCCCACTTCTGTGAGACGCCGTAGTCGACATCCGCCAGAACCGGAAAGTGAAACTCACCGTATTCTCTGTATCGCTCGGCCGTGTGTTCGGGGCTATCCGAACTGATGGCCACGATGTCCGCATCGAGCTCACTGAAGTAATGCAGATCCTTATCCAAAGCCAGCAGTTGAGCCACACAGTGGCTGCAGCCGTAACCCAGATAGAAGACAACGACCACTGGTCGGCCTTTACCGAGCTCACTCAATTTCTGCTCAAGTCCGTTCACGTCGGGAAGTGCAAACTCCGGAGCCGCTTGATTGAGCAAACTCAGCGGCTGCGATTCGACAGGCTTGAAGCTGTTGTCAGCCAGAATCACAGCCAATCCGTCCGTAAGCTTCTTTGACTGAACAACTTCCAGATAAGCTTCAGCATCGGTACGAACGTTGCCAGTTGTGATCAGTCCATACTGCAAACAGATCTGGCGGCACTGTTCGAGAACACTGTCGTCGACTGCGACAGTGCCGACGGGCTTGGAAATATGATAGATCAGCAGGGTGCCATAGAAGACACTGGTGGTGCCAAGAAAAGCGAGGAACATGTTCGTCCACTCACGAGATTCACGTGGCGACCGAGCTTTTTTCATTTCCGGTTTTTGTATGGGGGCCATCGATAACTCCTGAAACAAAGTGCAGCAGTCCTTAACGCCGGACTTAAGAAGCGATTGAGAACTGGCGAGCGAACGTCACTCGCGGGGAAGCCGTAAGTGCATGAGTCGTTCGTTTAGAACTCGCCCAACACTTCGCCGCCGCTTCGAGTGCCCAGGCCTCTCCATAGTGTCAGGTCGATGTTATCACTGATGAAGCGAACGCTACCGTCGCAAAGAACAGTTTGAATTCCGCCGGTGTGTTCACTGCGAGCTGCGAAGATGCCGTTTCCACAGGTCCCCATGTCGAGTAGCGGGCTGTTCGGAGTGTGATAGTGGTTGTACCCGGTCCAGTACTCTCGACCGTTGATCCAGCCGGCCCCACGCTCGCCTGAATACCCTCGACTGATGCCAATCGTCATCGCTTCATAACCTCCGGCGACGGGATCCCACGGAGTTGTGTACCCATTCGCAAGCCCGGCGGTTGTCGGAGGAAAAGTACTTGATGTCCACACACACGAAACGTTGATGTAGGTTCGTCTCTTTGCCTTCAATGTTGTTGGCGCAGGTTGCGGTGTTCCCGGCAGGCCGATAACAGATTCGGCAAAAGCTGACGTGTTGCTCAGTCCGTCAGTGATATCACGGAACTTTACGCTGCTGTTCGTCCAAAGGATGCCGTCTGTCGGCAGACGAGCGTCGTAGAGCTTGCCGACTGCCGTTCCATTGTTCATGTGGTAATTGTTCGCAGCGTACGTGTAGGTACCGCCCGTCGCACCGCCTGTTGTCCCTGATTTGATTTGAAACGTATCTGGCCCGGGATCACTTGGACAGCGAAAGAACGGAATCACGGTAGCGGCCGCAACAACATTGTTGGGATGAACGTCACCGGGACAGCATCCAATCTGCAGTCGAATGCTGAAGTCGATCAACCCCTGCAGATTGGACTGCTCCATGTATGGCAGCAGATGGGCGTGAACCGAATAGTTGCCAGCATTCGATGCAGTGCCTTGTGCATAATTTGACGGCAACATTCGGTGCGTGCCTTCATAATTGTGCAGTGCCAGGCCAATTTGCTTCAGATTATTCTTGCACTGGGTTCGTCGAGCGGCCTCGCGAGCCTGCTGCACGGCAGGCAGCAGCAATGAGACCAGAATAGCAATGATGGCAATAACGACCAGAAGTTCGATCAATGTGAACCCGCGGGATCGAGAGCGACAGTTACCGCGAAAAAGCATCTTAAGAAACTCCAAATTGGGATGAAGACAAACAGAATCGCCAAACTGTGACTACGAAAGGCATGCGAGACGATGCTCTCGAAGACTTGGCGCAAAGAAACTCTGTGGATGCTCAGCCCATGCTTGCACGCTCATCGCGAGACTCCGGAATCGAACTTGTGGAGAGCGAACCATCGATTCGGATGAGCGTGCGAACCCAGGCTGAGCGATCAGTCAAAGCGTCGGCACTAAGGTAATGGCGCGACGGCTCAACACTGCGCGATTGCCCAACGGGCAACCTTCAATGAATTACACACGAAAGATTTGAGTCAAGCTCAAACGATCTTCGGTGGCGGCAACGGAGGTCGAAGCGACGTTTGCTGCAATCGCTCGGACTCAAGAGCAACAGTCTCAATCTCTGCAACGGCCAGTATCACCAGAGAGATCCGATCCGGAACGATTGAGGTTGGAAAGCAAAATGAGGGTGGCCCTTGGCCTTGGCATTCGGCAGCGTAAATCGCCAAAACCCACTTGGATTTTGAAGGCGTCGATCGCTTGGGCTTGTCCTCTGCAGATTTCTTCGCCGGTGCCACAATCGGAGACTCTGAAGGGCCCGGCTTTGCACTGACAGTTGCGTCGACCGTGGAATCCTGTGCCTTCTGGCAGCATAGATACTTAGACTTAACGAGCGACTGCTTCGCACAATGTTCGCAGGAAGTTGCGGATGTTGCGCCTGACTGGTTACCGCTGTTTGAAGCAGAAAATGAAAAGATTTCCCGTCTGTCGTTGGCCTCTTGTTCCGTCTTCGCAGCAATCAGAACGAAGTCTGGTATCTTCACATTATTGGCTTTCGCCCACGCGACTTTTTGTGCGTTATTGAAGCAGCAGCACTTCTTCCAACACTGATCAGCCGATAGACAACCGCATGGTCGATTTTGGCAGGGGAAGGGCTCGGACGAATCTTTTTCTGGCGAATTCTGAGGCAGTGGAGAGATCGGCAATGGAAACAACATCGCGCAAACGCCCAGCAACACGGTTAGGCCGATGAAGCCACGTATAAGCTTTGGCAAAAATTCGCGATTCAGTTTCATCATTGCTCGACGGAAAACCGTCCAAAAGCGACAGAGATGATTCAACCGGCTCGCTCTCCACAGGGCCCATCGTATCGTCGCCCAGTTCTTCCGCGAGATGCAGCCGAATTCCTGCGGGAAGTTTCTCGCTGGTGGGAGACTACGACTCACCAAGGAGTACTCACCACCGATGTCGTCGTGACATCACTTGGTCATCAGTTTGCGTGGGAACAATCCTCTGATGGACGGAGCGGTGGAGACGTTCGACAACTCTGTCGATCAAACAGCTCGGCGAACTCTAAGAACTCGATCTGGCGGTAAAGTTGCCGGTGAACTTTGAACGAAGGTTCGGCTTGGTGGGAGAATCGAACGACGCGGTATATCCTTGACAGAATGTTCCGCTGGGAACAGCACATTCGTTGCTGCCAATTTCAGCAGCGAGGCGACCTCCAGCGGTTGAGGCCTGTTTCCTTCCC
>VFQT010003162.1_pt1 | contig 15486 bp, 8 predicted proteins | sample 3512381 | NCBI WGS metagenome assembly VFQT01 (sample SAMN10412376, study PRJNA504923) | tailings metagenome | isolation source: Relicate 2 Philex TSF3 active mining site | place: Philippines: Tuba, Benguet | collected 2017-08-29 | reverse complement strand
AGTGATAGCCGAGGTCGAACGCCTTGATCAGGCCGACATCCAACGCGTCATCGAGCGTGTGCTCGTGCCCGATGCATTGCATGCCACGCTGGTAGGCCCGATGACACAGACCGATCGGGTACTAGCAGAACTACACCTCACCACGCAGTAATGCATGGTGAGGTGTACGTGTGGATGGTCCAGAGTATGTCGATTAGACGCGATCCCAGAAGTGGCAGGCTGACCAACGGCCAGGCATCTTTTCGGTGAATTCTGGCTCTTGGGTGCGACAAATGTCTTTGGCCATCCAACAGCGTGGATGGAAACGACATCCCTGCGGTGGGTGGGCCGGGCTGGGTACGTCACCCTGGAGCACGATGCGCTCGCGTTTGAGAGATGGCTTGGGCACTGGCACCGCGGCACTCAGGGCCTTGGTGTAGGGGTGGAGCGGGCGATGGAAGATTTCACTGCGTGGTGCCAGCTCGACCATTTTGCCGAGATACATGACGCCAATGCGTGAACTCACGTATTCGACTACTCCCAGGTTGTGTGCCACAAAAAGGTACGTCAACCCCAGGTCTGCTTGCAGTGATTTGAGCAAATTGAGTACCTGCGCTTGGATGCTGACATCGAGAGCAGATACGGGCTCGTCCAAGACCACCAGCGATGGGTTCATCACCAAGGCCCGGGCGATTCCGATACGTTGGCGTTGCCCGCCGGAAAACTCATGTGGATAACGTTCAAGCAGGTTCGGTGATAGACCGACTTTGCCCATGATGTTTTCGACCTGGGCCTGTTGCTCTTGGCGATTGCCCATGCCGTGAATGGTCAACCCCTCGGAGATGCTTTCGAGGATGGTGCGGCGTGGGTCGAGTGAGGCATAGGGATCTTGGAAGACGATTTGCATCTGTTTGCGCAAATCTTTGGTGGCGCGGCGTGATGCGTTGAGAACTTCCTGCCCTTTGAACTTCACACTGCCTGATGTGGCCGGGATGAGGCGCAACAATGAGCGCCCCACCGTGGTTTTGCCACAACCACTTTCGCCGACTAGACCTAGGGTTTCACCTTCGTGAATCGTAAATGATACCCCGTCTACGGCGCGGACCTGCCCGGTGACACGACGCAAGAGGCCTGTGCGTATGGGGAAGTGTTTGACGAGGTTGTTGACCTCTAGCAATGTGCTACTCATGCGGTTTGTGCTCCCTCTTCGGCATACAACCAACAGCGTACCTGCCGCCCTTGATGGCTTATGAGGGGTGGCTGTTTATCACAGCGGTCGAAGCGTTTGCTACATCGATCAGCGAAACGACAACCGAGTGGTGGGTTGATCATCATGGGTACGGTGCCTTCAATGGCGACGAGTTCACGATCGGTGCTGTCGCCGAGGACTGGCATCGAATGCAGTAGGGCCTGTGAGTATGGGTGCAGGGCATCGTCAAAGAGCTGGTGTACGGTCGCTGATTCGACAATTTGACCGGCGTACATGACGACCACGCGATCCGCCATTTCGGCAATAACCCCGAGATCGTGGGTAATCAAGATAATCGATGTACTGATGGTGCGGCGCAACTCGCGCATCAATTCCAAGATTTGTGCTTGAATGGTGACATCGAGTGCCGTGGTGGGTTCGTCGGCAATCAACAACGCCGGGTTGCAGGCCAGTGCCATGGCAATCATGACGCGTTGAGCCTGCCCGCCAGAAATCTCGTGGGGGTACGTGTTGATGCGTTGTTCGGCGTCGGGGAGTCGTACCAGTTTGAGTAACTCGATGGCCCGCTGTTTGGCGGCTTCGGGGCTCAAGTGCTGGTGGATTTGCAGGGCCTCGGTAATCTGTGACCCAATGGTGTATACCGGGTTGAGGCATGATGTGGGCTGTTGGAAAATCATCGAGATGCGATTGCCGCGGTAGGCGCGCATTTGCTCTTCGCTGATCGTCAGCAAGTTGATGTTTTCGAATTCAATGGTGCCTTCGACGATTTCACCCGGATCCGAAATCAAGCGCATAATCGACAACGATGTCACACTTTTGCCACTACCACTTTCCCCGACAATGCCCAGGGTCTCACCGGGCATGACTTCGAAGTCGATGCCGTCGACGGCCTGAACGACGCCACTAGGAGTGAAAAAGTAGGTGTGCAGGTTGGAGACGCGTAAGAGTGGTTGCTGGCTCATGAGTTGCTCCTTGCACGAATGGCTGCGATAAGTGCGTCGCGTTGTTCGCGGCGAACCTCGGTTTGCACACGTGGGTCGAGTGCATCGCGCAGGCCGTCACCAATGTAGTTGATTGCCAATGAGCAAATCAAAATGGGCAACGCGGGGACAAGCGGCATCCACGGGTAGTTGAACATGTAGCTGCGGGCAAACGACAAAATATTGCCCCAACTTGGTGTCGGATCTTGGATGCCGAACCCGAGGAAGCTGAGTGCTGACTCTGCCACCAACGTGCCACTGAGCCCCAACGTATATGACACGATGATGGGCGGCAACGCATTGGGGAGCACATGCACGAACATGTTGCGCAGATGTGATGCCCCGAGTGCCAACGATGACTCAACATACTGCTGTTCGCGGATCGAGAGCACCATGCCACGTACAAAGCGTGCCACACCGGTCCATCCCAAGGCAATGAAAATCAAGATAATCATGACTGCTTGGTTGGCCTCGCGGTCGCTGATAGCCATAATGAAGGCAAACAGGTGTACCAATAAGGCTGGAATCGGGATGGCGTTTTCGTCTTGAATGACGATCGAGCCTGCAATGAGTAGCAGAGTAAAGGTGGGGAATGTTGAAATGAACTCAATGGTACGCGTGACGACATTATCAACCCAGCCACCAAAATACCCGGCAACTAATCCGACACAAATGCCAATCAAGGTGGAAATGGTGACGACAGTCAAGGCAATCGTCAATGATACACGTGCTGCATAGACGAGCCGTGTGAAAAAGTCGCGCCCAAGGTGATCACTGCCCAATAGATGGAATGTGCCGATCTGGGAAGTGCTAAACGGAGTGACATAGGCCCGATCCAACGAGATTTGGTCACGGGGATATGGCGCAATGTATGGAGCAAGCATCGATGTCAAGTAGATGAGTGCAATCAAAAAAATGCAAAACATGGCAACGCGGTGAGTTTTGAAGCGGCGCCATACAAGTTGCCATTGGCTCGCTGGCCGGGATGTGGGTGTAGTACTCACGGTTGCCCCCTACGAAAGGCGAATGCGTGGATCGAGCACGCTGTAGAGAATATCGATGATGAGGTAGCCGATGAGCAACAAGAAAATGCTCACCATGGTCAGTGCCATAGCCACGTTGTAATCCGAACGCTCGATGGAATCAACGAGCAATCGTCCGAGTCCAGGCCAGTTGAAGACGGCCTCGGTGATGGCAGCACCACCAAAGAGCTCGGCAAACACACCAGCGAGCAATGTGATGAACGGCAAAATAGCGTTACGCAGGGCGTGTTTGAGTACGACGGTACGCTCACGTAGCCCCTTGGAACGGGCGGTGCGCACATAGTCGAGGCGCAATACTTCGAGCATGCCCGAGCGCACAAAACGACTATAGCCAGCCACATTCACGAATACGAGCACTGCCAAGGGCATGATGAAGTGGAGCAGGCGATCGAGCGTGGATTCTGCCACGACCGTGCCCAGCCCGGGCACCTCGTAATCGGCCAAGCTGACGGCGCTACCTGGTGGTAGGTAGGGCAGTCCGGCTTCTTTGGCGGCAATTGCGAATACTAATATACAAATGATGCCCAAAACAAATGTGGGTATCGATGATCCGACAAATGAAATGGTCGTCACAGTGTAGTCAAAGCGAGAATACTGGCGTACGGCGGAATAGATGCCGAGAGGGACGCCGATAGCAATCGAAAGCAAAATAGATGCGCCCATTAATGTGAGGGTATAGGGTAGGCGACTTTCGATGAGAGTGCTGACCGGGCGATCGCGCAAAATGACTTGTGATGCGCCGAAATCCCCCAATAGAATACCATTGCTGGTGCGGCGTTTGCTGAGGTCTGCCATGGTGACAGGCACCTCACACCCTTCTTCGATGATTTCTGTGGTGCCGTCAGGATAGCGCAGGCGGACTTTGCCAGGGATGGCACAGCCGACGGCGACATCACTAAACAGTGCTTGTTCGCCAATCATGACGGGACCACTTGGGAATCCGATGAGCCAGCGTGTGAAGCGATAGGGGAGATATAAATCCAACTCGAAGCGCGCCTTGATGCGCGCAATGTCTTCTTCAGTAATCGAATTACGACCACCCTGTTGGAGTTGGCGCAATCCTTGGGTGGGGCCACCCGGGGCAATATAGAGTAGCCCAAATGAAACAATCGCAGAGGCAATCAATACCAAAAACATTTGGAAGATTCTGCGGATGAGAAATGTCGCCACGGCATCAACTCCCAACTAGGCAAGAATATCAATCATGCAGGAGGTCGTGGCAGCGTTGGGAGGGATTTCTTCTGTTGAGGGAATCTCGGCTTCATTGCCACCAATATCCCCCGGGCAGACTCATCTGCCCGGGGGATAACGACCGAAAACCTACTTGACGAAGAGGTTGAAGTCCATGTGCTCCCAGGTTGGGCTGGCCAGGGTTTCGACCTGTACCTTGCCCTCTGCGGCAGCCTTAATGACGGTTTCAACTTCTGCGCCAGCACCAAGGGTCTCAGTGCCGATGACATCGACGTTGCCGGTCAGCAAAGCTGCTACAGCGGCGTTGGTGTCAGCATAGAACTGAATGATGATCTTGTTGATCTTGGGGGCGTTGCCATAGTAGTTCTCGTTGGCCTCGAACACCATGGTCTGACCCTTTTCCCAGCTGGTGATCTTGTAGGGGCCGGTGCTCAAAGGAGCCTCGGCGACCTCTGGCAAGGTGGGCCATGCGCTGGCTGGTACTTCGGCCAAGGTCTTGCCCTTGTACTCGCCTTCGCTCTCGATGACCTGGTGGGCTGGGTATGCACCGAAACCACCGGTGTAGTAGGTGGGCCACTGCACGCCAGGGTGGAATACCAAGGTCTGCGTGGTGTCACTCTCCTGAGTGAAGGTGGCCACTGAATCACAGAAGGTGAAGGTGGTAGCACCCGACTCTGGGTCACAGGTGGTCTTGTAGCCAAGCTCGTAGTCGGCCTTGCTGACGGGGGTGCCGTCTTGCCACTTCATGCCGGGCTTCATTTCGAAGGTGACGCTCAGTTGCTTCATGGTGAGTGGGCTGCTGCCGTCCCAGGTGACGGTCTCGCCGGCGGCGTTGGTGACTTCGACACCAGCGGCCAACTCGACTGCCTCACCGGCGGTGCTCCATACCATGTCGCCAGCCTTGACCTCGACATCGTCGTTGCTAGCACCGTCGCCGATTGATGGCAACTTGGTCATACCTACAGCCTGATAGTCGTAGTCGAGGCTGGTGACGACACGAGCGCTCAACAAGTAAGCGGCGGTGGTGGCCACTGCGGCACTCTCAACCAAGGTGTAGAGTGAAGCAGGCTCCTGCGTGAAGCCGAGTACCACGGTGTCCTTGCCGGGGAGCTCCCACTCCTCTGCGTTCCAGGTGTAGTATTCGGTTGGGTTGGGCTTGAAGTTCGTCAACTTGGCGTTGGCAGCGGCTGCTTCCAAGCGGTTGAAGAGTGGCAAGCTCACCATGTCCTTGGTGAATTCTTCCTGGACGATGGCGTACTGCTTGATGCGCTCAGCCTTGTCCAAGGTGTTGTTGGCGGCGATGATGGCCTTGCTGGCGGTCTCGTTACACCAACCCATGTAGTTCTGACCTTCCCAGTTGTTGCTGGGCAAGGGGATCTGGTTACATGCGTAGAGTGAGATACCACCTGGATCGGTCTGGCCGACCCATGCAAAAGCGCCCAGTTCGAAGTCGCGGCGTGCCAACCCAGTGGTGTCGCCGAACCACCATGAACCAGGAGCGTGCGTGCGGGCAATCGTGATGCCACAGTTGTCAAGCAACTGCTGCTCGAGCACGGTGGCCCAGGTCTGACGGAAGGCTGCATTGGTTGTTGCAAACTTCAAGAACAATGGCAAACCGTCAGCGTTGAAACCCTCTTCCCAACCGGCTTCTGCCAACAAAGCCATACCCTTCTCGGGGTTGAACTCGTATGACACGATGCTGGTCGTATTGGCGGCCCAGTGTGACTTGGGCAAGAAGGTGTCCATCAACAGACCCTGCTGCTGCTCTTCGCTCAAGAACGGATATACCGACTTGATCAACTCAGGACGGTTGACACAGTATGCAATGGCCTGACGTACACGGACGTCGCCAATGATGGGATGTGGCGTGGTGAATGAGGTGTCAGTGGCAACCTCTTCCTTGACAACCACGGTCTCGACTACTGGGGCACTGGTTTCCTTCACAACGACTGTCTCACGGATGACCTCGGGCTCAGCAGCAGTGCTGCCACAAGCCGCAATCATCGGTGCTACCAGCGCGGTGACAAACAAGAGTGCCGCACGGCGCAGAAAACTCTGCTTCATTCGGGAACCTCCAATTTTGTGCTACACGGAGCAAATTCTAAACCTGACGAACGGGTTCCAACCATCTGGTTGTAGTGCGGTGGGAGCCACAGCTACATATCAGATTTTGGGTATTCGTAAGTATGAATGTTAACGTAACTAAAGCCAAATGTCAATGTATATCCCACTCCTAATACTTGTATCTCGCCCTTTATATCTGGTTTACAGGTGGAGGATTTGTGTGGGATTTGTGCTTGACAGCGATTGAGGGAATGTGATAGCATACATGTACGGTATTTAGTTACTTACCCCCTACACATACCACTATATATTGTGTTTTGGGCTAAATCTGTGTTTAGCGCTTTATGATGCGTTATCAGATAATGCTATATTATGTAGTATAAAAAGTGGCTTTACCGTAACAAAATTCATCATGTGGGGTGATGAAAAGTCGTGGCCGAGTGGTGCGACAGGAGAACATGCAGTTGGGAGGCATGCAGATGACACTCGAAGAGACAATGCCAGCATCAGCGGAAATGTACGACGATGCGGTGGCGGTACCCGAGACGATTGTCAAGCGTGATGGTCGTCATGTAACATTTGAACCAGATCGAATTGAATCGGCGATTGCGAAATGTTTCCACAGTTTTGGGCGCACGCCAAACACGTCTGTATCAGAATTGACGCGGCGTGTCGTCAACATTGTGGCAGCCAAGGCTGTGCGTGGTGTGCCGAGCGTCGAAGAAGTCCAAGACATTGTTGAAATGGTCTTGCAGGCAGCCGGCGAATTCGAAGCAGCCAAGCGTTACATTTTGTATCGTGCAGAGCATGCCAAAGAGCGTGAGCGCCGGCCGGTGCCCGAAGATGTCCGAGCAGCATTTGCGGCGTCAGATTTGTATTTCCCGACGCCCATCCAAAAGTTTCAGTTTTTCGACAAATATTCACGATTTAACTATGACCTCGGCCGTCGCGAAACATGGATCGAGACGGTGGACCGCTCCGTTGACTTCATGCATGAGTTAGCAGGCGATCGCCTGCCCCGTGAAACATACGAGCGTATTCGCAAAGCCATTCTCGAAATGCGGGCCATGCCGTCCATGCGGTTGCTGGCCATGGCTGGCCCAGCCGCACGTCGCAACAACATTGCCATTTATAACTGTAGCTATCAGCCGGTCGAAAGCATCGACTCCTTTGTTGAAGCACTGATTATCTCGATGGCTGGATGCGGCGTGGGGTATTCGGTCGAAAGCAAGTACGTCGAAAACTTCCCTCGTATCAAGCGCCAAACGGGTGCTACACCAATCACGTATGTCGTCGAAGACTCCGCTGAAGGCTGGGCCGATGCATTGCGCTTTGGCCTGCAGACGTGGTGGGACGGCGGCGATGTGCACTTCGATTTGTCGTTGCTGCGATCTGCTGGCGCACCGCTCCGCATCAAGGGTGGCCGCGCCTCGGGCCCCGAGCCCCTGCGCATGACGCTGGATTTCATGCGCCGCCGCATTTTGTCACGTCAAGGGTCGTTTTTGCGTCCCATTGATGCCCACGACATGATGTGCGTGGTCGGCAATGCCGCGGTATCTGGCGGTGTGCGCCGCACGGCCATGATTGCCCTGTTCGACCGTGACGACAACGACATGCTGTTGGCCAAGAGTGGCGACTTTGAGCGCGAGAATAGCCATCGCTGGAACGCCAATAATTCGGTGGTTTGGCCAAATGGCGGACTTACCCAGCAGGAATTCGTGCATCAGTTCATGGAGATGGTGGATTCTGGTCGTGGCGAGCCCGGCATTTTCAACCGTGAAGGCGCCAACACCATGAAGCCAGCACGCCGCGCTGAGGCTGATTTCGGCACCAATCCCTGCGGTGAAATCAACTTGCGCCCCTGGCAGTTCTGTAATTTGTCGGCAGCCGTCGCGCGTGTTGATGATACGTTTGAGACGTTGCGCGAAAAGGTGGAAGTCGCCACCATCATCGGTTCGATTCAGTCGATGGCCACGCACTTCCCCGGCCTGCGCCCCATGTGGAAGCAAAACTGCGAAGAAGAGCGTCTGCTCGGCGTCGACATCACTGGCCAGATGGACAGCTTGGCAGCTCAGGATGCGCAAATCAAACAGCAGTTACGCGACATCGCCATCGACGTCAACCGCGAGGTAGCACAGTCGCTGGGCATCCAGCAGTCGGCGTCGATTACGTGTGTCAAGCCGAGTGGCAATTCATCGCAACTGTTGAATTGTGCCAGCGGTCTGCACCCACGCTGGTCGCCCTACTACGTGCGCAATGTGCGTGTGTCGGTGCACTCACCCATCTACAAGGTCCTCCGTGACGCTGGTGTGCCCATGGACCCCGAAAACGGGCAGACCGTGGAAGATGCCACCACCTGGGTCGTGCACTTCCCCATGAAGTCGCCCGACGGTGCGGTTACGCGTGGTGATCTGACCGCCATCCAGCAGTGTGAGTTTTGGTTGCAAAACAAGCTATTTTGGACCGAACACAACCCATCGGTGACCATTACGTATCGCCCCGACGAAGTGCTTGATGTGATGAAGTGGGTGTGGGAGCATCGTGAGCAGGTCGGTGGTATGTCGTTCTTGCCTTCATTTGATGCGCAGTACGCCCAGATGCCCTACGTCGAAATCACGCAGGCCGAGTATGAGCGCTTGGCTGCTGAGTTCCCCGAAATCGACTTCAGCAAGGTGTGGCGCTACGAAGAAAGCGATCTCACCAATGCCGCCCAAGAGCTGGCATGTGTTGGCGCCAACTGCGACATCACGCTGTCGTAAAAAGACGCACCGCAATATCACATCCTGTGCAACCCCTGTAAGGCGATGCCTTGCAGGGGTTGCGTGATAGTGGAATGTGTGTGAAGATGATAGTGCCGAATCAATGAAAGGAGCAATTCCCATGAGTGTACGGTTTGGTGTCTTTGTACCGCAAGGGTGGCGTCTCGATTTGACCGAGATCAAAGACCCGGTAGAACAGTATGAAGCGATGACGGCAGTTGGTCGTGATGCTGAAAAAGCAGGCTACGACTCGATTTGGGTGTACGACCACTTCCACACAGTGCCAACTCCCGAAATCGAGACGACGTTTGAGTGCTGGTCGATTACCGCTGGCCTGGCCCGTGATACCAAAAGTATCAAAATCGGCCAAATGGTCACCTGTAACGGCTATCGCAATCCGGCGTTGTTGGCCAAAATTGCCTCGACCATTGATGTGATGAGTGCTGGTCGACTGTTGTGTGGCTTGGGGGCAGGCTGGTACGAACACGAATGGCGTGCATATGGGTATGGATTCCCCGATGTGCCCGAGCGTATGCGTGCCTTCCGTGAGGCAGTCGAGATTGTAGTCAAGATGTGGACCGAAGAGCGGCCCACCTATCAGGGGAAGTTCTACACCATCGATGGTCCCATCAACGAGCCCAAGGGTGTGCAGAAGCCACACATGCCGTTGTGGTTGGGCGGTGGTGGCGAGCAGGTCACGCTCAAGTTAGTGGCCAAGTATGCACAGGCCTGTAATGTGGGTGGTGGCAACCCTGAAGTTGTGCGCCAAAAGCTTGAAGTGCTGCGTGGCCATTGTGATAAGCTGGGGACTTCATACGACGCTATCACCAAGAGCACCAGTTTGAATGTCTTTTTGTTGAATCCTGGTGATGACCCTGAGCACGCCACTGCCAAGGCCCGTGGCAATGTGTCACTCGAGGATTATCGCAAGGGTACCATGGTGGCTACGGCATCTGAGGTGCGTGAGCGGATCAACGAACTCAAGGAAGCCGGTGCCGATTACATCATCACCTATTTGCCCCGTGTGGCGTACGAGCGCGAACGCGTCTTCCAATATGCCGATGAAGTGGTGAAACACTTCCAGTAGGTATTTGGTCGTGTTGATATACAACCCCCCTCCGAACTTGTGGTTCGGAGGGGGTTGTTATTTGTCGCCATCAACGCGGTGCTGAAGGTGCCAGACTATTCGCCTTCAGCGACATCCTGACGGAGCAATGCGGCCATGGCCAGCGCATCGCGCTGCTCGGGGGTCATGCTGTCTTGGGCCAACGGCTTTTCGACAACGGCAGTCGTGGCCACTGGTTTGCCTGGTTTCTCGTCTTCGACGTCGGTTACTTTGTTCGCCTGGGCTGTGACCTGGGCAGTAGCCTGTTGCTTTTGCTCGGCCAACTGACGGCGTGCTTCGACACCAGTACCAGCTGGGATGAGCTTGCCGATGACGACGTTTTCTTTGAGACCACGCAGATGATCAACTTTGCTGTTGATAGCCGCTTCGGTGAGCACACGTGTGGTTTCTTGGAACGAAGCCGCCGACAAGAAGCTGTCGGTATTGAGCGAGGCCTTGGTGATACCGTGTAGGAGTGTGGTGGCAACGGCAGGCATACCACCTTGGGCCCAAATCTCGGTATTGGCACGGGTGAACTCGGCCATGTCGACGGTTTCACCGATGAGGTACTTGGTATCGCCGGGCTCATCGATGCGTACACGACGCAACATCTGGCGGATGATGACCTCGAGGTGCTTGTCGTTGATTTGCACGCCTTGGGGGCGATACACGCGCTGCGCCTCTTTGATCATGTAGGCCTGGAGCGCGAAGCGCCCTTGGATTTCGAGCAAGGCCTGTGGATGGGCGGCACCTTCGGTGAGGAGCTGGCCAGCCACCACTTTGCTGCCATGGATGCCATCGCGCAAGCGGGCATTGGCTGGCAACGCAATCTCGGTGACTTCGTGATGTTGTGATACCACGGTCACGAGGTTGCCTGACACATGCACAATCCCCTCTTGGCGAGCGCGAATGGGCATTGCATCGACGTCGCTGCGGTTGATGCGAGCCAAGATTTGGTTCTTGACCACCTGATCACCGTGCTTGACTTCGATAATATAGCCGGCTGGAACAGTTTGTTCGTCGAAGGTGTTCTGGTCGTTGGTGATGATGAGTGTGCGGTCATCTTTGCCGTTTTCGACCAACTCACAGATTCCGTCTTGCTCGGCCAAGATGGCCATGGTTTTGGCGGCCACACGTGCCTCGAAAATTTCGATGATACGGGGCAAGCCTTGGGTAATGTCGTCGGCCGAAGCCACACCACCAGTGTGGAAGGTACGCAACGTGAGCTGCGTGCCGGGCTCACCAATCGACTGTGCGGCAATAATCCCGACAGCCTCACCGATTTCGACCAGCTTGCCGGTGGCTAGGTTACGACCGTAGCACTTGCGACAAATGCCGTGTTCGGCTTGGCAGAAGAGTGCCGAGCGCACATACACGTATTTGATGTTGAGGCTGGCGAACTTGCTGGTGTGTTCTTCGAGGATTTCATCCCCTTGAGCTACCAGCACGCTGCCGTCGGCGGGGTTGATGATGTCTTGTGCGGCCACGCGACCGGCGGCGCGGTCAGCCACGCTCTTGAGGGTGTCGCTGTCGTCCTCATGGAGCAGCAGCGCGCCCGTGGTGCCACAGTCCTGCTCGTTGACGATGTTGTCTTGAGCCACGTCAATGAGACGACGGGTCAAGTAACCAGCGTCAGCTGTACGCAAGGCGGTGTCAGCCAGACCCTTACGACCACCGTGGGTCGATACGAAGTACTCGAGCACGGTCAGACCTTCGCGGAAGTTGGACTTAATCGGCAATTCGATGATCTTGCCGGTGGGGTCAGCCATCAAACCACGCATACCAGCCATCTGGGTCAACTGATTGATGTTACCGCGGGCTTGTGATGTGACCATCATTGATACTGGATTCGAACGATGCTCGGGCGACAAGTTCATTTCACGCACCAGCTTGGTGGTGGCACTACCGGCATCTGTCCAGATTTGTACGATTTCGCGGTAGCGCTCGGTGTCGGTGGTCGCACCACGGCTAAAGCGGCGCTCTGAAGCACGACGCTTTTGCTCGGCCTCGTTGAGCACGTTGGCTTTTTCGGCAGGGATTTTGATGTCCTGCACACCGACGGTCATACCACCGCGCATGGCGTAGTGGAACCCGAGGGCCTTGATCTTGTCGGCCTGCTCGGCGGTGCGCTCTGAACCGTAGTAGCGATGCAGCTCTTCGGTGCTAAAGACGCGCTCGGGGTAGAGGCGACGAATGGTGTCCAACTCGGGTTCAGTGAGGTGAGCCGGGTTGGTGTAGTACTTGTAGCAGTCGGCAATGATGTTCTTGAGACCATCCTTGATGACCTCGTGATTGCGGTACTGCATGGGTTTCAACAGTTCACGATTGAAGATGATACGACCAACGGTCGTTTCAAGCAGCATGCGCTTTTCGCCGTTGGGACCATCAGGCAAATCGCGCTTGCCGGCAGCAATCAGGGTGCCGTCACGCTCTTTGCGCTTCATGTTGTCGCCCTGCAGGGTGACCCCCTCCATGCGCACCCAGATGGGGGCTTGGATGTCGACGACTTCTTTGTCGAAGGCCAATAGGGCTTCGTCGACTGAGGTAAACACCTTGCCAGTACCCTTGGCTTGTTCGTTGACGATGGTCAAGTAGAAACAGCCCAGCACGATGTCTTGTGACGGCGTGATGATGGGATCACCTGTGGCCGGTGACAAAATGTTGTATTTCGACAACATGCGCAGGCGCGCTTCTTCTTGGGCCTTGCGTGACAACGGTACGTGCACGGCCATTTGGTCACCGTCGAAGTCGGCGTTGAAGGCCGTACACACCAATGGGTGCAACTGGATGGCTGACCCTTCGATGAGGATGGCTTCGAAGGCCTGAATCGACAAGCGGTGCAATGATGGAGCACGGTTGAGTAGCACCAAATGGTCTTTGATGACCTGTTCGAGTACGTCCCATACTTCAGGTTTGACGCGTTCGACCCACTTCTTGGCGGCCTTGATGTTTTGTACGTACTTCTGCTCAGTCAAGCGCTGCATGACAAAGGGCTTGAACAGCTCAAGCGCCATCTTCTTGGGCAGACCACACTGATGCAACTTGAGGTTGGGACCGACCACGATGACCGAACGGCCCGAGTAGTCGACACGCTTCCCGAGCAAGTTTTGCCGGAAGCGACCTTGCTTCCCCTTGAGCATGTCGCTCAGTGACTTGAGGCGATGTTTGCCCTTGCCGCTGACGGCCCGGCCACGGCGACCGTTGTCGATGAGGGCATCGACGGCTTCTTGCAACATGCGCTTTTCGTTGCGCACGATGATGTCGGGGGCACCCAGCTCAAGCAAACGCTTGAGACGGTTGTTGCGGTTGATGACACGGCGGTACAGGTCGTTCAGGTCGGAGGTCGCAAAACGACCACCGTCGAGCTGCACCATGGGGCGCAAATCGGGTGGGATGACGGGCAAGCGCGTCAAAATCATCCACTCGGGCTTGTTCTTGCTCTTGCGGAAGGCCTCGATCAAGCGCAGACGCTTGGTGAGCTTCTTGCGCTTGGGGCCGTTGTGGACGTGGTTGATTTCATCTTGCAACGTCTCAGCCAACTGGTCGAGATTGATGGTCTGAGTAATCAATTTGCGCACCGCGCTGGCACCCATTTCAGCCGTGAAACAACCGTAGGCGATATCCTGCAGGTCGCGATAGTCGCTGTCGCTGAGGATGCGCTTGAGTTGAATCGAATCGAGCAGGTTGAGCTTCTGCTTCTTTTCGGCGAGCAGCGTGTCGATGTCGCGATCGCGCTTTTCGCTGATGCGATTCTGAGCTTCGAGCACGGCCTGCTCTTGTTGTTCGCGGCTCGCACTGCTCAGCAACTCTTGATCGTCGGTGATGCGTTTGATTTGGTCGTCGATGGCGGCCATTTCGCGCTCGTAGTACTCATCGAGCAGGTCAAGTGAGGCCTCGCGGATGCGGCGCCCTTCTTCGACGATGATGTGTGACTGGAACAGCACGTCTTCTTCGACAGCTTCACCGTCACGCTCTTCGAGGTTTTGGCGGAGCTGTTGATATAGTTCAGTCAACATACGTTTTTGCGCATCAAAATTGCTGGTTTGAGAACCAGACACACGCGAATCATTGGTCGACTCGATGTCTTCTTTCTTTGAGGGGCTCGAAGTGTTGCCATCCCGGGTCAACTCCGGGTCTTCTTTCTTTGAGAGGCTCGAAGTGTTGCCGTCCTGGGTCAACTCCGGGTTTTTAGCCTGGTGTTGCTTGGCCAATTCGGTGGTCAACAAGCCTTTGCGTTGAGCAGCATCCTTCTCGAGTTGGGCGATGCGCTGATCGTAGTCGTGCTCGATGAACTCACGCTGCTCGACGAGGGCCTCTTTGTCGACGCTGGTCACGATGTAGGCGGCAAAGTAGAGCACACGCTCCATGTTGCGCGGAGTAATGTCGAGCAGCAGGCTCAAGCGGCTCGGTGAGCCCTTGACGAACCAAATATGGCTGACCGGTGTGGCCAACTCGATGTGCCCCATGCGCTCACGGCGGACCTTGGAGCGGGTGACGGTGACGCCACACTTGTCGCAGACCACACCACGAAAGCGCACGCGCTTGTACTTACCACAGTAACATTCCCAGTCGCGAGTCGGGCCGAAGATCTTTTCGCAGAAGAGGCCGTCACGCTCGGGTTTGAGCGTGCGATAGTTAATCGTCTCAGGCTTGGTGACTTCACCATACGACCATTCGAGGATGGAATCAGGCGACGCCAGGCTGATACGGATTGAGCTGAAATCGTTGATCTCGAGCATATCGTGTGTTACTCCCTAGGGATATCCCCTGCTATTCGTCGCGTTCTCGCCCAGAAATGTTGATGCCGTCGAGGGCCACCATGTCACTGTCGCTGTCGTCGTTCAACGGTACAGGCTCTTCGTTTTCGGACAAGACCTCGACCGACAAGCCCAGTGACTGCAATTCCTTGATGAGGACCTTGAATGACTCGGGGACACCGGCTTCCTTGATGACTTCGCCCTTGACGATGGCTTCGTAGGTCTTGACACGCCCTACGACGTCGTCTGACTTGACCGTCAACATTTCTTGCAAAATGTAGGCGGCACCATAGGCCTCAAGTGCCCAGACTTCCATTTCACCGAAGCGCTGACCACCGAATTGAGCCTTACCACCGAGTGGCTGCTGTGTGACCAAGCTGTAAGGCCCAGTCGAACGA
>VFQT010003161.1_pt1 | contig 15486 bp, 20 predicted proteins | sample 3512381 | NCBI WGS metagenome assembly VFQT01 (sample SAMN10412376, study PRJNA504923) | tailings metagenome | isolation source: Relicate 2 Philex TSF3 active mining site | place: Philippines: Tuba, Benguet | collected 2017-08-29 | reverse complement strand
ACGGAGAACGCGGTGGACGTGAACTCCCTGGTGCGCGTGCACCGTGACGCCATCGTGGCCGTGGCCGGCCGCCTCGATCCACAGCAGGTCACCACGCTCGGCCACAAGCTGGCCGCCGCGCTCGACATCGACCTGCGCGGCCCCATCCGCGAGGGAGTGATGGCGCATCTCGAGGCCCTGCGCCGCGACGACTGACCCCATGAGCCACGCCCCCATTCCGTTCTTCGACCAGGACGACTCCGACCGGGTTGCCTGCCCTGCCTGCGGCTGGGCGGGCGAGGCCGGCGACACAGACATCGACGACGTGTCATGGGAGCACATGCGCTACCAGCAGCTGTGCCCGGCCTGCGCCGGGGTGGTGCGGGTGGTGGCGTTCCCCACCCACGCGCAGGTGCGCGCCGCGCGCCGCCGCGGCGACCCCCGCGCGGACGACCTGGGGCCGATGGCGGGTTAGAGTCTTGCGCATGCCTCGCCCCCGACGGCTCGTTGTCCTCGCAGCCCTGGCGGCCGTGCCCGCCTTCACCTTGGCCACCTCGGCGCAGTCCGCGTCCCGTGCCACCTGCCACGGATTCCCGGTCACCACCACGGCCGATCGCGGTGACATCACGGGCACCCCGCGACGCGACGTCATCCGCCTCACGGGGCCGGCGCACGTGCGCTCCGGCGCGGGCAGCGACATCATCTGCGGGTCGCGGCATGCCGATGTGATCGAGGCCGGCGCGGGCGATGACGTGGTGGTCGGCGGCAGGGGGCACGACCGCATCCACGGCGGCGCGGGCCGTGACGTGCTGTTCGGCGAGGGCGGCAACGACCACCTGCACGGCGGCACGGGCCCCGACACGCTGGTGGGGGGCGCGGGCAGCAACCGCGTGGTGCGCGACGGCACGGCACGCCCACGGGAGAATGGCCTGGCAGGCAACGACGACGCCGTGCTGCCGGGAGTGCAGGCGATATCCATCATCATGGATCCCGCCGATGTCGGGGATCTCTTGTCCGAGAGTGCGATGTTCGCATTCGACTGGCTTCCGGTGCGGGGCACGGCGGGCGCCACCGGCGACCTCACGCCCATCTGGCAGACCGCCATGCCGGCGCCCCGTACGGTGATGACGGTGACGCCGGGGGTGAGTGCCTTCGCATCCTTCGCGATGCCCATGCCCAACCTCCTGCTGGTCCCCACGATGACCGTCGCTGCGCAGTGGGGCACGGCGATGATGCTTGCGCCGTCCATCTTCGAGCGCGTCGGTAGTGGGCCACGTGACGGGGTGTCGCTCCTGAATGCGACCCCGCAGCCGCAGACCATGGGTATCTCCCTCCCGGCCACCACTCCGTGGGCGACCACCACCACCCCCGCCGTGGCAGCGCAGGTGTTCCCGCAGGCTCAGGCTGCGTTCTTCCGGCCCTCCACCCTGCGCGTGCGGGTGACCGAGGTGCTCGGGACCCATGGGATCTTCGCGCTGCCGCCCTTCCCGAGCGAGCCGTCAACCACCGGCACCTTCACGCCCAGCCAGCCCACCATCACCCTGCGCTACGGCATGTTCACGGGCTTCACGCAGGGCTGACGGATGAGTCGTCGGCGCGCTGGCTCTCCCTCGCCGTCGCCACCTCTGCCGTAGCGCTCCTCGCTCTGCTCCGGACCCGGGACGACCTGGAGTACACGGGGGACGTGGCCCTCACCGTGGTGTCGCGCGGTGGATACGTGACACTCGCGAGCAACTGCGGGACCAGCGGGGGCGGGGGCCAGGGCTAGCTCCCGCCACCCGCCTTGGGCTTGTCGAACATGATGTAGAGCCGGTCGGGGTTGCTCGTGGTGCTCGAGCGCATGTCACCCATGAGCGCCACCTGGCGGCCCTCCAGCGCATCGCTGGCCCCCTGGGTGGCCGGGGTGAAGGTGTGCACGGCCCAGTCCCAGGCGCCGCCCTGCCAGTAGTAGAACCCGTAGTTCCAGTCGTACTCCTCGCGGCACGGGTTGTACTTGGTGCGCGTGTTCAGGATCTCGTCGCCGTTCCCGAGTGCGAACTTCATGGACCACTTGGCGTTGGCAGGCGTGAGGCAACTCCCCGCCACCTCGAATCGCCGCGCGTCAGTGCTCTGGCCGGGGGCGATGGTGACCCCGTCGAGCGCCGACGGGTTGCCCGGACCCGACCACCCGTTGCAGTCTCCGGGGTCGAGGGTGTTGGTGAGTACCACCGGGACGCTCAGCAGGTTGTGGAACGCCACCCACTTCTCGCGCGAGGGGCTCTGGTCACCGCACGTGACCGAGGCGCCCGAGGCGCCCGACGCATCACGCGCAGCGGTGGTGGCGGCAGGCGCCTCGGTGGTGCCCGTGGACGACGATGACCCGCAGCCTGCGAGCAGGGCGACGCCCGCAACGATGGCCACGCCGGCCCACGCGAGGGTCCCGCCGGTGGGCCGGGCGCGGGAGGAAGGGGGAGTACTCATGGCCCAAGCCTACGCCCGGGAGTGGGGCCAGGCGACGGGCCGCCTCCCCGACGCGGTGGCCACCAGCTCATCCCAGGTGGGCACCTCCCGGCCGAAGTCCGAGAAGGCCCGGATCACCCCGGCATCCGCCGCCGTCCCCGTGGACAGCAGCCGGGGATCGGGCGTGATCCCCACCCGTGGAAGATCGAGCCGGTCGGCATCCCAGCAGGCGCCCACCAGGGGGTCGGCGGTCACCCGGCCGCGGTCGTGCTCGCGCATGGCGTGGGCCAGGGTGGCCAGCTCGTCCACCGCCAGCCCCAGCGGCCCATGCCCGATCTGCTCGGCCAGGGCGGCCGCGCGCGGCCCGTGCCCGGGGTCGTGGCCGTCGTTCTCGCGCCGGCAGTCATGGAGGATGGCGAACAGCAGCACCACGTGCGGGTTCACGTCCTCCCGCTCGGCCAGGAACAGGCCGGCCTCGGCCACGCGCCGCCAGTGGGCATCGCCGTGGATGCCCCGGCGCGTGCCGGCGGCGGCGAGGGCTCGGTCAGCGCCCATCTAGTCGCCGCTCCCTCGCCCGACCACGCGTCGCCACACCAGGTGTCGAGCGGGTAGGGCATGGGGCAGGGTCAGGACGTGGTCGTGTGCAGCATCTCCGTCACGAGCCACACGCCTAGGGCATGACGATCGGATCACCTTCGGGTACCCGCTTGCCTCGGAGGTCGAGCACGCGGTGCTCTATCGCGCGGACTGGCTTCCCGAAACGTCGGGTGTTCTCGGCTGCCCATGCTCCACAGCCCCGCCGAGCCCAATCGTTCTCGCTGCGCCAGTACTCACCGGCCGCCGCCGCAACCGTCATCGGGCTGTTTCGGCAGCCCGTGAAATGACGGTTGTTGAGTGACGCCATGTGGCCGAACTCATGGATCAGAACGCTCTCCAAGTCGTACTGCGTGCCGAAGGGGTAGGGCGGCCCTTGCTGCCACGTCGTCCATGCGTTGATCGCAATGTCCTGTTCCACGATCACGCGAACGCGCCGGGTGACCGACCGGCACTTACCGCGCTTGCACACCCGCTGCTTGCGCGTGGCCCTGCGCGTCCACGTGCTGGTGACGCCGAGGCTGCCCGGGGGGACGATGTAGGAAAAAGCCACCGCGCTGATGCCGTCGGGACGCCCGTAGGCGAATGCTGAGGTAGTACCTCGGTACGTAAGCCCCCACCGCCACCCGCTCAGTCGTGCCAGCTCCCTGAAGTAGGCGCCTGACACGCCCGTCGGCACCCCGAAGTCGGGGTTCACCCGGTAGGACCACGTTCCCTGAACGCCGACCCACCGGGGAATCCGGCCTCGGGTCACGCCTCCGCTCGCGTTGGTTCCCACAGCCGGCGCCACCACCAGGGTCTGCACGGGCGAGTAGGCGCTAATGGAGTAGTTGGTCACCCCCACTTGCCAGTAGTAGGTGCCGGGGGTGTCGGCGAAGGACTCCCATGAGTAGGTGGTGTACCGGAATGACCCATCCGAGTACTTGCTCATGTAGCCCGACACCACCTCCGACCCCAAGCGGCCGTCGGCGCCAACGGCAGGTGACCGTGACACGTAGATATTTGCCGATGAGTAGGCGGTGCTCTGGCCGGACACGGTGAACCCCGTTGGCCCGCCGGGCACGACGACGTTCAGCGTGCGTATGGCGCCGACTTCCTGCGGTCGCGCCGGGTAGTAGCTCTCGGTCACGTACGGCTGCCAGTAGTAGGCGCCGGCAGCCTTGGGAGACTCCCATGAGTACCCGGTGAAGGTGGCTGTGGAGCCCACGAATGACGGGTAGGTGATGTCGGTGCCTGACGCCAGCAACCCATTGGCATCGGTGGCCGGGGACGACGACCACCGCGCACGGAGCCGGGACCGGTCCGTGTAGTCGAGGGCGGCGAAGTCGGCGGTGAGCGTGAGCGAGCCACCCGTCTCCCAGGTGGCGCCGTCCGCGGGCGTCAGCGGCGTGGGCGGTGCGGCCGCGGCCTGCGACCACATCGCCCCGAAGGCGATTATCAGTGCGAGAAGGAAGCGGGTCATGGTCATGGGTCTGCTGCCACCGTTTCTCAACTTACGCCAACCTGGCCAGTCGTCGTAAGTCCCCGCCCGTGGAGCCCTCACCCACCCATCCGAGCGGCATCTGATCGCACCCGGCTATGACCCGACAGTCCAGCGGATCCACGACGTGTCGCCGGAGAAGTCATTGGCGTCGTCGGAGTCCCACGTGCCCACGGCAACGATGCGCGCGCCCTTCGGCGTGCGGACGGGCAGCAGGTACGACCCCCGGAACCCGGGCTGTATCTCCGTGCAGAAGTCGTTGCTCACCTCGAGCGCACCGCTGGTGTCAATGTCGAAGTTCCGGCCGTCCTGGTCGATTGCCACCACGCCGGTGCCGCCGCAGAAGGGCGTCACACCCGTCTTGCCGTCATTCCGGGCCGACACACGGATGGCCCACAGGGTCGTATTGCGCTGAGGGGTAACGGCTGAGCTGTATTCGTTCTTGGCGGGGATGCTCCCGACGGCACGCACCGATGCCACCCGGTAGGTGACCGATCCGTCCTTGGCCGGCTTGCCTCCCACCGCACGCTGGGTCACCACCCCGCCGCTGGACTCCGTCGTGGTGCCCTCTGACGGATTCTGTTGCGGAGCGGCCTCGAGCTCCGGGGCCTCCCCGTCGGACCCAACGGTCACCGTCACGGTTTCGGCGCCTCCGCACCCGGCCAAGACCACGGCCAGGGCGGCGGCCGCTGTGGAAAGGGGAAGGTGAAGTCGCATGAGGTTCCTCCGGGACGGGGTGGTGCTCGGGGGTCATGTCCCGTCGGTCACCGCCTTACGCCACCCCGGGCCCGCACTCCCCGAGCTCACCCTCCGTCACGGAGATCACCGACGACGATCCCGCGCCCCGGTCGATGGAGAGCAGGTTGCCCGCCCCGTTGATCCAGCAGCCGGTGTGACCCGCCCGCAGCAGCCGCTCCACCCGTGCGGTGTCGTGGTTTCTCACCACGCGCTCCTCGCCACCATGGAGGCGCAGCGTTATCTCGTCGCCCTCCACCTTGGTGATCGTCAACGGCTGCCAGTCCTTCGCCCGGTGCACCTGGATGAAGTGGGGGTCGTGCCCCGCCTTGGTGTCGCCGCACCTGAAGATCTTCGCCATTCCTCCTCCCTCAGTAGCTGGTCGGCACCGCGGCGCCGAACCGGTTGACCAGCTGCACGCAGCAGCTCTTCGCGCCCTCGCCCACCGCCCGGCAGGCGATGGCCAGCTGGGCCTCGGTGAGCCCGTTGAGGAACCCCCGCCACTCCACGTGCACGGCGGCCCTGTCGGGAGACTCGGGGTGGCGCGCCAGCACCATGGCGCCAAACGGGCCCCGCTGCGCGCTGGCCTCGGCGAACCACTCGAGCAGCTCATCGGTCACCCGCACCCGCCGCGTGGCGGTTCCACGCACGATCACCTGCGGGCCGCCCTCGCCCCACCCGTCCACCGACCCCACGTGCAGCGCCGCCGGCCTCGCGATGTGCAGCGTGAGCTGGAGGATGTGGCCGTCGTCGCCGGCACGGGTGGTCCGCAGCATCGGCAGCATCACCGCGTCGCCGTCCGCGTCGCGCCTCGGGGGGATGAACCTCACGGTCACCTCATCGGAGTCACCGGCAGGTGCCTTGTGAAAGCGCGGGTTGGCCTCCAGCCGCCGCTCGAGCTCATCCCGCGTCGCGCGGTCGTCGCCCTCTGTCACTACTCGCCCTCCGGGAACGGGTGCCAGGTGTCGCCGCCGAAGCGGTCCTTCACCTGCCGGGCCACGCGCCGGCCGCTCACGGCCACGGCACGCACCGCCACCACGATCGCCTCGTCGCTCGCGCCCTCCGCCAGCAGGCGGTGGTTCATGCTCACCCGGGCCACGTCGGGGTCGTCACGGTCGCGCAGGTACGACACCTGCCCGAAGATGTAGCTGTTGGCCTTGTCGCCGATCCACCCGCGCAGCTCGTCGGTCACCGGCACCTCGCTGTTGGTGATGGCGTGGACGTCGATCAGCTGGCGCTCGTCGTCCCACGGCGACCTCACGATCACCCACACATGCGCCGCGCCGCTCCTGAAGTTCAGGTCGCCGTCGTCATCCACGTGCGTGTGCGGGATCTCGGCCGTGAGTACCTGGCGCACCCGGTCCCGCACCTCCGTCGTCGTGCTCAATGCGTTCCTCCCATGGTTCGTACGCCCCTGTATCGGGGTCAGGGGGATGGGCGCTTACGCCGGCGCTTGCGCCGCGCCTTGTCCGACAGCGCCACCACGCCACGCCGCCGCCCCAGTTCGCGGGCAAGCGACCCCTCGCGGGCCCGGGCCTCCTCCTTGGTGGCCACGTGCTCCACCAGGTCGGGCAGAAGGCGGGCGTCCTCGCCGGCCACCAGCGCCCCCTCGAGCCCCCGCTGCTCCCGCGCCGTGCGGATGCGCTTGAACACCCGGGCGCTGTTGCGGCCGATCCTCCCGGGCTCGATCACGCCCTCCAGGTGCTCTGCCGCCCGCTGCTCAGCGCCCTTGTCGGTGGAGCCCACGTACAGCACCCGCGTGGTGCCCTCGCCGGCCCGCCCGATGAGCGGCCACCACCGCTCGTCGATCTCGATCACGTACACGCTGAATCCCGGCTGGTCGCCCATGGCGCACCTCCTGTCACGGAGCGGGTCCGAGTGCCCGCTCTCTCTCCTCACCCCCTTCGGGGGAGAGAGAGCGGGCGCTCAGCCCTCCGCCAGCCGCACCACGCCGAGCGCGATCAGCGCCACCCCGCCACCACCGACCACCCACATCTGCAGGCCGCTCAGCAGCCCCATGCCGAATGCCCACCACCCGCTGATGTGCCGCTCGCCGCGCCGTGCCTGCGCGAACTTCTCGCGCGCCACCACCTCGGTGTGGATGATCCACGCCACGCAGCAGAACCCCAGGATCACGAACGTCACGCCCACAACGGCCTCCTTGCTCCCCCTGCAATCGGGGGCGCGGGGGAGGGGGCTTACGCGGGCGGCATCACCGTGATGGTCAGCTTTGGAGCCGCGGCCATGTCCGATCGGCGCACAAGTTCATCGGCGCTGGCCATCATGCGGGCCACCACCGCCGGGTCGCGATGCATCAGGAAGAACCCCCGCGACCCGAAGGCGATGAACCCGGGTACCGCGGTGGGCACATCGCGGCTCCGAAGCTCGGCCTTCACCGTGGTCACCAGCTTCTCCCACGTGACCCGGGGCCGGTGCTGGTAGGCCACCACGGCCTGGCCGCGCGCCAGGTAGTCGGCCACCTCGGAGTAGGCGGCGTACTTGCACCGGCGCTTCGACCTGGGCCCGTGGCTCTTCACCTCGAACCCATTGTCGGGGTCGACGAACACCACATCCGCGCCCTCCAGCGCGGCCAGGGCATCGCGGTGCCACTCCTGCCGACGCACCTCCCGCTGCGCCGGTGAGTACCGGGGGTCGCCGGTGGGCAGCTCGCCGGCGAAGAACACCGCCCCGGGGAGCATGGCCTCCAGGTGGGCGATGTCGCGGTCCCCGCGTATCCAGCGCTCCAGGCTCCTGCGCATCTGCACCAGCAGGGCGTCGTCGAGGTAGAGCCAGTCGTCATCGCCCTCCTGCAGGTGGGCGAGCTTGTTGCCGTCGGCCCCACCGGGGGAACCCGCGCCCTCCTCGTGCACGGTGAGGTACCAGTTCACGCCCAGCTGCCCGTGGCCCTCGAGCGCGCGGAGCAGCGCGAGCTTGGCGTAGTCGCCCTCGTCGCCCACGTAGTTGTGCCTCACGCGGTCACCTCGCTTCGGGAGCGCACCTCGGCATAGAACCAATCGAGCACATCGAGTACTTGGGCTCGCGTGCCCGGGTCGACGATGACGGAGGTCGGGAACCACGGCTTGGCGGCCAGCTTGGACTCATCCAGGTCGATGCCGTCGATGGCATTGAGCCTGTCGAGCAGGTCCCGTCGGAAACCTTCCGACTCCGTGGCCGGCCGATATGCCATCCACTGGAAGGGAACCTCGACCTTCCCCGGGTAGATGGCGAGCGGCCAGTACGACTTTGAGCCTGCGTCGGTGACGGGGAAGATCGCGGCCATGATCCGGCCGTTGCCGAATTCCAGGCGTCGTCCGGGGAATCCACCCGCCATCCATTGGTCGACCATCAGCTTCACGGCATCCGCGTACGCGTCGCCGCTCTCCTCCCGCGCCGCCGTGAGCCATCGCTCCATAGTCCACACGCCCGGGGCCTCTGCCTCGGACCCCTCGGCGGGCTCGTCCCGCGCGGTGAAGATGTCGGTGCCGAGCAGAAGCTCGAGGGCGCCCACGACGGCTTCGATCGCAGGCTCCACATGGGTGTCGTCCGCGGCGAGCCACCGTGCCTCCTTCGCGTCGTTCGCCACCATCACCACCTCGGCCTCGATCGCCCGCCGGATGAGTTCGGCCTCGACGCTCGTGCAGTACCCGGGCGCGAGGGGGATGGCGAACAGCACACCGAACCAGACCTTGCGCTCGTTCACGTGATGCGACCGGATGCGCGCCCGCATGTTGGCCGTGCTCATGCCGATGTAGGCGGTCGGTGCTCCGTTCAGCGTTCCGTAGAGGACGTAGATGCCGGGCCCCTCGGGGGTCGCACTCCACCGCTCCCTATCGATCCGGTGGACCTCGAACGATGAGTAGGGATCGGTGGTCCGTGCGATGGCAACGCCCGTGCCGGCGCGCTTGATGAGGAGATCCGCCATACGGGAAGACTACGTTCGGGTGAAACCCGTGAGCGCGTCCACCGCCGCGCGCAGCCGGCCCCAGTCATTGCCGGCCTCGCCGAACAGCCACAGCATGTGGCCCATCTGGGTGCGCTCCTCCTCGCCCCAGTCATCGTCCCAGCCCCGGCGGGCGATTGGGAGCATGACGTCCTCGGGGATCTCCAGGCTGCCCATGTCGAACCCGTTGTCGATTGCCTCCATCAGCGCGCGAAGCCACTCGGGGTCGGCAACCACGGTCACCCGCTCACCGTCGTCGAGGTCAATGGCGAACAGCAGCCCGAGCGCCCCGGGCTCGTCGGCGGGGTAGAGGGCCCCGTGCTTCACCTCGATCGACCACATGCACCAATGTCGGACGCCGATGACCGTGGTCTTACGCTCATGCGTAAGGAGGTGGCGCACTCTGCGAGAAGATCCCGGTGATGAGTGAGTCCCTTACCCTCGCGACCTGGAACGTGGAATGGGCCAGTCCGCGAAAGCGCGACGCCATCCGCGACCGCATCGCCGCATGGACCGCGGACATCCTCGTGGTGACCGAGGGCGACCATGCGGTACTGCCACCCGGTGGTCACACTGCAGACGCGGGCACGGACTGGGGCTACCGCAACACCCGGCCGGCCTGGCGCAAGGTGATCCTATGGAGCCGCTGGCCACTGACGAATGTGACTACTCATGTGCCTGCTGGCGTGCGCACTGGCCGGTTGGTGGACGCAGTCGTGCAGAGCCCAGGCGGGCCGATCCGCGTGCTGGCGGTGTGCATCCCATGGCGCGATGGCCATGTCCGGACTGGCATCGATCCGCACGGCGTGCGGTGGCGGGAGCACACGGCATTCATCGCCCATCTCGGCCGGCTCATAGCCGACCACCTGGCGGACGCCCCTCTGATGGTGATGGGCGACTTCAATCAGCGCCTTCCCCGCACCAGCCAGCCACGTGACGTGCACGACTACCTCCTCGCTGCCGTCGCGCCACTGGAGGTGATCACTGCCGGCGCCCACCCGCTTCCAGGGCTCAGCCGCCAGGAGGTGGACCACATCGCGGTCTCGGGGCACTTCACCGCCGATCGGGTGTGGGGGGTTGATCGCCACGATGGCGAGCGCACGCTGTCGGATCACGATGCGGTGCTCGCCCGGGTAAGCCTCACGCCACGCTGACCTGACACCGGGGCATGAGCGGATTCCTCAAGTTCCTCGGCGGCACCTTGTTCGTGGTGGCCATCTTCGCCGGCTGGTGGGCCATCGATCGGGCCCAGGAGCACCTGCCCGGCCCCATCAACGCCGTCATCGACAGCGTGCAGAACGGTGGCATGCCCGGTGCCGGCCCCATCGTGCGCCCACTCGAACTGGCGGCGGCGGGCACCTCTGTTGAGGCCTGCCCCGAGTTCGCCGACGATGTCCGCACCCTCGAGGCCACCATGACGTCATCGGTCACCGTCAGCCAGGACCGGGCCGACGCCAACAACGCCCTCATCGAGCGCGAGGTGAAGCGCATCGCCGACGGCGGTGCCACCCGGCCGCTTGACGAGAGCGGGGTGGCGGACGCGTTGACCGAGCAGGCGGCCACGCTCGACTCCGTGGCCGATGCCGTGGATGGCGCGCGGTTCCGCACCCCGCAGGCCGACTCACTTGCCACCGGCTTCACCGCCGCGGCCCGCAGGGTGGCGGAGGCCCATCGGGAGTTCGTGGCTAAGGGCACGGGCACCCGCGCCCAGTGGCAGGCGTGGCTGGAATCCGTGGGCGGCCCCGTGGCGCAGGTGGAGGCAGCATCCAGGGGATTCAGCAAGTGCCCGGCGTGATCGCCGTATGCTCAGCCTGAGGTGTTACGCATTCGCACGCATCGCACCCTTGTTCGTGCCGGCATTGCCGCGCTGGCCGCGACCGCCCTCGGCCTGATCGCCGCCGGCTGCGGTGGGGACGGCCAGGTGGTCACCGTAACCACCGAGCGCACCGAGACCAGGGCCGAGCGCACTCCGGCATCGGTCATCCGCACCGCCCGGCAGGGCGTGGTGCGCCTGAACGTGACCGCGTGCGATGGCGAGGGCAACGGCAGCGGGTTCGTCATCGCCCCGGGCCTTGTGGCCACCGCCGCGCATGTGGTGGATGGCGCCACCTCCATCGAGCTCGAGCCCGAGCGCGGCGGCACCGTGCAGGCCACCGTGGTGGGCAGCGACTCCGGCGAGGACCTCGCGCTGGTGCGTGCCGACGGCACCCTGGACGCCCGCACCCTGAAGTTCGCCTCATCGGGGGACGCCGCCATCGGCGACGACGTCATCGCCCTCGGCTACCCCCTGGGCCTGCCCTTCACGGCCACGCGCGGGGCCATCACGGGTGACGACCGCGAGGTAACCGTTGAGGGCACCGACTACTCGGGTCTCTTCCAGACCGATGCCGCCGTGAACCCGGGCAACTCCGGCGGGGCCATCATCAACTCCAAGGGCCAGGTGGTGGGAATGGTGATCGCCGGCGGCGAGGGGACCGAGGGCATCGGGTTCGGCGTGCCGGCATCGCGGGCGCAGTCCGTGCTGGGTGCCTGGGCCGAGAGCCCGCAGGAGCAGCCCTTCGCCGACTGCGGCGATGCTCCGTCGCAGACACCCGACCCCGCCGATGAGCCACCCACCGACACCTCATCCCGCACCCCCAGTCAGGCGGTGATCGACGACGGCTTCACCTCGCCCACGGGCAACATCAACTGCTCCGAGATGTCGGGCGGGCTGGTGTGCACCACGTCCAACGACGGCTACGAGGTGTTCCTGCCCGAGTACGGGGCGCCTGAGGCCGACTACACCGGCAACGCGGCATCGGGTGGGGCCATCCTTGAATACGGCTACGAGTGGACCTCCACCACCGAGGCGTTCACCTGCAACTCCGAGGAGCGCGGCGTGACCTGCCGCAACCAGTCCGGCAACGGCTTCTTCATCAATAGGGACTCGTATGACGCCTTCTGACCCCGGACGGTTGGCAACAAGGACGTAAGCCCGACCCCCCTCGGCACTGATCTGTCATCGGAACCCACCTTTTCCGGAGACAGACTTGACTCACCGCACGCGCCGCCGCCTGGCGGCAACCATCACCGCCGCCACCACCATCGCGGCCGCCGCCGTTCTGGCCGGCTGCTCCGGCGGGGGCGGCAGCGCATCCGAAGGCGGCCCCGCCACGGGCCGGATTGTGGCCCTTCTCGTGGACCGTACCTGCGACGCCACGCCCGAGCTCACCCAGCTTGCGGGCGAGGCCTTCGATCGCTCCGTGGACGCCGCCGCGCTCGACCGCGGCACCTTCCTCGGCGAGGCCATCACCACCGACGCCTACCAGACCGGCACCTTCGCGGTGAGCCACTCCTTCACCAGTGACAAGAAGAACGACGCCGGCGTGGAGCGCGACCTCGCCCGCCAGGCCCGCAAGTTCGCCGAGACGCCTGAGGCCACGTCGCTCACCACCGGCTACGAGAAGGGCACCCCCTGCGGCAGCGACCTCATCAACGCCCTTTCGGCCGCCGACCGCGCGTTCAAGGACGAGCCCGGCCACGCCGGCCGCGCCCGCGACCTGGTGTTCGTCACCAACGGCATCGTCATCGACGACGAGGCGGGCCTCAACTTCAAGGACGACGACATCACCCCCGCTTACACGCAGAAGGTGATCCGCCGCCAGAAGGCCAAGGACCTCTTCCCCGACCTCGGCGGGGTGACCGTGCACCTGGTGGGCGTGGGCGTGAGCGACCAGAACCTGTCGGCCGCCAAGGTGAAGCAGCTCGAGGCCTTCTGGGAGCGCCTGGCCACCGAGGCAGGGGCCAAGGACGTGGCCACCGTGCGCTCCGCCAACCAGCTGGCCATCGGGGGTGAGCAGTAGTGGGCCTCTTCCGCAGGCTGTTCTCGCGAGGCGCGCCGAGGAACGACCGCCGCCCGGGGGTGTACGTCACCCGCTCGGTGGTGACCGGCGCGTGGAACCCGCCGTCGCCCGCCCGCATGGACGAGATGGAGAAGGAGGCCGCCCGGATGGGCCGTGAGGACGGTCAGGGCGGCCAGCACTCGGCCTGGACCCACGCCCCCAAGCCCGCGGCGCTCAGGCGGTTCGAGGCCCGGCGCGACGAGAACATCGCCGCGCTCGAGGCCGAGCGGGTGGGGGCGGTGGGGCTGGCTCGGTCGGAGGCCAACCACCGCCGCCGGCACGAGCAGTTTTGCGAGGTCCGGACCGCCGAGGCCGAGACGGAGTTCCAGTCGGCGCAGGCCGAGGCCGCGAAGGTGTCGGACGTGCGCCACGGGTTCGCGGCCGTGCCGCGGTGGCTCGGCATCGGCCTGGCCGCACTCCTGGTGATCGCCGACATCCTGTTCACGCAGATCGCCCTGGTGGAGTCACTCGGCAACCTGCCCGAGTGGGAGGCCTGGGCCATCGCCGGCATCATCGGCGTGCTGCTGTTCGGCGCGGGAATCGGCAAGGCCTACGTGGAGGCCGTGGACCACCGCGCCCGCGCCGCCAACGAGCCCGGGCCCTTCGGCCAGGGTGCCAAGGTCGTCATCCGCTGGGCGTTCTGGCCCACGGTGGTGATGGTGGGGGCGCTGGCGTTCGCCCGCGTGGCGCTGATCGACTGGGAGAGCGAGACCATCCCCGAGTGGACCGCCGCATTTGGCGCGCTCTTCGCGGTCACCATGGCCGCGGTGCTGGTGGCCGTCGTGGCATACCTCGGTGGCCGCATCCTGTTCGCCAGCCGGCCGCGTGCCGCGGCACTGGCCCGGGTGCGCAGGGCCAGCCGCGGCCGCGATGCGTCCTGCAAGGCGCTGGGGCGCGCGAGCAAGCGCGCCACCGATGCCGCCGCGGACGCCGACGGCCTCGACGCATCGTTCGAGAAGGCCATCACCATGGCCGAGGAGGCCTGGATGGGCGTGATCGCCCTCTACTGGCGTGGCTTCGCGCAGGCGCGCCCCGATGAGCAGCCCGACATCGACGCAATCAACGCGCTCACCAACGGCCACCGCGCCCTCAGCCGCGAGGAGGTCTACGGATGAGCGGTCGCATGGAGGCCGATCGCATCATCGCCCGCTGGGAGTGGCGGATGATCCACTCGCCGCAGGGGGCCATCGCGCTGCGCGCGAAGGCCGTGCCCGATGCCGATGACCAGGTGCGGGCTCTGGGCGCGCAGGCCACCGAGGAGATGCGCGCCGCCCACCAGGCGGCGCGGCAGGAGCCCGCCCGCACGGTGCAGGAGCTCGAGGGCCGCGTGAGCGACATCGAGCAGCAGCTCAGGTCGCTGGGGGTCACCGATCAGACCCCGGTCTTCGCACCCCGCACCGACATGCTCCCGCGCACCAGCACCCTCATCGCACTGCTGCTCACGGCGGCCATCGCCGCGGCCGCGGCGTTCGCCGCAGGGTCGTTCCTCGGCCTCAGCGCCCCCAGTACCTATGCGCCGGAGATCGCGGTGGTCATCCTCGCGGCGCTGGTCGGCGGCATCGCCGGCGACGCGCTCACGCGCACGCGCACCCGTTGGGCCATCGGCATCGCTGCCGGCGCTGCGGCGCTCGGCGCCATCTCGGCCTACCTGGTGGCGTGGGTGGCCGGGCTCATGCCTGAGCGCCGCCTGCTCATCACCGCCCTGTTTGTGATCGTGGCGCTCTCGGCAGGCGCGATCTGGGCGCTTCGCGCACTCGCGCGCCGGCCGCGCGACGAGGAGGCCCAGGAGGTCGCGATCGCCCGAAGGGTTGCGGGGCTCGGCACGGCACGCGCGGAGCTGCAGGTGGCTCGGGTGGGACTCGAGGGGGTCGACGGGGAGTGGGGGGTGTACCTCGGGGAGGTCGAGGCGCTCTGCCGGAGGGCGGTGGCAGTGGAGGAAACCGGGTCCCATGCCGTCCCGTCTGCGTAGCGCTCGATAGCGTCTCGACATGGTTGAGCCGCTTCGCCCCGGGCTTTACGAACTTCTCGTTACCAAGGCGATCGAGGAGCGGCTTCGCGATCCAGAGGTGGTCCCGCCCGACCTGCTCGAAACGAGAGCTTCGGCAGTGCTTGCCCGCCACATCGGGCAGTTGGTCGAACGCGCCCTGCTCGACCTGCAGGGCGCCGACGATCCGGCTGCGCAAGTGGGTCTTGTCAACGATCTAGTTGCCCGTATCCGGGCGGCAGCCCCGGAGGCGTTCGATGGTGACGCGGACGATGTCGTCGAACCGCTCCGCGAGTTGACGGAGGTATCGCCGGGCGCAACGCCCTCCGGTGATCTGCGACGTATTGACCGCCCCACTATTCCGCTGGCGGATTCGGCGTTGCTCGTCAACGGCCGTGGTGAGCCAGCCATCGGCAATGAGCTCAATCGTGAGCTGGCCTCCGCCGATGCGGTG
>VFQT010003160.1_pt1 | contig 15486 bp, 10 predicted proteins | sample 3512381 | NCBI WGS metagenome assembly VFQT01 (sample SAMN10412376, study PRJNA504923) | tailings metagenome | isolation source: Relicate 2 Philex TSF3 active mining site | place: Philippines: Tuba, Benguet | collected 2017-08-29 | reverse complement strand
GGTTCGCCAGCCGACGCTGAGCTCTGGTCAATCGGCGTCGGTCGGCGACATAGCGGCGTTCTTCGAACTGGCCGGTGCGGAAGGATTCGGGGTGATTTGGCAACAGCACATTCGATGCCGCCGGAATCAGCAGGTTCGAGGTCACCAGGGTGGCGGTTCCGAGGCGTTGGCGTAGCTTCCACGGGCTCGGCGCAGGTTTTTTTGCGTGCGGAGTTCTGATTCTGCTCAATTGTCGTCATACGCTGTGCTGCACAGCAGAATGGTGCCGCGGCGAGTGTGCGGGAGAGTCAGGTCGGAGTCGCCGTCCGGGGCAGTGGCGACTCTGGCGTGCTGGCTCTAATCGGATGCACCAGACACGCTTTGTCGACTGCAGTTCAGCCGCGACTCTGTCAACGCCGAATCCGCCAGCCCCCCCAATGGAAACTGCGGGGAGGGAAACAGGTCTCAACCGCTGGAGGTCGCCTCGCTGCTGAAATTGGTAGCAACGAATGTGCTGTTTCCCTGGAATAGAATGTCTCGATAGTCAGACACCATTTGCAGCGTGCGAATGAGTGGAAACTGCTCTGGGACAGCTGCTTTCGCGATAGTCTGGCCTTTAAGCCTTGCGAAGATTTGCTGAAGCAGTTCCGGAACAAGCATCACTCTGCCGCCGCTGATCGTTTGCTTGACCTTGTTACTGGCGAACACGAACAGAGCGATCTGCTCAATGGGCCCCACGATGTCCAGTCCCTCGAAAAGCGTGGGAATGTATCTCTGACCGGCCCTGAACTTCTTTTTGTAGCGTTCGGTCCTTTGCGCCCAGGACTGTGCATCCATGGAAGGCTCGATATGAATAACGTTTCGGCTCTTTGGATCAAACGCGATGATGTCTAATTCGCATTCATATCCGCCTGCAGCTCGTCTTCCGACGTTGATATTCCTTCGAACAAAGTAGCCCTGATATTCGTACCATTCTGCCACAAGCTGTTCGAGAAAGTTTTGTGCCATACGTACATCTCCGGAAACCTGAATGGTTCACGTAACAAGCATCAAAAGATATGGTCGCTCACCGATTGGATCCGGCTTGGAGTAGACAGTTGGTGATAGCGCACCGAAAAGCGGACTACTATTCATCCCTCGAGTCGCGGTCTTCACGAAGAAACACCTTAAGATCTGCGATTGGGATTTCGAAAATGACAAGCATACGGCGTATTGTGTCGCGGATGGAGTTGGCGGAGAGGTTGATTTCGGTGAAGAGATCCGTGTCGAGCTGCAACGCGGAGCGCAATGGGTCTCGAGTGTGGCTGAAGGAATGATGGCCTCGTTTGGAGACGAATTCCGGATGCTTCACCAGTGAGCGAAACCTGTCGCGGTCACGGGCAAGCAGTTGCAGGCAAAAAAGTTCAAACAGGCGTTTCCATGTGGTAATGCCGGTGGTGCCTCGGCCGAGCAGGATGAAGCCGTAGGGACGCTTCCAGGTGAAGTCTTCGTCCAGACTGTGTGGGACGTCACGGTCCAGCTCCTGTATAATCCGCTGATTCTCGGATTCACTGTCGCCGCCGGTCTTCTCCTCTGAGGAAAGGTTGACACTGGTAAACTGCTGAACGAGGCGCGAAAGCTCAGTCGCCAACGTGTCGAAGGTGGCAAGCTTTTCGTTGTAGTTGCGTTTGAATGCGACACCTTCTTCCAGCGAATCGGGATCATTGTGATCGATGCTCTGCCAGATATCGTCGGACAAGGCAAGCAGGTTTTCGCGAACGGCTTCAAGGTCTTCAAGAAGCAGGCGGGTGCGGTCTGTCATCATTTTTCCTCAAAAGAAAGATGCTGGCCCCGTCGGGCTGTGCGATTGGATCTACTCGGAGATACCACGGTACAGGGCCTAATTATCCACCATTTTGAATCATCAGCTGCTTAAGAGCATCGATTGCGTAGATGGATGCGCCACGCTGGTGCAGGGCTAAATTCTGGGCATCTTGAAAGGTCAGAATCTTTGTCCCTCCCGCGAGGCACGTCGTTACGATTTCATCTGTCATGCCTCGTGGGGTGGCAAATGGCACCAGTAACGCCTCCGACAGGTTTGCAACGAGCAGATTTGTTTGATACGAAGTTGCTTTTGAAGTTCGCCTAGTAGCCGGACCAAACGGAGACAGGAGTATCAATCTCGAGTTGTCGATTGCCGTCTGCCAGGGCTTTGGCAGTCGGGCCCGGTGGGGATGACGGGACAGACAAAGGATTGTTGGTTCGCTGCCACGCAACAGAAAGTCGAGGCATTCGCGTTCCATGGGTGAATGAAATCCACCAGCGACCACGATACCAGCATCCCGAATCTCGCGAATTACATCAAATGTGCGAATAATTACGCTGCCAGGGCAGGTCACGGAGCAAATAAGACCGACACAACGACGTGTGAGAATGGACGGATCTCCGAGCCAATAAAGAGTGGGAAACGCCACTGGTTGAGAAGAACGAAGGTTTGGTGGGTATTGAAAATCATCTGCTGTGAAGTGACTGGGGCAGCGAAATTCCGCAGAACCATTTGAGTTTGTTGATTGTGTGGATAGAGTCTTTAGACGACGTGAATTTCTCATGGTCTGTGCCCTCAGTGTACTGACTTCAGTCGCAAGTCTTTTTGTGTTGTCCCGTTGGCGACCTCCAGTGCTCTGTCAAGATCGCTGGTTCTGCCAATCAAGTGACTCCTCTGCACCGGTGGCAGGGGATTCGCTAGTGCCGGTTGATGATTCCCCATAGCCTCTGGCAGCGATTTGCCTCTCGAGCTTTTCCTCGGCCTTGACCTGGATTTGTCGCACCCGTTCTCGCGTAATCCCAAGTTGTTCGGCGATTTCCTGAAGCGTGTGCTCACGTCCTCCGAATCCGTAGCGCATTCGCAGAATTGTGGCTTGCCGGTCGGAAAGAGTGTCAAGACACTGCTGGACCGCCAGACGGATCTCATCTGTGACAGCAAGTTCAACTGCGGAAGATTCGTAAAACATTCTTGCGGCCTCAATTGTTCCGGGTGCAAGGTTTGACATGACGTCGACATGACAGGCTGCCCAGAACAAATCCCACTGTTTCGCGGAGATCCCCTCGGCTCCCCGAAAAACTTCAAACTCCTTCGTTCCTTCATGTTCTCCGTGGGTGGCAATCAATCTGGTTCGCTCGAACAACAACCTGTAGCATCTCCAGAACATGTGTGCAGGTACTCGGATGTGCATTCCCGAATCCAGACCGTATCTCTGACAGGCGAGGCGTATCCAATACCCTGCGTAGGTGGAAAACTGGAAACCAAGTTCCGGGTCAAATCTTCGAGCAGCTTCGATCAACCCGATCATCGCAATTTGTTCAGCGTCATCGGGATCCATCTGGACCCATCGAACAAGCATTCGCGAAGATTTCCGTGCAAGCGGGATGTGAAACTCGACAAACTCGGAGAATGCATCCGCGTCGCCATTTCTCATTGCCACCGCCAGGCGATCACTCTTCTCCGCATACCACGGATACTTACTAAAAAGATCAAACTCATTGTCGGGAAGCAGGGCGGTTCGCACTTTACACAGGATATCGGTGAGACCGGTTGTTTCCTCGTCATCAATGGAAATTGCCAAGTCCTTGAGCCTCGCCAGCAATCGAGGTGGCGGAGCATCCGAGAAGAAAGGGTGTTCGCGGTGTAGCACTTTGCGACCGTCAGTCCCAGAGAAGGCCCATTGCCAGACCTGTTTTCGGGGTGTCTCGCAGTAGTGAATCAGAATATGTTCGTGGAATTGTTTTCGAAGCTGTCGCTGAACGTTACGTAGATATCGGCGATTGGCAATGTGCGTCCTGTGAGCAGAGCAGACAAAGACAGCAAATCCTCGCTTCTGGGCGACACTCTTTAGGTGGGCAGCATCGTCCTTACAGATTATTAGGTCAGAGCGAAAACGATCCCATCCGAGTCCTTCCACGAATAGATACTCGAATGCGTGTCTTGCTAAGGATAATTCTAGACCTTCCATCGGTCTACACCTCCGGGCCTTCATCAGGGAAATCAGTTCTTACCACCTGAGAGTAGTACAGTTCCACATCATCCCACGCTTCTAACACGGCTGATGAAGTCAGCAACAACTGGTCGCTCTGGTCGGTGATGCCACGGCACATGGCTAAGTTATACGTGCCAACCAAAAGTCCGGCATTGCGCTTAAATTGAAGAGCATCACTCATGGCAATCTCTAGGAGGTTACAGTATGCTTTCAATTCATTCTGTGGTAACGGGTGTATGAGGATTCCATTTAATGGGATCTCGCCAATGATCCACTTGGTGACGTGAAAATCGTCGCCCAATATGCACCAAAATACAAATGCCAATTTGCCGTTCAAAAGGAGAAATAGTGTGTCTGCAAAACTCGAATCGACTGTATGGATGGCGTCGAGTTGACTCGGCTCGATCTCGTGTCCTGAGGAGTCACGACACGGGGGAGGACTGCGTGAAAAGGCGAGCCAGTTGTAGGCAGTCTTCTTGAAGTACAGTGTACCACCAACGCCTTGCTTTCTCGTAAGAAGGTCAAGCACCCGCGGGGTGCCGCTTTGAATACAGGCCTCGAGCGCTTTGGACAAACGATTAGTATTAAGCTTGGGGATCCTGGAATTCCAAACGGCGGGAATGAAGTCTGCGTACTGCAGCACTTCGAAGAGATTTGGCCTCGCAGACTCAAACCATCTGTGGAGGATCGTCGTGTGCGAGCTGTTTTTCTGAGCAAGTCGTGCTCCGATGTGTATCGTGTTACGAACCCGGACATCATGGTTGAAGAGTGCCGAGGGAATTCGCCCAAAAGATGAGAACCAATTTTCGCTGTAAGTAGCAAACAGTAACTCACGGATCCTCGAAAAATCGTCACTGAATCCAAGGCTTAACGGCACGATCATGCCAGTTCTTCCGGCAGACCCTAGCAGTTGCGACGTTCGCTCCAAGCACCAAGCGTAGATGTCAGGGCAGGCAGCACTCTTGAATCTGGTGACCGTGTATTGCGTGCGTACTTTATTTGCGTTCAAATAAGGGGGATTTCCGATTGCTATGTCAAATCCGCCGCTTGCGATGATGCCATAGAACTCCACAAACCAGTGAAACGGCTTATGGGAACTTTTCCATTTTCGTAGCGCTGGACTATCGTTTCTGACGTAGTTGACCCCGTACTCGGTTGCCAAATATCGATCTAATCTGGCAGCCAGCGTTGCTAGGCGACCCCGGAGTTCCGCCTTGTTATCCGCTGTAACAACTCCGCCGTGTGTTGTCTGCTGCGCCCGAAACTGTTGGAATGCACGTTCAACAACAAGTGCGTCCTCCTCTATTCGGCGAATTTCAGCATCGGCATCGTCGTCGACAAGCAGTTTTTGTTTCGATCGTCCCGCGGATTCCGAGGCACTGGCACTGCGCACTTCATTTATTGAGACGTATCCAATTAGCGTATTTCCGTTGCGAATGTTGAAGTCGATATCAGGCAGTGGTTCAATGTGCTCAACGTCCTCTACCTGAGCGACCAATTTGAGGAACAACCGAAGTTTGCAGATCTCGACAGCCTCTTCCATGAGGTCGACACCATACAGATTATTGATGATGATCGACTTGAGGATGAAATACTTTTGACCACCGTGTGCTGGAATCTGCGACAGAACTGATATGAAGTCGGAGAATCGCTCAATCTTTTTCGTGTTGCCACGACGTTTTAGCGTGTCAGTACTTTCCGCGACGGCAAATCCAACTGTGGCATCGGGGGCGCTGTGGGCTGTCAGTGGCGCCGTGTGGGCAAAGCGCCCCATGGCTTCAAGGCAATCGCTGTAGAGTGTTTCGAGGATGTTTAGCGCCGCAAACAGGAACGCGCCTGACCCACATGTGGGGTCGAGAACGGTGATTTTCCGGATTGAATGCCAGAACGCACGCAGCAGGTCGGGACTTTCGCTGGTCACGATAACATCTCGCGCGAACTGCCAGATATCCAGATTGAGGGTGGTGAGTTCGTGAATATCCGTAATATGGCCCGCCTTGATTTTCTGTCGCAGTTCCAGGCATCTCTTCCTCCGTGCTGCGTGTTCCAGCCACGTTTCCGTCGGCAATCCGAACGATGCAGTCGCCGGTTGATTCCAAGTTGCACGTTTGTCGGTCTGTTCAATTCCTTCAGCGAACTCCTCGGGCAATGGGAGAACGGCACCTTGTTCGTCGATTACGCCGTGCCGCACGGCAGAGTAGATATACCTGTCTGGGGTTTCGGCGAGAAGTTTCCATATCGAGCCGCCCGGCTTGAACGGGGCGGCACATTCTTTCCTCGCCGCGTCGAACAGGAATGGAATAATTGTGTTCTTACTTATGTACTCAGTGATGTCTTCTTTCGTATAGTAGGCTCCCATTTCTTTGTTGTTGATGTACTTTTCGAAGATGTAGCCCACTACATCAGGGTTGATTTCATTGCCTTGTCGAAGCGGGCGATCATCGAGGTGCCACGAAAACTCATCGAAGAATTCGAACAGATGCGTGAACGCCTCATCCGGGATATCGATCGTCGGGTTGCGTTCCTCAAGCTGATGAACTTCAAAAAAGCCACCGTTGAGGTATGGCACTTTGCCGATCAGCGCTTCAAGTTCCGGTTCGAGCGTGCGATCGTTTTCCTGTTTGCCAAGACCATCGTGAAACAGGCGAGTTAGAAAATAGCGGTAAAATGACAGGAATCTATTTTCTCCCTGCATTTTTCGAACTGTCTGCATGCGATTTCGAAGATAGTGTTCGTCTCCATCCAGGAATCCCTTCTTTTGGATAAAATAAACGAACATCAGGCGGTTCAGCATTAGAGACGTGTACCACTGCCGGTCCTCTTGTGTTGCGATTCCTGTGATGAATTGGAGAAAGGCCTTGTGTTCTGTTTTGAAGCGGTCGTAGAACCTTTTTGTGACTTTGTCACGGTCAAAGGCATCGCGGAGTTTTTGGACGGCACCGGTCAGGTCGATAGCCTCCTCCTCTGAGATTGGGACGGAAATTGTAGCGAGTTTCTGCAGCAATGCGTCTCCCGACTGCCGTCGAGGAGTGTAGGACTGCTCGCGGTAGGCTGGTGGCTGGCCGGCGCGATAGGCGACCCACTGCCACGTTTGTGTAGAGTGGTCTGCGTTCACAAAAATGATCAGGTGTTCGTGCGCAGATTTGCGAACTTCTTTGTGGATAGCGCGTCTGGTGGAGTGGTCAATAGGGACGTCGAGTTCCGTCGACTGATGGATGTAGACCTGGACGCCGCGTTTCTGAGCAATGGGGCGAAGGACGAATGGCTGCTCTTTGACGGTGACTTGCAGGGGAGTCTTAGGGCTGGCAGGAAAGTCCCAGCCCAATTCCTGGGTAAAAAGAGCGGTAAAGTTGAACGTCTTCAGTCGTTCTCGGACGGCGGGGATGTCTAGGGGCATGATTTGCAGTTTCCTTTCCTGATACTTTAAAGGATCAATTTCTGTTGACTTTTGCTGTTCAGTAGTCGATATTATCGAGCAGCGACCAGTATGAGCCGGCGACAGTCGACTCTGGATTCAATCCCTGGCCGCTTTTTTATTTTCCGAACTCGCGCTGCCCGTCCTCCAGTCACTGAAGGACGTCGATCAGGTTGTCGTCGCCGCGATGAATCATCGGCTCGATCAGTTTGACGCCAGCGTCGTCAACAGAGTGCGTTGGTAGTCCCTCTTTGCGTTCTTCCTTCTTCCTCGCGGAGAATGCACAGAGATCACAAAGCTGCAAGATACGACTTTTTGCTGAGTCGATGAAGAATCCCTTCTCAACGATTCTCGTGAGTTTCAATGCGCCGTATGTTCGGCGGAGCACTTTGATTGATTTTTCGACATCGCGGACGATCTCATTATTCTCGTCGGAGATGAACATCCCCAGTTCCGTCGGCCCGAGCGATACGAGATACTCGTTTACAACTCTGGCAACGAGTGCAAATGCCGCGACATGTGGGTTGATCGTGACACCAGCGCCGAATGTGCCGACCAGCCAATTATGGAAACGTCGTTTTGCGAGGCTGCGGTAAACGAGCTTCAGTTTGTGTTTGACTGCCAACTGAAGCCATCGGTCTCGGAGGGCAATTCGATCAGAGACAGCAACTCCTTTGAAAGCTCCTTTCCCGCTTCGCAACTCTGTCGCGTGGATTTCACTGTCAGTCGCGGCGATAGCTGGGCACAGTTGTCCCAACGCGGTGTCGAGATCACTTTCAAGTTCAATCCAGCAGGCTTCCGGAACAACCAATGCGGCCAAGAGAAAGAGGGGCTGCTGTGTGTCGGAGAAGTTTGTTCCTGTATTTCCTGATTCATCAACGTAGATCAAGTGCATGGCAGGCTTCCGGAGTGCTTGCGAAGTCCCATTGAACAAATGACATGGGGTTCTGTTTCCAATTCCTCGTCATTGACTCGACAAAGGCGGGCGTCTTGTCGCAGCGTAATGACGAGTTCGACCAATTGATCGTCCGAAATACCGCTCTTGAGTTGGCGATTTAGGGTATCTGTTGCTGATTGAAGCAACGGGTATTTGTAAATGTCTTCGATAGCCTTATTCAGTTGACTGTAGAATTCACCAGTGGCCAGCAGTGTGCCTTTTAAAGCATCGGCGTGTGATTTGAGCCGTTCATACGTGCGAAAACGCGCACCTGACGGGCGCCCCAGTTGTCCGCCGACTGACTTCTCTGTCTCAACAATCAGCTTCACACCCTTTGAAACCCATTCATGGTGCCGTTCATGGCGCTCAATTGCTAAGGTTTCTGGCACGCACTCAGCAGCTTTGAGAATTGCAAACTGCGATTCCGTGACACTCTTACCCTGTGTATTAACCCATGCAAGGGCGTCGTTCTCGTCGGCTGTGCGCAGATAAACCAGCGCTCCCTCCGGCTGGTCAAGGGTAGGGGTATGTGGCCGAGTTGAATAAACGACGTTTGGAAGATTTGGAATGATATGTTCCAGGCGAGGATCGCGATCAATGGCGTTCTTCCAGATCTGCCACGCGTATGAGGCAAGGTCGACTTCGGTATCGTCATCTCCGTCAAGAATGCCGGCTTTTTCGTTATAAAGGTTTACCAGTGGTTGCTCGTTTATCTCGTTCTCAAAGAATGTCTCATCGGTTCCCATAACTTCGGCGTTTTCCTGGAGACGCTGCTTAACCCGACTCCGGAGATTAATGATGCGTTCGACTCCGTCGGCGGGCAGGAATGAGTAACAAAGAATTCTTTCCGCTTTTTGGCCAATACGGTCAATTCTCCCTGCACGCTGGATCAGCCGAATGATCGCCCAGGGAAGGTCGTAGTTCACGATTACAGAGCAATCCTGCAGGTTCTGTCCTTCACTTAGGACGTCTGTTGCGAGGATGACTCGCAGTTCTTCTCGAGATTCGGAGCGAATTTGTTTTCCGTTGCTGACCGGGCTGAATCGATGAGCAATCTCCGTGGGATTCTCTGTATCACCCGTAACCCCAGCAACCTTTGTTACTCCTGCCGAAACCAATTGTGATTGAAGGTAATCAACAGTGTCCGCAAACTGCGTGAACAACAGCACCTTTTCTCCAGCATGTGTGTTTTGCAGTAGTTGCAGAAGAGCGTGAAATTTTGAATCACGCGTAGGGTTCCACGGTCCGCACTTTCCGAGAATCTCCATCAGTGATTTGGCATCGGACTTAAGATCTTTTGCCAGTTGGTCGGTGAACAGACTCGAAGCCAGCCATTTGAATCGTTTGCGGAATGTGCTGACGTAGGCATTATAGATTTCTTCGGCTCTTGTTTCGTAGTCGTCTGCCGTCAGCAGTTGAAAGCGCTGCCGCGCTGGGTCTGTATCGATTCCGTCCTCTTCGGTATCCCAATGGTCACTGTCAGAGTCATTAGCGTGGGTGTCGAGGAGCCCAACATCCTGTGTGCCGATGGGCAGGGGCAGTCCGTGTTCTAAGGCGTGAAGGCAAATGAAGTTCCGCAGAATGTGACGTTCAATCGACAAGATGAACGCATGGCCACTGCTCTCGAGGCGCTTGAAGAGGTTTGTACGGCAGAACCCCTTCAATCGACTGCCAGCCCGCGACAGATTGTTGAGCGTTTTGGCCTCGTCCGGTGTTGGTGGCTTTTGCGGGGTCGGCTTAGGGTAGTTTCCGAGCCCGTACCGTGGCAGTTTGAGCTTGTTGATTGCCTCAACAACGTCGTCTGCAAAAAGGCGGGCATACTGATCCGTTGGGTCGTTGTCTTCAATTGCAAATCTCACCGTCTTAGGAACTCTGGTTGGAAAATACGACCGTGTTCCATCCGGAAATACCAGATACTTGCGATTCGATTGCGGGTCCAGGTAAGCGTAATTGTCCTGAATAAAGCTGCGCGTTCTGCGGACGAGGTAAAGCCGCATCAAATCCCGCCAGTCATCTGGTTCTTCACTCTTTTCAAAGGCCGCAAGTGAGCGTACTGAACACTGATGGCGACGAATGAACTCAGTTTCACCAAGTTGTCGAAGCAGCTTTTCCGGGCGGATTCCAATTTCCGCAGTGTCATCAATGAATAACCGAAGTTGGTTCGACAAGTCGAGAAACGTCTTGTTGTATGGTGTAGCGGACAGCAGGATAACCTTGCTGTCATTTGAACTGATATACTCGGAAATCGCGCGGTATCTCTTGCCTTCTCGGTTTCTCAAGTTGTGACTCTCGTCAATCAGCACCAGTCGATGTCTGCGCAATTTGGGTAGTACACGCTGAACGTTGGTGACAGACAAGACCGTCGCCCGCAGGCGATACCTCTGTCGATAGTCATCCCACATTGAGACAAGATTACGCGGGCAAATGATGAGTGTCTCAACGCCGTGGTCGTCCTCAAAAATTCGTGCAAGGGCGGTGGCCATTAATGTTTTTCCGAGCCCGACGACATCGCCAATAACCACACCGCCACGTTTGTTGAGATGATGTGCCGCAATCTTGACTGCCGCCTTTTGGAATTCGAATAGTTTGTCACCAAAGTCCGCAGGAATCTGAAATTCTTTGAGTCCCGCGCGAGCTTCCTGTGCCAAGTGATAGGCCATCTTTACATAGATGTGGTACGGCGGAATCACTTCCATTCGTGCCCAGCTATTGTTGATGATCTCCACCAATTCTTTGGAAATGTCGAGGCAGAATCGATCGTTCCAGCGATCGTTAAACCACTTCGCGAGCTTATCGCAGGCGTCGTGATCGAGTACGTCAATGTTGAGTTCGCCTTGTTTTGAAAGGCCGGACATTGTGAGATTGCTGCTGCCGAGGAATCCGGTGGTTGGGTTCGTCGGATCGCGGCGAAAGTTGAGGTACAGCTTGGCGTGCAGGTTGTGTCGAAGGAATAGTTTTACGACAAGCTTTTGCGATTCAATTTGTCGTGCCAGCCGTCGCAGTCCAGCTTCGTCCTCGTTTGTCGGAATGCCAACTGTTAGCTGATCGCGAAAGTCCTGAGCCAACTTTCGCTTCAGCACAATTGCTGTGGCCTGGTCAATCTCCTGTTCGCCATGCAGCAGGCTAAACGCAGCGCGAAGTTGATCCTGGGGCATTTGCTGCATGCCGACCAGCAGTCGGCAACAATGTCCGTTACCGCCGGCCCACCCCTCTACATATTTGTCAAGTTGCTTCCAGCCACGCAGATTGAAATAACCGACGCAGAAATCCGCCCGTTCTGACTGTGCCAGCACTTGCTGTAGAGTCGGGAGAAGCTGATTCTCTATGTTGTCGAAGATTCGTGGCATAGATCAATTGCTTGCGGGGTTTGAACGGGCAGACAACGGCTTTGCTGAACGAAGTGCAAGCTACTACAGGGAATCGTCGAACAGCTTCGCAGTCTTCGTCCTGGCGAATGCAAATTCATCACCGAGCAGTTGAATCAACTGGTCAGCGTTTAAGCTCATAAGGTCGTAGGTCTTTTCAAGTTGAGAAATTCGCATTGGTAGCCGATGTGACAGATTTCCGGCAGTCGGCCGCGATCCGGTAATGCCTTTTCGGGAACGCTTCCTGGTTTCGTCCCAATAGAGCCTGTCGAGAACTTCAAAAATGCAGGGAATTCGCGTCATGAACAGACGTTTCATTGCATCTGTGGTGACGTGGTCCAGAACACTTAACTGTGAGCGAAGTAACAGTCGGCCATAACCTCCAGCAAGTCGGTAGATGTTCCAGGAGATGAACAAAAGGTGCCGATAGAAGTGGCGCATGTTACGGGGCTCGAACACGTAGTGATAGTCATTTCGAACTTTCCGCGTGCCATTGACGGCGGGACAAATAGAATCGAAGAGCAACAGGCTCAGCCAGGTCCATAGTCCGGCGTCTGTGGCGACAGCCTCTGAAAGCAGAGGTTTGAGAATTGTATGAATGTACTGCGCCGCTTCGCCTTTGGTCTGGAAATACTCCACAGCGATGTGAATCTCCGGGCTGACCAACTCAGTCAGTTGGCTGTGTCCGAGTAGATCACTGGGAACGGGGGCGTCGGGGGCCTGTCGCATAGCGGAAAGACGTTCGCGAAACACGTTGATTCCCTGCACATTGAATCGACGGAGTTTCATACGGAATCCTCCGAACCTGAGGCTGCTGCGTTACCCGCCAATTTGTCGACGAGATCATGGTCGCGACAGAATGCTTCTACAACATCAGAAATCCATTCCTCACTTTCAGAATCGGTGCCACCAGTCGGTGGCTGCATGGTCTCCGGATGAAGGGCAGACGCAAACCGCAACCACAGAGTAGCCCAGTGGTCTGCGGCATCGTCGTCATCAACCGGTTCGTCCATCGCTCGCGCCAGGATCGCCCGAATGACTGGCGGGTAGATCAGCGAATAAACCTGCGGATCATTGCGGACTCGATCTTTCAGATCCGGAATCTTTTCATTGACCAGCAAATAAACGTCTTCACTGCGGAACTCCAAACGCCAGGGCTCGTGGCCAAGGTCTGATGATTCAATCGGCAGAATCCCACGGCGGCCGGTGGTTGTCTTTTCTCCGCCTTTGACAGGGCGGATCACCTCGGCAAGACCGAGGATCTTTCCGGCATCACCTGTCCGGTCAATGATTTTTAAGGAAAAGAATACGTTGCGGCCCGCGAGGCCCGTCAGTTGCCTGTTGGCCGCAGGACGCAGGTTGCCGACCGATCCCCAGTCGAAACGAGGAATGGTGTTGGAACCCGCACATGTGGCTTCAAGAACGACTTGCGCGTCCTCGGGAGCATCGAAGCCTGAGAGATCGATCGTCGCATCAAACGTCCGAGGATCTCCATCGAAGACTTCGATTATGATCCGTTCACGTGGAACTCGCCTGCGACCAGTCGAGTTTACTCGTTTGATCATGGTGCAGAGTCCTCTCCATCGACGTCTGTATCGGAAGAATCGATGGTCGACTCGCCCGGCTCGTCGATACGTATAAACAGGTCTGTGTATGTATCGAAGCCTTCCGCTGCGAACCAGAACCCCGGAGCGAATGAACTGAGCTGGAGGATGTTTCCGGCAGTCGTTTTCACCTTCACATGCTCACCCCTGAACGCAATTCGGTCCGGTTTCGCCTTAAAATCAAAATCGAAACAACTCCATTTCTTCAGAGGATTACCGTCAGGCACGTCGTAGGCGACGGATACCGACAACTCGGCATTTTCCGGGATTTCCTGTGCAGCATTGGCGACTACTCGAAATCCTCCGCGTTTCGGGTCCAGGCGAAACCAGCGGGGTTTGGCGACGATACCCTTGAATTTTGAATCTTTTGTCCCATTATCGTCCGGGCGGCGAGCCTTTTGTGGAGCCGGTATCTTTTCCACCGAGAAAAAGTCGCTAAGCAGATTGAAATCCGCCTTGCGACTGGGAGGTGCCAACACTTCCAGCAACGAATCAACAATCTTGCGGCAGAAGGTGACTCTTCCTTTCCACTTTTTCCATGATCGATCGGGACCTTCTGCTGAGGTATCCCAATCCTCATGGGCAGGTCCTTCGGAATCTCCCAGAAGCTGAGCGAGGGGACCTTTTTCGACAAGTACCAGGGCCTGGATACCTTTCAGCGCGGCTTTCGAGTTCAGTTTTGTGATGGTCATCCCTTCACGGACGTAATACGTTTCACAACGGAAGTCTGGCTGCTGACGCTGCAGCCAGACTGTCAACTCGCCCTCAGTATCGTTTTCCCTGGTCCGATGCAGGTTTACGCGCACTCTGACCGCCACAAGCTGTTCGCGTTCAACAGATTCACGCAGCTCCAGTAAGTCTTTGGGGTGGAACGCACGTTCAGTCATCTCTGGCATTTTTGTTTCACCGAGAAGCAAAGTCGACCGTGGTGTCACGCGGGAGCGAACGACCGACGTGACGAAGCTGATCGGAGGGGCCATGTGTCGTTTGGATCTCCTGGGGCCGTCCCAGCTTATCATGTGACAGCATGAGTCCAGAGAGCTGGCGTCGAGTCGAATTTCTCCCAAAGGAATGTCCGGTGCCAAAACGTCGACAATGAGTTCGCCTCGCAGGATTGGAGTGAAAAAGTTAACGCAGACAGCCTGCATGAGTCTCTGCCCCGTCAGTTCATCGGCCACATAGGGTACAACGACGGAGAGCCCCGGTTCGTTTTTCCGAGTCAGCTTCCACTGCGAACGAAACAACTGCAGCTGAGATGCATCTTCAATGGGGAGCGGCAGTCCTTTCTTGTCCTGATCACTGCACCAGTATCCCTCAGGAGCATATTCAACGCCGTTCACGCGATGGATACGAAGAACGGCCTGACCCATCAACAATTGCCGCTGATCAGTCTCTCGCACCGTCAGTCCCAGCATGCAGCCGACACGGCTGGCTGCACGATACACTGTCTTGCCAAGGCCCCAGCGACCCAGATCGTCCCCGGTCTTTCCACTGCGGCCGATGTTACGCCAGAACCAAAAGAAATCCTGGCGATCATTTGAGCCGGGACTGGGGTCGGTTGACAAAAGCGGATTGCCACCAAGTCCTCGTGTTCCGAAGTCCTCGCACACCATAAAACCGTTGGAGAGTTCAGGCCTGCCGGTTTTGTGAAATGCGATACTACGATGTTGCAGCGGCGATTCGAGGCGCGCGAAATACTCAGACAGAACCTTCGCTGCCGGGAGTTCTTCCCTGGGGTGCAAGGCTAATCGAACTCGAACGGGTCCGTTACCCGATCTGGCGTCCATTGAGTTTTGCAGAATTTCTCTGACCAGTGCGTCCGTGCCGGCATATTCGCCCTCACCCGCCTGCTCTGCTTTGAACAGCTGAGTTTCGTTGGGATCGCGACGTGCTGCCGCTGGATCAAGTTTGGCAAACACCCACTGCGGCATGGGCTTAGGGCTCCGAAGACTTACCAGTCAGAAAACTTGCTGAAAGACGGAAGAATACGGTCGCCACCTGGGTGATTCAATCACCTGCCCGGTACTTTTGTGAATTGTGGTGACCTGGTTTCCGGCTCGGGATGATCGTGTTTTGCGGGGAATGCCGTGATTCAAGCGGCGGCAGAGGGGGCGGGGAAGGGCTGTTTTTTAAACCACAGAGGGCACAGAGGACACAGAGGGGAGGGTCGCGG
>VFQT010003159.1_pt1 | contig 15486 bp, 10 predicted proteins | sample 3512381 | NCBI WGS metagenome assembly VFQT01 (sample SAMN10412376, study PRJNA504923) | tailings metagenome | isolation source: Relicate 2 Philex TSF3 active mining site | place: Philippines: Tuba, Benguet | collected 2017-08-29 | reverse complement strand
TCACGCTCCGCGGTACCCAACTTGGCACGTAAATCCGTCATCGTCTTTCTGAGCGCAACCAGAGAATTTTCCTGCATTTCCAGCTCATTGACATAGCGCTTGTAGAGGCTGTCATTCTTGTCCAAGGCCGCCATATTTTTGCGAATACGATCCTGATCAACACCAACAGCATCCAGCTCTGCCTGACGTTCTGCCAGTTGGCTCTGCAGACTTTGGACTTGTTGACGTAAAGATAAGACCTTGGCTAGTATTGCCTTAACCGCCTGGCTGACACCCGTAGCCTTGTTTGTATAGACAGACAGACGGTCAACCCGTAGCCTTGTTCGTATAGACGGACAGACGATCAAGACCGCCATCCAATAAGCCAACCTCTTCACTCACCAGACGTTGTGTCTTTACGGTGAGCGCGGTTGTCTTGCCTGCAGGTGCATCCACTTCAAAGCGCAGAAAACCGGGAGTCTTTTCCTGCGGATCTTTAGGGGCGACCAGAGTGTAGTTGTCATCCCGTGGATGTTCAATCCACACCGTTTTCGTCGAGCTACCCTCATTCTTGATCGAATAGGGTTGTTCGAGCTGCTCACGGCGCTGAATAATCATCACGCCGCGTGCGATGCTGACATCCACTTCGCTAGAGCTACCCTGCGCATTCCCACGATCGACCCGGATCGCTTGATCAAGTGCATACGTGATGACACGGTTAGATTTTGCCGGCATGTCTGGGAGACGGCCATCCCCTGCATACGTTCCGCTATCGAAGAACGTCGCCGGGCCAGCCTTCAGGAACAAAGATGTGGAATTGGTAAGCGAGACACCATTCATCGGAAATGTGGCATTTGTCGATGCGTTGTAGATACTGATTTTTTTAGCTTTGATTGGCTCGGTAACAATAGGAATCATCGCCGCTTGTTGTCGCGGGAGGTTTACAAACGAGGCGATGTCGTAGCGGAAGAGCTCTCCTGCTGCATCCCCTGTCGCCTGTGATGTAACGGAGTCACGCATTTCAGCGAAATTGAGCGATGCCGACGGGGAAGCATCCATTTTCGCGACGGGTCCGCCGGGACCTCCAAAGCCGCCCATTCCACCGGAGCCACCCCCAAAGCCGCCTCCACGTCCGGCACTTCGAACGTTAGGTGCAGCCGGCCTGTTCAGGCTAAGGGAATCACTCAGGCTGTCGACCGCGACCTCGGAAAACTGTGGCATCGGAGAGCCGATAAAGTCAGGAGCGACTGTAGGACGAGGCACATACAGAGGTTGATACAAATCCTGGATGAAAGATACGGGACGTCCCGAAACCAGACTAAGCTTTACATTTGACCAGTCTTCATCGGTTGTGTTCTCAACGAGGGCCCATCCCTGCAAATACGGGTCTGTATCTGACTTATTCCCGAGGTCTGCATCCCCAAGGAGCACCCGGTAACTTACCTTCCAAACGGGACTCTCGGTAACATAGCCAACGCGGACGGTACGCGTTGACTTCCCATCGAAACGTAATACAATCTGCCGCTTACGATCATCCGCCGACCCGGCAAGTAAACCCAGTGCTTGTTGAAACTCTTTTTGGATTCGCTCATCGGTGAATGAAAGTGTTTCCAAGAACCGCAGGTTGATACTTATGAGGCCAGTATCGCCAAGGAGCAACATCGTTTCCGTGATTTCGCCTGGAGTATTCCCGGCGCCCGGTGTCGTTTTTGCCTCGACCGAAACAATCTGGCCCTCGGAAATACGGTTACTGCCCCCGGGAGGAGTGTATGCAACCTTGACTCGGGTGCCCCGGAGACGGTTCAGCAGCTCAACACGCCCCAAGGGCTGAGTGACATCCACTGCAAAGCTCTGCAATGTTCTACCGACAGGGTCCTTTGTCGCGAGAGTCGCCGGCTGCACCGTTCCATTTGTGTCAAGCAGGACCATCGATTTCAGAATGTCATTGATCTGGGTGGTTCGAAACGACAAAGGAACGGTCGCATCTCCATCCACCATCCCTTCGCGCAGTGTAAAGCTCACTCCGCTAGTGAAGATGGTAACTGCCTTTACTGGGAGCGGGTTGGCAACGGAAGCCGGCTTGGCCGGCGGCGTGCCCTGCAAAATGGCGGCAAACAATACAAAGGGAATCTGTGGATGCATCATTACCGGGACCTCGGTTTCATGCAGCGTTTCGCTGCCAGTGAACAAATACATGTGTGTAGACCCGTGTAATGGGGTGAAGACTTCGAAAAGTTGATGTGAAATTTTGTTCCAAATAATTCCTTACGTGTCCTGGTCTGGCACGTAAGTTGCATGAAAAAGTTGGATTCATTACAAACACCCATTCTGTTGGTGTGATTTACATTGGGTAGCCAGGTGCGTCAGGCACTTTCTAGGCATCGGAAACGCGTACTCACAGCGGGCTCCGGGAACTGTGTTTGTCAACATCCAAGGTACACCTGAATTCCCCCTCGATATCGACTTTGTTATTCGAACAATATATTTCGATTAACCAAAGGATAATCCCTCGTAAGGTGCCTCAATCCCAGCAATTTTAGCGATTTGTAGATAACTATTCGTGCCTTACAACCTCGCCACCACAGCACCGGGATGATCTGAAAACGATGTCAACACGTGTTGTGCAGTACAAACAGAGGTTTTAATCATGACACAACGCTTGCTCGCATTGGGCACACTGATGGCTATCACTACCCTCGCCGCTCATGCACAAAAAACGTATACATCCGCAGCCAGCTTCCTCGCTGATGCAAAGCTGTCCTATTCCGATGATTTTTCATCCGTCGCTGATGGCGGCCTTGTAGGTACTTACACCGCAGCTGGTGGAAGCGGCCTTGGCTTCTCCGTTTCTGCTACAGATGGCCTCTGGTCAGTCGGCGGGGGCAACATCTCAACCAGTTCCGCTGGTGCATCGATGACGGTGAACTTCACGGGAAATGTAAACATGGTTGGCGGATCGTTCTGGGCCGCTGACATGGATGGCGTAGCAACTCCAGGCACCGTTACCCTCACATTCTCCGATGGCGGTACGTACACCAGCGCATCGGATGCATTCTTCGGCTACTCAAATGCCAACGCCTGGCTGACAAGCATGACGCTGTCCCTCGATTCCGAGTACATCGACAGCAACAGCTTCTCAACGTTCCAATATGGCACCCTCGATGGCCTGACCATCGGACAGGCAGTCCCGGAACCAGGCACCTATGCCGCATTTGCGCTCCTCGGAACCACCCTCGGAGCCGCCGTTATCCGCCGCCGCAAGCTGGCTGCGAAGTAAGACATACACCTTTCAGGAGACAAGATAAATGAATATCCGCAATCTGTTTGCATCCGCCGCAGTCCTGGGCGCTGCCACCATCTCGATGTCTGCCGCTCAGGCGCAGCAGACCCCAACACTGCTTGACCCGACGCTCAAGCTTGAGACACTGGTCAACTCTGGAATCCCAATCGCTACATCGATGGTCTTTATCAACGCAACTGACTACATGGTCGCAACAAAGGCAGCTGGTAAAATCCGCCTCTTTTCTAATGGCCAGACGCCTGTTGACCTCACGTTTGATATCCCAGCCAATACCTGGACGGGAGTCGCCGCAGGAAGTTACGCAAACCTTGCCGTCAACTCGAACAGCGAACGCGGGCTCCTCTGCGTGCAGCTTCACCCAGACTTTGCAACGAACGGCTATGTCTATACCTATGCAACTGAGTCCAGCACAGGATCGGCATCGACTGCCGTTGGCGATGCTGCCACTCTGGGTAACCGTGTCGACCGCTGGGTTTACGATGCTACTAACAAGAAGCTTGTCTTCGACATGAACATCATCAAGCTTCAGGCAGTCCAGCCATTGGACAACACGAACAACAACACAACTCTCCGTGGAAACCACAATGGCGGCATCATCCGCTTTGAGAAGAAGGTTACTGGCCAGCCAGCAAAGATGTTCATCATCATCGGTGACAACGGCCGCCGTGGCATGATGCAAAACCTCGAATACGGACCAACCACCGGGACAACACGTATCGCTGATGTCGGCGGTCATGGACCAGAGCCGGACAACCGTGCTCTGACGGGTGTTGTTATTCGTCTCAATGATGACGGAACAATCCCAACGGACAACCCGTTCTACAACCACACCTTGACCTTCTCCGGTCAGACGGATGCTGGATTGCAGAATGAAGCCATCGCAAACCTCAAGCGTGTCTATGCCTACGGTATCCGTAACTCGTTTGGCCTTGCTATCGACCCATTCTCTGGCAAGCTGTGGGAGTCTGAGAATGGTGATGACGCGATGGATGAAATCAACGTCATAGGTAAGGGTTTCAACGGCGGTTGGATCCAGTTTATGGGACCAAAGTCGCGCATCGGTCAGTTCCGGGATATCGAGAACCCAGCGAGCGGATCTCTGGGTAACCAAAACCGGTATCCGGTTTCTGCCATCTCAACGACAACCGCTGCTGGCGAAGCCCGTCTCGTCAATATCCCAGGTGCAACCTACGGTGATCCAGCCTTTTCCTGGAAGTACTGCATCGCTCCAAACGCCATCGGCTTTGTCAATGGCAATGGCCTTGGTGCAAAGTACAACGGCAACCTGATCGTTGGCTCAGCACGTGGCAACAGTGGTGTCGCGGGAGCGAATGCCTATGGTGTCCTCTACCGCTTCGTACCAAACGCTGCCCGCACAGGCCTGCAGTTTGCTGATCGTCTCCTGACGGACAAGGTTGCAGACAACACGGCAAAGGGTAACGTCGCAGAGCAGAAGTCGATCATCCTTGGAACAGGCTTCAACATCGTGACCGATATCGTCACGGCTCCAGATGGCAGCCTCTACGTTCTCGGGATGACGAGCCAGGGTGCGGGCAACATCTTCCGCATCTCGCTCAAGACGCCTTAGTCGTAAGCGCTTTGTTTAGTAAAGCATCCTCCCGCGGGCTGGTCTCGTGGGAGGGTGTTTTTTATTGTTCTTTGGAGGTGGAGTTACGTGAAACGGGCAGCCTCTACGTTCTCGGGATGACGAGCCAGGGTGCGGGCAACATCTTCCGCATCTCGCTCAAGACGCCTTAGTCGTAAGCATCTTGGTTGTAAAGCATCCTCCCACGGGCTGGTCTCGTGGGAGGGTGTTTTTTATTGTTCTTTGGATATAGATGCGCCTTTGAATAGAGGACTCCTCAATCCGTGCAGTGTTACTCCATCCTGATGGATGTTTCACCTACATCATCGGTGCTTTCAATGCAATCAGACACGGTGCATCCCGATTGCAAGAAATGACTCCATTCCGCTCGATAAGCTCAACAACCTGAATACTCGATCTTCGGGTTTCGGTGTTGTCGACTCCTGCGTTCTGTGGCGTCCGTCCCGGATGCGTAAAGTAAAACAAAAACGCCCTGTCTCCGGAGCAAACCACCATCGGGTGCCCGCCCATCACCGCATCATCCGGACCGTGCCCTGGCTCAGTCAGGATCGCATCCTTTTGCCGGGTCCATTTCGTTGCATCATTGGAGCGGTAAATCGCACATCCTTTCCAGATATCGACGACCATGTAGTACGCGCCGCGCCATTTCCAGACGTAGGGACCTTCGCCCGGGAGGTCGCCGACGGCCTTGCCTTTATCTGTCCAGCGAAAGAGATCCGGGCTATCCGCTGTGTAAATGCTCTTTCGATCGGCCTCATTGTTGTACCAAAGCCTCCAGCTTCCATCCGGGAGGCGGTGCACACAGGCATCGATGACGCGGTTGCTCGCCAGCGGTATCTGCTGGACATGGCGCCAGTGGATGAGGTCATCCGAGATCAGCTGATGTATTTCACGGGTTCCCGACCAGTCATCATGGATACCCGGGACGAAGCTAAGGAACATGTGGTAATGGCCATCCGCGTGGATGATCTCCGGGGCCCAGTGGGCGTCATCCGGGGTGCCGATCGGAAGCTGGATGACTCCGCGGTACTTCCAAGTGCATCCGTTGTCTGTGGATTCCGCGCAGCCGAGGTGTGTTCCATGGACCCAGGAGACGCCTTTGAGCCCGGTGATGTTGGCGCGCCGGTTGGTGTAAATCATCCACCAGGTGCCTCGGGCGTGGTTCCAGATAATGGTTGGATCCGCTGCGCCATCGTGGATGGGGTCGCGGAACAGAGGCTTATCAGCGGGCATCGGAGGTTGATGAGCGTGCATGCACCATGCTAGCCCGGCGGGGCCGGGGGGCGCCCTTACACGATTTTACGCCTGGGCTGCCGCCCGCGGGAAGAGCGTTGCCATCAGGTAGCGGTCGATGCGGTTCATGAGTGGGGTTATGGCGATGGCGAGGAGGAGGGGGAGGAGGCAGACCGTAAGGTATATGGTTGCTGGATGCCAGCCCCGTCCAAGAAACATCTTTTCGAATGTAAATGCATGGCTCTGTATGGGGGCGTGTGTCAAGAACAGGATGTAACTCGTGGTTGCAAGATGTGGCCACTTTAGTCCAATTGACCACACAAATCTTGTCTTTGGTTGAACACACAATAATGCCAATAACACCAGAACGATGTCCGCCACCGAAATGACAAAGCTACTATCACCGATGTGATTCTTGGTAATCATTCCGACTAACGACGTGATCAACATCGGCCAACGGTTTGGAAGCAATCGCTGAAGATGGCAGATCGTGCCAAAAGCAAACCAGCTCCAGTAGCCACCGAGCAGATACTGTTCGATAAATGGATTCTTGAGCAGCGTCATTGCTAACGATACAACCATCAAGACTTGCAGGTTCTCAAGCCACCTCAAACGTTTGATCACCAAGGCGAAAGTGACGAGAACAGTAAGCTGGAGACACAGGCGAACATCTACCATCAGGAAGTACGCCGGACCAATCAGGACTTCATCACCGGTGAGATTCGGAGCAAAAAGCAGGTTGGAAAGCAGCTGACGGATGGGAGGGAAATACCAGCTCGCCCGGTGTTGAACCGCATAGACATTTTCAATGAATAGCAGAAAACCGATCGCAAACCACCACGGCGGTGTCAATCGGACGGCTCTACGGATGAGAAATGGGACCACGCCGCCAGATCGCTCGATGTATTTCGGGAGCACCATCATCAAGACATAGCCGCTCAACCAAAGCATAAATGGAATTCGGATTGCTTTCCCGAATTCCAGAAAGTTGCCCAGCCACGACATCCCGCCATCGACGTAATGATGCTGTATCGGATTGTTGTAACCGTGCATCATCACCACAGCAAACACCGCTAGCATCCGGAACGTGTCCAAAATGACGATTCGGTCTGAGGTGGAGGATGTTGACTTCATGACAGGCTTACTTTCCACTAACAACCTTGCGTGGAAAGAGCTTTGACATCAGGAATTTGTCCACACGGTCGAGCCACCGCTTGGCGATGTAAGCAAAACCCATCGGGAGTAGCACAACAACAGGGTACGCCAGCCAAAACGGCAGATGAAGCCTCTCGAAAACCGTTGCGAAGAGGTTGCTGTGCCGTACGAATGGCATATGCAAAAGATAGTAAGGATAGGAGAGGTCTCCGAGAAATGTCAGCGACCTACCAAGCTGAAAATGCCGCTGGCCCACTGCTGGATGAAAGGCAATTGTAATCGCAATCAGTATGAGATTGGTTAGGACGCTCAAGTGAGTCAGCGCTGTCCACGGTTGCGTTATCAGCATCCCGACGGCCAAAGCGATGGGGTACCACGCTCTCGTCAACCGATACGATGCCAGATAGTTGAGTGACCCTAGCGCAAACCACGCCCATGAACTCGTGAACCAGATTCCGCTATCGAACTGATGACCCCAAAAAGCCGACACAAGCCCGGTTAGCATCAGGACAACCGCGAGGACACTGTGAATGTTTTCCGGTGCGAGGCGCTTTACGATGTAGACAATCGCGATGATGGCTAGATAGAGCTGAACTTCGATAAACAGTGTCCAGCCAACGCCAACCTCGGTGTACTGCTTGAAAATGAACGGCGTATACGTCAGGTTGGTTAGCCACTCTATCGCGGACATACCGCGCGGTTTCTGATGATGGAGCGCTGCAGTCAGTGCAGAAACCGTGAGCGAAAACGCAATGCCAAACCACCAGGTTGGCGTTATTCGGATCATCCGGCGCTGGAAAAAACTCCACAATCCCCGACTCGCTCCAAAGTAGCCCTGCAAAACCATCATGATTACAAAGCCGCTTAACCAGAAGAGGATTGGTATCCACAAAACAGCGGTACCTACAACCTTGGCAAATCCAGAAAATCCAGCTTGATCGTACCTGTCAGCTATCCAACTAGCCCCATACGCATGGCTCAAGACGACTCCAAGGACAGCCAGGCCGCGAACGGCATCCAAAAGTGGAATCCACTCCCGTTGCCCTTTCACTAAGTACTCCCCTTGTGTCACTTCACCCTACGTACCCAAATCGCATCGATGCTACTCGCTGATTCCAGAGAGCGGACTGTCCCCGGATTTTTTGTTAGCACGTTTCTCGGAATAGCGAGCTAGTCGCTGCTCCAGGTTTTCGGATAACGAACGCGTTTGGTCTATGTATAGGCGCCTATCCAAGCGGCCCGTATCTACCATCAAGACAAGCACGACCGGGATCCCCATCACTAACGCCGCCATCCCTGACCCGCGGATGGCGAATGCTATCGACCGGGAGACGCTTCCCCGGCGCTGAAGCAACCCATGTACAAGCCCGCCAAAACAGACCATCCCGGGAAGTACTCCGCCCGCAACCGCACAAGCCGCCGTAATCAATGATCCACTCATACGCTTGAATGCCTCCGCATCCTCGCCGGCGGTAGGAGAGAAGCCAGTAAATATGCCCCACTCGTTCGCGACACTTCCCGGATTTACGACATGCTCAATCACAACCGCATTGACAAACCACATTGCTATCGAACCCACACCAAACAGTGCCAGCGCCGGTCCCATCGCCAGACGACCACCATCCCGCAACCCTGCAACCCGAATGACAAACATCGCTACACCACCAAATGTCAGCAACCAGAAAATGTTCAACCCAACGATCACTGTCGCGCCCAGACGAATAATCAGATTCTTGATGGCTCCGTACATTTCATCCCAACGCACATCAAAGCTGTCATTCATCAGGCGTTTGAGAGTTGTTAGGCGCAGCTGCTCCGCAAGCGCTAATCGCCCTTCATTCGGATTACCAGCCGTGTCCGCGAACTGCATATAGCGCATCACATTGGCACGCGCTGCTTCATCACGGAGGCGTTCCCTCTCGATGTCATCTGCTTCTGTTGAGCCTTCCACTGTCTTGGTCTTTATCGGGGCATCACCACGGACGCGGCCCGTAGCTATTGAATGCACGGCCGCGCCGACCAGTGATCCAATATCCGTCGTGCTCTCCAGTGCGATCTGCATTCCAACCTGACGAAGAGCGGCTCGGATACGCAAGGCATCCCGATCTCGACCTTGCTTCTCCAGCGTAATCGCCATCCCAACAAAGGCTCGCGAACTCCCCCGCAGCAAAGCATAATGCGGAAACAGAATCATGTTTTGGCGCAAAACCTCACCCAGATAACCCTGATCACCAAACCGATAGTTGGCGTACGTACGGTGCATCCGGGTCTCTTCCGGGATGTACTCCCGCCATAAGGGCTTCGTTGCAGCCCGCTTCAACGCTTCAACCGCAAGCGCATCCTCGTGCAACGCCAAATGGACGGTTGCCGCCATCATCGGCCACAACATATTGTCGGGGTCCAAGCGTTCGCCGCGTGCGGTGTCCTCGCGCATCCGCTTCACCGCATCCGGATGCGTTTTCTGTAGCAAAGGCTTCATGGGCAATGGCTTGCCATTGGCATCAATCGGTGGGCTGGCAATCGCTTCAAGCTCGGGTCGGTCAAAACGAAACGATCCCTGTGTTCCTTTACGGACTGCGAGTGCAAGCAGGGCCATATCAGATGGTGACTCACGCGAGAGATCACTCAGCCCTTCCCAAACCGGATTAATAGGGCGTAGCGTCCCTTCAGCGCCGAAGTCGTTGGCTGGGACGGGATACACCGTAAGTGCCGCAGCACGGATGCCGGGAGGCACGTTGCGGTCGCGGGTCAATGTGCGCAATAGGGCGATATCGCGCTTATTACGATCGGTGTCCGAGCTGATGTCCCGAAAGCTTGCGATGACTTGAAACGTCCTTATTGCAGATGTGCGTATCGGCGGCTGGAATCCGATGACCATCGTAGTCAGGACACTGATGACACACACAATGGTAGCGATAGGAATCTTGTGGGAGGGATTTTGCCTCCGGGGTGCTCTTGTTACTGTTTTGACATCGGATATTAATGCCTCATCTCCGTGAAGCCGTCGCTCGGATTCCAGATAGGCACTTAATGTCTCATCCCTGCTGGATGTCTGATTTCGCTGTTGCATCGGTTGTCCAGCATACAGTGTCAGCGCCGTTGTAGATGGGCTGGCGTCCGAACCATGCGACGTTTTTGCACATTCGGAGATTGCCTGCGGGGGGGGCGCCTTCTGGACATCGTTCGGATGGATGGTTTCACGCACACCGGCTGGCTTACGGTTGCGTAGTCAGCCGCCAGTAGCACCATCTCCATTGCTGGCAGCGCGCAGAAATGCATCCAGTGCTGGGGCGTATGCAAATCGATGTGGTCCCGTTGTGTGGGCTTTTGATTATCCATTTGCACCCGATTCTAAGGATGATTACAAAGGACGACCATTATCAATTGTGACAATTTGTAACATGATTTTGTCGTTCAGATGCTCGTCAGCAGAAAGAAAATGTCACGCAACAACCCAAGGCTCCGCCTAGCCTCAATTTTGCCGATTGTTTGTGGTTTAGTCCGAAATGAGCTCTGACCAGCTTGATGCCGTGCGCATATTGAGCATCCACTGGACTAAATGTTCTAGGGACGCGGCTTCGATCTTGGGACGCAAATTCACAGGGACCGGTCCATAGACGCGCTCGGCTCCGGTGACGAATAATTTGACTTGGCCCTCGTCAAGTCCCTTCTCATGTCCCCGATCATGGCCACGACGGAGAAAGTACTGGGCTACGCTAGACTGTTCTAACAATGTTAAATCCCTCCCAACAATGTATCCCGCCTGATTTTCATTAAACCGCAAGCCAGCTAGGAAGGCACCACTACTCCGTACCTTCTCGCGCGTTTCTAAATCCTGAATCGTATCGATGCAGGTACTAATCAGCTGACGAACCTCACTGATGTCATAATCCGTAAGCCGAGACAAAACTCCAGCCGCAACCAGACTAGACTCAGGAATCAAAAACCTCTCTATTGGCTCCTCCCAGAGGCGGCAGACTCTGTAGTCAAACTGTACATATTTACCAAGAACTGGCAACGTTTCGGTGAAGACTCCACTCAATATCGGGCTGTCGGCTTCCGTGTTCATAAGAATGACACAGGACAACGCTGGAATCCTGTGACGTAACAAGATGTCGGCGTTGTAACGCAGAAGCCTGCCCGGCATCTGGAAACCATCGTGTCCTGCCTGAAATTCAATATGAACCAGAAAGCGCTCCATGCCAAGCCCAACATTTATGAGGCGGTCTACAACACGGTGCGTTTCATGGAGACTCGTATCGACCGAGTGTGCATCTATAATCGCGAGGTTCGACACAAATCGGGCCCAGCCCAACGGGTCGATGTCAATCAACGCCTTAAAAGTTGAGTCGAAACTCACCACATTGCTCCAACTGTGAATTTCAGAGATTTAGAGCCTCTGATACATCACATAACGTTGAAAAAACGCTCAGATTACAAAAGTGACGAAAACTCCTGGCCCCCCCCGCTACATCTCCATCGACAGCTGTTTGACACCCGCCTTCTCTTCCTTCGATATCCGCGCGGGTGGGGGATGACCTTTCGCACCACTCGCCCGCTTAATGCCATCCGGGGTCTGGAGGTATGCCCACGCATCCCTGGAAATCTTCGAAAACTCCCGACGCGCCCGGCGCACCGCCGGATTCCGATCGATCATCGGTAACGGGTAATCCACCCCAAGCACGACCCCAGACTTCGCGATGTCACCCGCCGACATCCGCCACGGCGCCGCCTTCTGTGGCATCGGAATCGCACGCAGCTCGGGGACATACTTGTCGATAAACAAGCCTTCCGGGTCGAACTTCTCCGCCTGCAATACCGGGTCGTAAAACCGGTTCGCATGCCAACCGACTGTCCCCGCCTGCATCTGCCACTGCTGATGATTTATCCCTGTGTCAAAGTCAATCAGACAACGCTGAAACCACTCCGCACCCGGCTGCCACGGCTGCCAAAGCAGATACGTGAGAAAACTCGCGACCATCGCCCGCATCCGGAAATTCAAAAATCCAGTCTGCTTCAGCGCCCGCATACACGCATCCACCATCGGGAAACCCGTCTGGCCCTCTGTCCAACATGCAAACAGCTCGTCATCCAAATCCTGACGAATACTGTCGTATACAGGGTTGATATTTTCGTATTGCGCATCCGGGAAATCGCGCAGCTTCTGCGTAAAATGGTCGTGCCAGACCAGCCGTGAATGCCAATGCGAACGTCCCTTACACCCCGGGTTCGCCTCCTGCATCCTCCAGCTCGCCTGCACTACCGTCCGCAATGAAATACACCCAAAGCTCAGCGGCGCACTCAGCCGACTCGTCGCCCCGCGCTCACAAAAATACGGACGGCTGACATTCCGCCCGTACGAACCAACCCCTCCGTAAACCGTTTCGCCCTTGCTCCACGTAGCGAGACGCCGCCGCGCCCAGCGCTCACCCCCGGGCGTCGCATGCGTCGCCGAACCGCTCGCAAGCCCAAGGTCCTCCTGTCTAAAAATAGGTAGCGACTCGATACCGGTAACCGATTGGATGACATCCGGCGGATGGCAAAGTGGCTCTCGCATCCGCTTCTCCCACCGTCCGGGCCAGCCGACCCGCGATCCATCCCCAGTAAATACGCCGTTGTCACCAATCGGGAAACACTCTGCGATGGACCCAATTCTGCCCGCCAAGGCATCATCCCGCTCGCGTCCATACTTACGATCCGTGTCTTCATGGAAGTAAATCCGCGTTGCGCCGGTCTCCCTGCATAACCTCACCAGCTCTTCATGCGGCACGCCGTGGCGCAAAATGAGATCACAATTGCGGCGCGCATAGGCATCCCGGAGGTCGGACAGGCTCTCAAACATATAGCGGACGCGGTCCATGGATGTCAGGGGATGCTTCAGAATCGCATCATCCAGGATGAAAACCGGTATCACCCGGGCACATTTATCCAGCGCCGCGGCAAGCGCCCGGTGGTCGTGAATGCGCAGGTCGCGCCGGTGCCAGACGATGGCGATGCTGTCCACGGGAGGTTATGGCATATCGTCAGCCTGTGCGTCAAATGGTAATTAAGAGAATGACCAAGCCATTTATCCCGACGGCAGAGTATGCCACCCGCCGCCAGAAACTCCTCTCCGAGCTCGGAGGAGCCGCCGCTGTTGTTTTCGCAGGGGATGGCCATGCGCCGCTCAAGGGCCGCTGGTTCCCGGACCGCAACTTTTATTACCTCACCGGCATCGCGGATGAACCAGGTGCCGCTGTCTTGTTTGATCCATCCGCCGAGGACCCAAAAAAGCAAATCACACTGTTTTTGCGTCCGGTGAATCCTGAAGTCGACCGCTGGGATGGCTACCGGGATGAAATATCTACCCATCTCAAGGCATCCACCGGGTTTACCCACATTATGCGAAATGGCTCGCTTCCAGCTGTCCTGACTCAGGCGGCCCGGCGGACCAAGCGCCTGGCTTGCTTGCATCCGTTTTCGACCTACCCCGCGCCGGTCTCCGCAGACCTCGCCGCCTTCCGCCAGGTTTCGGAGCGTGTGCTGGGAGTCAGCATCGATGACCGTACACAGCTCCTCCCAACCCTCCGCGCTGGCAAGTCGGAGGCGGAGATTAAGTGTATGGAGATGGCGATTGCCGGGACGACCGAAGGCTATGCGAATGTTCTGAAGATGCTGGCTCCGGGTGTGAATGAAGCGGATGTCGATGCGGCGCTTGCGGCTGGTTTCCGCGCAAAGGGCGCTCCGGAAGCGGCGTACAACTCGATTGTCGGCGGCGGTATTCGTGGCACGGTTTTGCACTACATGGCAAATAATCAGGAGCTGGTGGATGGCGAGTTGGTCGTTATCGATGCCGGCGCGGCGTATGAGAATTATGCATCGGATGTCACACGAACCTTCCCGATCAACGGCACGTTCACCGAGCGTCAGGCGGAGATTTACGATGTGGTGTTGCGTTCACTGGATGCAGGTATCGCGGCGGCGACGGCGGGTGTGACGAATGGTCACATTGATAGGGTTTGTCGTGCGGTGATTGAGGATGCTGGTTTTGGCGATTACTTCCCGCATGGCGCGGGTCATCCGCTTGGGCTGGATGTCCACGAGGCGGGCCCGGATGGTCCGCTGCTCCCCGGAATGGTTATTACAATTGAGCCTGGGATTTATATCGCGGCTGAGAACTTGGGCATCCGGATTGAGGATGACATTTTGATCACCGAGAGTGGTGGAATCAACCTTACGGGGCACATTCCACGCACGCGCGAGCAGATCGAAGGGGCGATGCGATCCGGGCGCTAGGCGGCTATTCGTATTTCCTCCGGTAAGAAATTCCGTGTAGGGGAGGGCTGCCACGCCCTCCCGAAGTAACCACGATCGCCATCTCAGTCCCGCTTGCGGGGTGGTTGTTCCGCGTGCGTCCCTATGCCGGCGGACGATTTGCATTCGGTTGCGCTAGGCATCTTTGGGTACGCCTTGAGGGACGCCCACTCCACAATCCACCCCGCATCGCGTTGGCGGGAAGGTCTTTCCAGTCCGCTTGTGGTTTCATCGGCAATCTACTAGTAGGGGCGGACCGCTGTGTCCGCCCGCTGATTTCCAAATAGGCTTGGCGAAAGAAAAATCTGTGTAGGGGATGGCTGCCACGCCATCCCGTGGTCACGACGATCGCCACCTGAATCCCGCTTGCTGGGTAGTTGTTCCGCGTGCGTCCCTATGCCGGCGGACGATTTGCATTCGGTTGCGCTACGCTTCTTTGGGTACGCCTTGAGGGACGCCCACTCCACAATCCACCCCGCATCGCGTTGGCGGGAAGGTCTTTCCAGTCCGCTTGTGGTTTCATCGGCAATCTACTAGTAGGGGCGGACCGCTGTGTCCGCCTGCAATTGCATAAACACAAAACCAGCCCGGTGGTGCTCATACCCACCGGGCTGGTTTGTCAAGTAAGGAGACACTCTGACTAGTCTGTAATCAACTCACTCCACGACTGTGCGGTGCGAAGGCGCATATTCCACGCAAGCAATTTTTCGGATGATGCCTCATCGACTTTTTCGATAATCTGAGGCGTCGGCGCACCGAAAATCTGCTTTGCAGATTCCAATAGCAACCTTGCTTCCGCTCGACGGATAAAGTACTGCAATGTGACTGAATATTTTTCTAACACAGATACATCACTCCCAAAAATGGATTCCGCCTGACTTCGATTAAACCGCATTCCTGCAAGCACAACTAAGTGATA
>VFQT010003158.1_pt1 | contig 15493 bp, 15 predicted proteins | sample 3512381 | NCBI WGS metagenome assembly VFQT01 (sample SAMN10412376, study PRJNA504923) | tailings metagenome | isolation source: Relicate 2 Philex TSF3 active mining site | place: Philippines: Tuba, Benguet | collected 2017-08-29 | reverse complement strand
GGTTCGGCCGCGTATGTTGGGGAATTGCAGGTCGAGCGTGAGATCGGCATCGGGGCCGAGCGCAAAGCTCTTTGTGAGCTGGATGCCCCAGCCAAGACGTTCGGAATACTGAATGTCTCGGAGGTCGAAGACCCAGGTCGTCGGCGAGCCGCCCTGCTTCGCCTTCTTGAGGATCACGTTCACAAGCTGGGTCTGGCCGCGGACGTCGACATTGGAGGCCGAGCCCGAGATCAGCTCGACGCGGATCACCGACTCGGCCGGGATGCGCTTGAGCTGTTCGGAAATCTGCACCTTCGAGGAGGGACGCTCGCCATTGATCAGCACGTTGCCCGCGGTGGCGCCGAAACCGCGCAGCGTCTCACCATCCTCGATCTCGAAGCCAGGAACGCGGTTGACGATGTCAGCAGCGGTGACCGGATTGTACTGGCGGAAGTAGGCAGCCTCGAAGGCCTGGACGCCTTCGGTCGACACGGGTTTCGCATCGGGCGCAGCCACCGCATCAGGCGTGGGCGGCTGCTGGGCGAGCGCCGCGGGGGCGAGGCTCGCTGCGAGTGCGACAAGGCTGATCGCACGCCGCGCGGGGCGCGCCGGCCTGACGCTGTCCATTGTCGAGCCCTCCCGGAACCCTGTAGGTTCATATTCTGAACCAACCCATGCCCGCGCGCCGTATAGGGGTCAATTGCCAGCCGGACACAGGTTGCGCACGATTTTGGGAGGGGCCGATGCGCTGGAGCGAGATCGAGAGGGTTCCCTGCCCCGTTGCGCAGGCCATGGTGGTGATCGGGGACAGCTGGACCGTGCTGATCCTGCGCGATGCTTTTCGTGGCGCGACCAGGTTCGACGCGTTCCAGCGCGCGAGCGGCGCTCCGCGGGCGGTCCTGTCCGAGCGGCTGTCGCATCTCGTCACGCATGGGGTGATGGAGCGCGTGCAGTATGAGGCGCACCCGCCGCGTTTTGCATACACGCTCACCGATCGCGGCCGCGCCCTGCAGCCGGTGCTGTTGGCGATGTCGCACTGGGCCGAGACCCATGTCGAGACGCCACTGCGCAAGCCGGGCCGGCGGCATACGACATGCGGCCATCGCTTCGCACCGGTTGTGACATGCTCGGAGTGCGGCGAGCCAGTCGATGCTGCAACCGTCACCTACGATCGGGCGCCGGCTTAGCCCGCCGTGAGGTCCAAATGCCGTCCCTGCGGGCGAAGCGCAGCGGCGCCCCCGGCGAAGACCGGCGCGCGCCTTGCGGTATGCGTCATGCGGATTGCGCGGCAGAAATGGTCGAGGGGCGGGTCGCAAGAGGACGGGCGCGACCACTGGACATGATCCCATTCCGGACGGGGGCCGGGGCCGGCGGGCCGCGGTCTGCGAACCCGCCCCTCTATCCGCAAAGCCCATCGCCCCTGAGGACGCGGGCCTGCGGAATTCTCAGGCTCAGAAGCTCCCTCTCAATGTGACGCCATAGGTGCGCGGATCGCCGAGCAGGCCGGCGTAGTAGCCCGAGCTGGCGCCGCCCGCGTTGAGCATCTCAAAGTACTCCTCGTCGAGGACGTTACGGCCCCAGGCGAAGAAGTCCCACCCATCATCGCCGCGGAAGCCGATGCGGGCGTTCACGAGCGAATAGCCGTCGATATTGAGGTAGTCGGACTCCGTCGGGCTCGACGAGAATTCGGACCGGTAGCTGACATCTGTCGCGACAAAGAACTCGCCCTGGCGACCGCTGAAGGATCCCGGCTGGGTGTACTCTCCGCCGAACGAAGCGGCCCATTCCGAAACGCCCGGCAGGCGCGTGCCTGAAGCATCGACGACGAGAACTGCGCCGCCCGAATCCTCCAGCGCCGGCGGCGCCCCGGTGAAGCTCTCGTACTTCGCGTCAGTCCAGGCGAGGTTGCCGTAGATGTTGAACTGGTCGCTGACACGCCATGAGCCGTCGAATTCGACGCCCTGAACGATGACCTGCTCTGCGTTTGCGAGGTAGCCGCGCAGCGTGCCTGCCTGGTTGCTGACGACACTGACCTGGAAGTCGTCGACTGTCGTGTGGTAGGCCGTGATGTTGGCGACCACCGCTGGCAGCGGCTCGGTCTTCAGCCCGATCTCGATGTGCTTGGTGTCTTCCGGCTTGATCGAGGCGAGGTCGAGCAGCGGGTTGTTGTTTCCATCGACCGGGATGCCGTTGTTGTTGAGGCCAAATGTCTTGAACGCGGTCGCGTAGGTCGCATAGGCGTTCACATTGTCGGCGATGTCGTAGGCGACCGTCAGCTGGCCTGAGACGTTGTCATCCTCGCCTTCGGAATCGTAGGACAGCGGCTGCAAGATGCTGAGCTCAAGCGCGCGCAACGCGGTAACCTGTGCAGGCGTCAGCCCAAGACCGGTCGTATCGAGCTGGCCGTAGGGAACAGCCCGGTAGAAACCGTTCTTCTCGTCGAAGTTCACACGCAGGCCGGGCAGGATGCGAAGCTGATCCGTCACCTGCCATTCGACTTGCCCGAACAGGGCGGCGCTGGTGTGATCCGAGCGGATCCGCACGCGCTGACCATAGCCATCCAGCGCGCCGAGATTGCCCAGAAGCGTGTTCGTCGCATTCGGGTTGGTGAGCCAGCGCCAGGCGGCAGCGCCCTGCTCTTCGCGCCCGAGCGTCTTGGTCACCTGGTTGAACCAGAACGCGCCGACGACATAGTTGAGATTGTCACTGAACTCGCCCGCGTAGCGCAGCTCCTGCGACCACTGATAGGACTTCGAGGGGTTCTGCGACAGGGTTCGGATCGGCAGGCCAAGGAAGTCGCGATCGTTGGCGGGATCCCAGAGCCAGTAACGCCACGCCGAGATGGCCGATAGCGTGCCGTTGCCGACATCCCAATCGACGTTGAGCGAAACTCCGCCGATATCCGAGTTCGACCGGTGCGCGGAGTCGACATCGGTTACGCGATCAAATGGGTTCAGGCTGGCAGGGGAATAGTTGTAGAATGCAGCCTGGGCAGCGTACTGACGATTGAGCGGCCGCTGTGTCGGAACGACGCCGGCAAAGACCTGCGCATAGCCCTCCGGGCGCTGCACCGTGTTGTCTGCCGAGAACCTGATGTCGAGCGTATCGTTCGGCGTCCAGAGCAGCTGCAGACGGCCGCCGATATTGCTGATGTCGTTGAGATCGTCCTGGTCGGTGACGTTGTAGAGAACGCCATCGCGCTGCGTCCCCGAGAAGGAGGCGCGATAGGCGAGCGTGTCGGTCAACGGACCAGTCGTCGTGGCCTTTGCCTGGACAAAACCGATATTGCCATAGCTCAGCTCCACCTCGGTCGAGGGGGTGAATTGCGGCGCCTTCGTCGTGACGTTGATCGCGCCGGACGTGGTGTTCTTGCCATAAAGCGTGCCCTGCGGCCCGCGCAGGACCTCGATGCGCTCCACATCAATGAAGTCCATCACCGCCGAGGCTGGACGGGCAAAGTAAACGCCGTCGACATAGAGGCCGACGCCCTGCTCGATGCCGTCATTGGTGAGACCAAATGGCGAACCAAGGCCTCGAATATTGATCGCTGTGTTGCGCGGGTTGGTCGAATAGAACTGAACCGACGGCACCAGCTGGTTGATCTTGCCGACATTGTAGGCGCCGGTGTCGGCGAGGAAATCCTCGCCCAGCACGGCGACGGGGATCGGAACGTCCTGAAGATCTTCCTCGACGCGGCGCGCCGTTACCACGACGCGGTCACCTGGCTCGACTGCGGGCGGCGCGCCCGCTCCGGCGCCAACCGGGGCCTGGTCTTCTGCTGCGCTTGGACCGGGTTGGTCCGCGACGACCTCGGCAGCGGTCGTGCCCTGGGCGAAGGCCGGCGCGGACCCGAGAAAGGCCAAAACGGCAAGCGAGACGCCATACCCGATATGGTTACCATACCGACTTATCGAAGATTTACCGTTGGATTTCATTGCCCGTCCTCTTGGAAAACACGGTGTAACCCGCGACTACGCGAAGCAGACAAGCTTAAACACGATCAATTAGGTAGTATAAAAAGGGTTTAGTTTTTCTAGGTTGGCCGAACGCTCGCGCGGCCTATGGGGCACCGCGACGGTCCTTTCCTCTCGCGACTCCGGGGCCCACATGGTAGCTTGAGCGCCATCAGCAACGCGAAGGACAAAGCCCTGTCAGCCACCCGCACCACCCGGACCGGCAAGAAAGCCGAGACCGGATCTGCCGCCGCAAAGGCCAGCGCCGCGAAGGCGGCCAAGGCCGAGACATCCGCGAAGGCGATGTCTCCTGACCCATTCGAACTGGCGCGCCTCGTCGCCCAGCAGCTGGACGAGGACAAGGCCGAGAATATCCTCAACATTCCGCTGACAGGAAAATCGCCGATGGCCGACGCCATGATCGTCGCCTCGGGCCGCTCGGCGCGGCACGTCTCAGCGCTCGCCGATCATGTCTCGCGCAAGCTCAAGGAGGCGGGCGCATCGCAGGTGCGCGTCGAGGGCCTGCCGAATGCGGACTGGGTGCTGATCGATGCGGGCGACGTGATCGTTCATATCTTCCGGCCAGAAGTGCGCGAGTTCTACAACCTCGAACGCATCTGGGCAGGCGACACGCCAACGACGGCGCGCGCCGCGCACTGAGCTGAACCCGCTTGCGTATCCGCATCCTCTGCATCGGGCGCATGAAGGACGGGCCGGAGCGTGCGCTGGTCGACGATTATCTCGCCCGGGCGCAGAAGGCCGGGAAGGCGCTGGGCTATCGCGCCGTCGAGGAAGCAGAACTTAATTCCAGCACGAAGGAGGATGAGGGCAAACGCCTGCTGACACGGCATGGCGCTGGCGTGCTGGTGCGCCTGGATGAGCGAGGCGAAAGCTGGACGTCGCTCGAGCTGTCGAAGCAGCTGGCGAAGTGGCGCGACGCAGGCGAGGACGCGGTGAGCTTCGTGATTGGCGGAGCGGACGGGACGTCTGCGGATGTCGCGAAGGCGGCGCGGCACTCTATGAGCTTTGGCGTTCAGACATGGCCGCACAGGCTGGTGCGGGTGATGATCGCCGAACAGGTCTACCGGGCCCTTTCGATCGAGGCCGGATCACCTTACCACCGCGAATGATGCGCTGGCTTGCGATCATCCTTGTGCTGCTGGCAGCCCCTGCGCTGGGGCAGTCGCGGCGCACGTTCACGCAGGAAGACCTGCGGAAGGCCGAGGCCGCGCGCGATGCGGCGCTGTCGCGGCTGAAAGCGCTGGAGCAAGCCTCGAATGCAGCCGCGCGGGCCGCTTCCGACATAGACGCCGATCTTGTCGCGGCCGCCGCCGAGGCAGTGGGCGGAGAAGAGGCAGCGTACGCAGCAGAGGAGCAGCTGATGATCCTTGCCGACGAGTCGCGCGCAGCTCAGCAGGCGCTCGTCTCGGACCAGGCGGCGATGGAGGATCTGCTCGCGGCGCTTATGATGATGCGGACGCCGCCGGCGCTGGCGGCCAATCCCGACGATGTCTCGGGCGCGATCCGCGCAGCGATCCTGATGTCGGAAGCAGCGCCCGCACTGGCCAACCGGGCGGGCGACCTGCGCGCGCAGATCGCCACGATCGACGCCCTCGCCGCGGCGACACGCGAGCAGCAGGCCAACCTCCTGGTTGCGACCAGCGCGGCAGGGGCACGGCGCGAAGAGATCGCGGCTCTGGCGGCGGAGAAGCGGCGCGCATCGGCCACGCTCGACGCGGAGATGGCGGCGGCACGGGCCAACGCGCGAAAGCTGGCGGATGAGGCGGCGAGCCTGCGCGAGCTGCTTGACGGGCTGGCGAAATCGGCGCCGCCCGCGCCCTCGATGAAGCCAGGACGGCAGCCTGCCGCAAGCAAGCCGGCGGTGCGGGCGGCCTCCCCCACCCCGGCGAGACCGGCTGCGAGCGCGACTACGGCCGCGCCGCTTTTCCCGGTGGTAGGCACCCCGCTACGGCGGTTCGGGCGCGTGATCGAGGGCCAGAAGCAGGAAGGTTTGACAATGGCCGCCCGCGCAGGGGCGACGGTGGTCGCCCCCCTGGACGCGCGCGTTCAATATTCCGGCCCATTCCGGACCTATGGGCAGATGGCCATCCTCGACGTTGGAAACGACGTGCTCGTCGTCGTTTCGGGCATGGAAGCCCTGTTTCCGGAGGCCGGACAGTGGGTGCTGGCTGGAGAACCCATCGGCCGCATGGCCGACCAGAAGTCGCCCTCTCCGCAACTTTATCTGGAGGTAAGGAGAAAGGGCCAGCCTGTGGACCCGGAAACATGGCTGGGCCAACGCAGATGACCGAAACGCACATTAATGCTGAAACTGGCGCTCGCGGCATCGGAGCATGTTGAACTTCGGGAATATGGCGTCAAAGTAACTTTGGGACATCGGGTCCCCGAGTTTGGGGTCGATGACAGAGGAGCAGCGCAGCATGCGCAAATGGTGGTTGGCCCCGGTAGTCGGCGCGGGCCTTGTCGCCGCAACCGTCGGCGTTTCGGCCTTTGCCGTAACGACGAACCAGTCCGCAAAGAAGGCGGAGGTGTTCCAGCATCTCGACCTGTTTGCCGACATCCTGGCCAAGGCCCAGGCCAACTACGTGACCGAGTTCGAGACCAGCGATGCGATCGAGGCAGCGATCAATGGCATGCTCGCGTCTCTCGATCCCCATTCCAGCTATCTCGACCCCGACGACTTCAAGGACATGCAGACCCAGACTTCGGGCGAGTATGGCGGCCTTGGCATTGAGGTGACCGCGCAGGACGGTTTCGTGAAGGTGGTGGCGCCGATGGACGGCACGCCTGCCTCGCGCGCGGGCATCAAGTCAGGTGACTTCCTGACGGCCATCGACGGCAAGTCGATTGTCGGCCTGCCGCTCAACGACGCGGTCAAGCAGATGCGTGGTTCGGTCGGCTCTTCGCTGGTGGTCACGGTGGTGCGCGAGAATGTTGAACCGTTCGACGTGTCGCTGACGCGCGAAGTCATCCGGCCGGAAGTCGTGAAGACGAAGGCGTTAGGAGATGTCGGCTACCTTCGGATCACGACCTTCAACGAGCAGACCGTGAAGGCGCTCGACCGCGGCCTGGAGCAAGTGCGCAAGGATGTGCGCGGAGGGCTCAAAGGCCTCGTGCTCGACCTGCGCGACAATCCGGGCGGACTGCTGGAAGCCTCGATTGAGGTCACCTCGCGCTTCGTCAATGGCGGTGAAGTCGTCTCCACGCGTGGCCGACGCGAAAGCGACCAGCGGCGTTACAACGCCGTGCGCGCGGCGCGCTTCCCCGACGTGCCCGTCGTGGTGCTGGTGAATGGCGGATCAGCCTCGGCGGCAGAGATCGTCGCGGGCGCCCTGCAGGACCGCAAGCGCGCCGTGGTTATGGGCACCACGACATTCGGCAAGGGCTCGGTGCAGACCGTGCTGCCGCTCGGACCGGGAAAGGGCGCCATGCGGCTCACGACCTCGCGCTACTACACGCCGGCCGGGCGTTCGATCCAGGGCGCCGGTATCGAGCCGGACCTCGAAGTGGCGCCCGTGCGCCTGTCGGAGAAGGACATCGCCGACCTCAAGACCCGCGCAGCGCGGTTCAGCGAAGCGGCCCTGCCCCATGCGCTGGAGAACGAGCAGGGCGCCGAGCGCAGGCCGCCGCACGTTCCGGCCGACATGCCGCCGGAAGGCTATACCGGCGAGGACTATCAGCTTGACCAGGCGGTCGCGCTGATCCGGGCGGGCAAGGCCATCCCGGGTGCGGCCTCGGCCATGGCTGCGGCGCCCGCTGCTCCGGCGGCGCGGACGCCGTAAGCGGCTCGGCAACAGACGCGAAGGCCCGGCGGTAACGCCGGGCCTTTGTCATACGCCCAATAAATCACAACCATTACAAGACACTGGAATCGGGGCCGCCGGCGTCCCCATTACCGTGATCTTAACGATGCCTGGGCGACAATTCCCGTTCGTTTGGGTGTGAGGACAGCCATGGCGGCATCGCGGATTTCCGACGGTTCGGTCGTGCGGGCAGGACTGGGCCATGTGGCGCTCAGCCTCTCGGTTTTCGGCATGCTGGGGGCAGGCGCCGTGGGCGCGGCCTTCGTGTTCGGGGACGAGGCAGCCGGCGCACCGCGCGTCGAACTTGCGCTCTACAACGAGCAGAACGGTCCGCCTCCGCTTCTCAAGAACCGCTCGCCGCTGGAAGCAATTGACGCGCATGGCGAAGGCGCGACGCCGGATCTCGGCGTGGAGTACGAGGACGCGGCCCTGCTCGAGGAGGGCGGCGAGGCCAGCATGACTGTGACCGAGATTGCCTCGAACGCCGGAACCGGGCCCAAGGCCCTGGCGCGCGCACCGATCGCGGGGTTCGTCGAGCGGACGCCAGCGGGTGAGCTGCCGAAGATTGCAGCCGACGGCCGCACGCCGGCGCAAGTCTATGCAAGACCGTTCACAGGCGCCGCAGACAAGCCGCGTATCGGCCTCATCGTTGGCGGGCTCGGCATGACAAGCCGGCACACGGAGGTCGCGATCCGTGAACTGCCGCCGGAAGTGACCTTGTCCTTCGTGCCTTATGCTCCCAACCTGCAGGAGTGGATCAACAAGGCCCGCGCGGCGGGCCACGAGGTTCTGCTGGAACTGCCGATGGAAGCGTATGACTATCCCAATGTCGACACCGGACCCCTGACGCTGGTGACCAGCGCCAAGCCGGAAGAGAATGTGCGCCGCCTCAACCTTCTGCTTGGCAAGGCGACCGGCTATTTCGGCGTGACCAACTATCAGGGCGCGCGCTTCGCCACGGACGCGGCGGCGGCAAGCCCGGTGATGAAGGCGCTGAAGGATCGTGGGCTGGTCTTCCTGCACGATGGCGCTGCAGCGCGCTCCGCCCTGCCCCAGGCGGCAAACGCAACCGGGCTCGACTTCACCGTGGCCGACCGCATCGTCGATGCCGAACTGACGGCGGATTCGATTGACCGCGAGCTGCTGGCGCTGGAAGCCCTCGCGATCCAGAACGGCAGCGCGATCGGCGTGGGCTTTGCCTATCCCGTGACCATCGAGCAGTTCCGACTGTGGGCCGAGGGACTCAAGGCGAAGGGCTACCAGCTGGCCCCAGCTTCGGCCGCAGCCGGCGTCGTTGCACGGTGAGTTTCGAGGCCCAGCCGCAGCAAGGCGGGCGCGATCCCTCGCTCTATCGTCCGAATGTCGGCCTCGCGATCTTCTCGAAGCTCGGTCATGTCTGGCTCGGACGGCGCGCGGGCGTGCGCAAGGACGATGTCCGCTATGCCTGGCAGATGCCGCAGGGCGGGATCGACCGCGGCGAAACGCCTGCGCAAGCCGCACTGCGCGAGCTGGGCGAGGAGACGGGGCTCGGGCCGGAGCAGGTCGAGCTGCTGGAAGAGTTCGAGCCCTGGCTGTTCTATGATTTCCCGCCAGCGCTCAAGGCCAAGCTTTCTGGGCCCTATTTCGGACAGCGCCAGAAATGGTTCGCCTATCGTTTCCTCGGCTCCGATACGGACTTCCGCCTCGACCGCCACACGGTAGAATTCGACGCATGGAAATGGGCGCTGCTGGATGATGCACCGGGGTTGGTGATCCCGTTCAAGGCCGCCGTCTATGCCGAGGTCGCCAAGGGCTTTGCGCGCTGGACAGCGCCGGTGTGATCAATGCGGCAGGTAGTCGGCGCGGAGAACCCCGGGGCTCTCAGGGCCGGCGGGATACTCCATCAGGTCGATGAATTCATCCTTCGTCGATTTCAGCCTTTCCCAGCGCACCTGGCCCTGCAGGATCTGGGTTGAGTCCGAGGTGAAGCCGGTCTGCGATCCTATGAGAAGTCCGGCGACTTTGTTGAAGCCGTCCTCGGCCAGCGGCCGGACGATTGCAGCGCCGCAACTCATCGTTTCTTCCCCGTGCCCGAAAAGGTAAGCAACGCCGTCAACTGTCGGCACACGCCAGGTTACCGCCCCCGGGGGAAGGACGCGCGAGAGGTCGTCGGCAGGTTGAGCGGGAGCGCCAAGACCAAGCTGAACGGCGCGGGCGGTGAGGCCTGGGCCGTCGCCGGACACCGAAGCCCGGCACACATTGATGACCAGGTCGGCCACGGCGATTGGTGAGAAACTGACCGGGCCGGTCCAGCCTGACGCGGGCGCCGGCACGGGCGAGGCGCCAGCGGCTGGCGCTGTAACGGGGCGCAGCGCTTCAACCTCGGCAACCGGGGTCGGCGCAGGTGGGGTGGCGGCCGGTGCAGCCAGAAGCATCGGCGCTGGAGCTTCGACCGGAGCGGCAGGCGCGGGCGGAGCAAGCAGGCGCTGGGTCCCGAGGGCGTCCTGTTGGCCTTCCTGCGCGTGCGCGCCCATGCCAAACGAAAGGGCCGCAAACGCGGCCAGCGGCATAATCACCCTCATTGCAGTCCCCCAAAGCCCTCGTCTTTCCTGGCAGCCTACGCCCGGAATGCATCACGATGAAGACGCTGGGGTCTGTATTCCGAAGGACGTTGCCGTGCTTGACGCAGCGGTCAGTTGAGGGCGGCCCGCAGGGCTTCGAGATAGGCCAGCCGTTCGCTGGCGCGCTTGCGGCGGGTCTCATCGCCTGGGTCTGCGGCATCGGAGCGTACCTTCGCCAGCTCTGAGTCAAGCGAGGCAACATCGATATCTGCGAGGCGAACAGCCTCCTCGGCCAAAATGGTGAGACCGGCGGGCGTCACATCGGCAAAGCCGCCACGAACGAAGACGGGCGTCACGCCGCTGTCTTCATGGATCCGCACGACGCCGGGCTTCAACACCGTCATAAACGGGGCATGCTTCGGCAGCACGCCGAACTCACCCTCAACACCAGGCGCATCGACCTGTTTAACGTCGCCGGAAAAGAGCTCGCGCTCGGGCGAAACCAGCGAAAAATGCAGCATGTCAGCCATGGCCAGATCCTGGGGTGGGCCCCTTTTTCGGGGGTCGGTCTAGCAGGCCTGAAACCCCTGTAAAGGCGGCAATCTGGCTAGAAGCCGCGCAAGGTTAGCACAGCGATTTCAGGGGGTTGGTTGAAGCGGACCGGCAGAATGGACGTGCCCACGCCGCCCGACACGTAGAGCCATCCGCCCTTGTCTTCATACAGCCCGCACGGCCAGCGCTCGGCGCCGGGCGAGACGTGCACCAGCCGACCGATGAGGGGCAGGTTCACCTGCCCGCAGTGGGAATGGCCCGCCAGGGTCAGCGCCACACGCGTGGGTGCAGCAGCGAACGGATCGGGCCAGTGCGACATCACGATGACCGCCTCGTCCGCCGGAACGCCGTTGAGCGTCAGGGTATAGGACGGCAAGCTGCGGCGCGACTCGTAGTCGGCAAGGCCGGCGACCCAGAATGCCCCGCCCTCGCGCGGGATGCGGGCGCGATTGTTTTCCAGCACCTGCACGCCGGCTGCAACCAGGCCGGACTCAACCGCCCCGCCATCATACCACCAGTCATGATTGCCGAGCACGGCCCAGACGCCGAGCGGGGCTTTGAGCCTGCCGAAGGCGGCAAGTCCTGCCCCGATCTCGCGACGTTCGTCAGCGCTGCGTTCGGCGGCAGCGCCCTGGCCGCCGACAAAATCGCCGAGCAGCACGACGATGTCGGGATGCTCCGCATTCATGCGCGCGATGATCGACTCAAGCCTTGCGACGCCCATGTGGGGACCGTCGGTGTGCGTATCGGAGATGACGCCGATGCGCAGCGGCGGTCCGCTCCATGCCCGGCTTGCGACCTCGACCCGGCGCACCTCCAGCGTCGCCGGCTCCCAGAGAAAGGCCCGGACGCCGAGCGCCCAGATGATGGAGATGAACGCGATGACGCTCCACAGGATCCAGCCGGGACCGCGCGCCGCCTTGAGCCCGCGCCACAGACCGAAGCCGAGAAGCGCCGGCCAGGCCAACGCGCCGATCCAAGCCAGCCAGACGATGAGGTCAGACATGAAACCGGCAGCGCCCTAACGATCGAGAAGAGCGGTCGCCGTTGCGACGACTGAGGTAAAGGCCGTTCTGTGCATGGGGGCGCTCCCGATCCGGAAAGACTAGCTACTTCGCACGCATCGTGCCAGCGATGAGCAAGTGTGGAACTGCGCAAGGACGGGGTGGGTCGATCGATGAGGGCACTAACGCGTCGCACGGCTCTTGGCGCGCTGGCTGCAGCGCCGGTCGCCTGCACCAGTCTTGGCGCCGCTCCGCCGGCGGGCGCAGGTCTTGGGCCGACGAAACGGGGCGTGGATCTGAAGGCCGACATCGGTATCCTCCGCCGCGCCTACACCGAGCTGCATCCGGGCCTCTATCGCTACGCCACGCCGGACCTGGTGGCGGGGCGGTTCGATCAGCTGGAGCGGAATCTCGACGCCGACCAGTCGCTCGGCCAGGCGTATCTGACACTCTCGCGTTTCCTGGCGACCGTGCGCTGCGGGCATAGCTATGCGAACTTCTTCAACCAGTCGGATGCGGTCGTGGCCGCGCTCTTCCAGAGGCGCAGCTTCCTGCCATTCCATTTCCGCTGGCTTGGCGGGCAGATCGTGTTGGAGCGAAACCTTTCGGAAGATGCGTCGCTGACGCCGGGCACGGTGATCAGCCACATCGACGGGATTACCGCCGAACAGATCCTTGCCACGCTCCTACCCTATGTCCGCGCAGACGGGAGCAATGATGACAAGCGGCGCGCGCTTCTGGAAGTGCGTGGGTTTGATAGCATTGAGACGTTCGATGTGTTTCATTCGATGGCGTTCCCGGCGACGGACGCCGCGTTTGACCTGCGCGTGCGTACGTCCGGCGGCGCGGAGCGCAACGTTTCGATTGCAGCGCACGGACCAGACGAGCGCAAGGCTGCGATGCGTGTGCATGGGGAAAAGGATGGGCCGGAGTGGACGTTCGAGATGCGTGGGCCTGTGGGTGTGCTCACAATGCCGAACTGGGCGCTCTACAACAGCAAGTGGGACTGGCGCGGCTGGCTCACAGACAGGCTCGACAGGCTTGCGGGCGATGGCGCGCGCGGGCTGATCCTCGACGTGCGCGGCAATGAGGGCGGACTCCACTGCGGCGACCCCATCATCGCCCGGTTGATCGATCGCGATCTTCAACTTGATGACGTCGAGCGGCGCGTGCGATATCGCAGGACGCCAGCCGACCTCGACCCCTATCTCGACACCTGGGACAGGTCTTTCCGTGACTGGGGCGATGACGCGGTGGCCATACGTGACGGCTGGTACAAGCTGAAGGGCGAGGTGGACGATCGGCCTTTGATCGCAGCCAAGGGACCGCGCTTTACGGGCAAGGTCGTCGTGCTCACGGATGCGCAGAACAGCTCGGCGACGTTCCAGTTCGCGCAAAAGGTCAAGTCGCACGGGCTTGGACAGCTGGTCGGACAGCCGACAGGCGGCAACCAGCGCGGGATTAATGGCGGGGCTTACTTCTTCCTGCGCCTGCCCGGATCGGGGCTGGAAGCGGACCTGCCGCTGATCGGGTACTTCCCGCAAAAGCCGGTGCCAGATGCGGGTCTGACGCCGGATCTGCAGGTGGACGTCGCAGCGGACGACATTGCAAGCGGCCGGGATCGGGCGATGGAGACCGCCTTGAGCGCTTTTTAGCTGGACCATCTTGCTTGGACTAAGGTATTGGACTAAGTTGGTCCAATGAAGACCCAGATGAACATTGCCGAGGCCAAGGCCAAGCTTTCGAGCCTCGTCCAGAAAGCGCTCAACGGCGAAGAAGTGATTATCGCGCGCGACGGCGTGCCGGCGGTCCGAATCGTGGCTGTTTCAGAAGCGGCGGCCAGACCGCCTCGGCGGTTCGGAATCCTCAAGGAAAAGTACGGCTATGCATTTGACGCGCCCTACGATTTCTTTGAGCCCGACCCGGAGGACGCGAAGGACTGGCCGCTTTTTCCCGACGGAATGGATGGGGCAGCGACCGACACTCCAAACAAGACCGGCGTTTAATGATTCTGTTGCTCGACTCGCACGCGCTGTTCTGGGTTTTGTGCGGTTCACCGGAAATGTCGCCACGCGCGAGAGAGGCGGCAGGCGATAGCCGCAACAGGGTCTATTTCAGTCCGGTCTCCTGTTACGAACTGGAGAACAAGGCCTCGCGTGGAAAGATGCCTCCGTTTCCGATTTCGATTGCGGAACTCGCGGTCGCGGAAGACTACAGCGAGCTACCGGTGACAGCCGCGCATGCGGAGAGAGCGGCCCGCTTCGCCCTCGCCCATCGCGACCCGTGGGACCGCATCATTGCGGCGCAGGCACTCATCGAGGACATCACAGTCATCACGCGCGATCCGGCGATCGCCGCGCTTGGGGCGCGGACCTTGTGGTGAGGCCCACGCGCGTGAGGATGTTGTAACGCTCTCAAACACCGATAGGCCCCAGAATCGCGACATCCACCCTGAGCGCCAGGCTCGTATCAGATGAGCACACTCGCTCGATCTTGTTACCAGCGACGCCGCGGTCGAATGTGCAGAGGACCTTCTTGCCGCGTGGGTTTACAGTCCTGTCGATCCATGTGCGCTCGGTGTGTGCGAGATGATCGCGCATGATGGCGTCGTGCAGCACTGAGCTACCGCCGCCAATGCCGACAGCGCCGCAGGTTCTTACATCTTCCGGATTTCCTGAGTCGTCCCTCTCGACGCCAACCCACCTACCTTCGCCCATCCGACGGTAGGGCCGGTCGCTTCAGCGCCAGTTTTCAACGTCGACGGTTTCAAAGAGAAGGCGCGGCCGCCGGCTGATGCGGACGGAGCCCCCTCGAAGGGCGCAGCACCGACGAGGTGGCGCTCGCAGGCTTCGATGCCCATGCGAATTGCGGTTTCGAACTCACGTTTTGAGGACTGCATCGTGTTGCAGCCAACAAAGGTCAGCAAGACAACCAGTCCGCAGATCAAACGCCGCATCAGCGCCCTCCAAATCTGACCTGCTGCGAAGCTGGCAAGCGACGCCCGAAACGAAAGCAGGCGCGGAGAGCCCCGCGCCTGTTCGCAACGTTTGATTGGGCTTGAGATTACGCCGCCTCGGCGGCCATTTTCTGGGCCTTGGCGATCACGTCTTCGATCTTGCCGCACATCAGGAAGGCCTGTTCGGGCAGGTCGTCGTGCTTACCTTCGAGGATTTCGCGGAAACCTTTGACCGTGTCCTCGACCGACACGAACTGGCCGTCGAGATTGGTGAAGGCCTGGGCGACGAAGAACGGCTGGGAAAGGAAACGTTCGATCTTGCGTGCACGGGCGACCACGAGCTTGTCCTCTTCAGACAATTCATCCATCCCGAGAATGGCGATGATGTCCTGCAGCGACTTGTACTTCTGCAGGATCTCCTGGACGCCGCGCGCGACGTCGTAGTGGTCCTGACCGACGACGTTGGGGTCGAGGATGCGCGAGGAGGAATCCAGCGGGTCCACGGCCGGGTAGATGCCTTTTTCCGAGATCGCGCGGTTGAGAACCGTCTGCGCGTCAAGGTGAGCGAAGGAGGTCGCGGGCGCGGGGTCAGTGAGGTCGTCGGCGGGCACGTAGATGGCCTGCACCGAAGTGATCGAGCCCTTGGTGGTCGAGGTGATACGCTCCTGCAGCGCGCCCATGTCGG
>VFQT010003156.1_pt1 | contig 15500 bp, 14 predicted proteins | sample 3512381 | NCBI WGS metagenome assembly VFQT01 (sample SAMN10412376, study PRJNA504923) | tailings metagenome | isolation source: Relicate 2 Philex TSF3 active mining site | place: Philippines: Tuba, Benguet | collected 2017-08-29 | reverse complement strand
AAACCAATGTTGGGCATCTGTGGAGTTGGCTTTACGGCATTTCTGGGCGGTGAGTGGACAATCCAAGCCCTCACGGGACACGCCCACACTCACAAGTGAATCAGTGGGAGCATCAAGCAAGGCCGACCGATCAGTATGCTTGAAACTACCCACAGATTACAAGCCACAGGATTGCATTACTCAGCAAGCAAAACTGCCCAGTTGGGTCGCCAGCGGCCGGACCCGGGACCGTGTGGAATCCCAGTTGCCGCAAGAAAGGCTCAATCACGAGCCCCTCGGCAACATCTGATGAGTACAAGATACTGCGCTCGAAGCGACAACCAAATGGTGGCTCGGCTGGTGGGCTGTCATCACTCCAAGGTCGGCCTGCTGGTCAAGGCGGAGCTGCTCGACTACCTCAACGGGGATATTCCCGGCGCCGTCAAATACTGCGCCACCGTCGACGTCCTGGAACGTACGGCGGAACCCAAGTGGCAGGTCCACGCCACCAAGGTGCTGGCCGGCCAGGAGATTGGCCCTGCGGATCTGCGCGGGCAGTTCCGCAAACCACGCACCCGCGGTCTCCAAGGGCCGCCCGACCCATCCACCGGCATCAGCCTGATCCGGGAGGCGGTCCGGAAGGAGTTCATCGATGCGCTCAAGTCGGGTCCCGATGGGACTCCGATTTCGGCACTGCTGAGAGATCCCGCTGTCGCCCGCATCCTCGGATTCCGGCTGCACGATCTCGCGCCTCTGCGCCGCCTCGGCCTGCTCAAAGCCGACAACCACGGCCTGCGGAGTGCCAAGAAGCTCCATTCACGCGAATACATCCTCGGCTTGGCTTTGGACCTCACGTGGCTGGAGGCCGCGACGCGGGCCATCAACGCCTATTGGAAGGACAAGAACTCGCGCAAGGGTTCGTCGGGGGCCTAACCACCACCCTCAGCCGGCCTGTAACCCACCCATGGACCACCTTCCATCCACCTTGCACCCATGAACCACCCATCCCATCACCCCCAGTCAACAGTGTGCCACCAAGGACGTGTCTTGTGCACGCTGGCGACACTCGCTTCGCTGCTTCACCTGGCTGAGGCGGAAGTATGGACGTTGATTGTGGCGGGCAGGATCGCCCCGATCGGCAAGACAAACTCTGGAGAATTCGTCTTCGACGCCATCCCGAACCTCCGGAATCGGACGTCGCCCCGATAGGCGGACCCTGACTATGGAATCCCAAAGGGGGGGCCGGCTCCGGCCGGCCCCCCATTCTCGGCCTTCGTCGCAGGGCTTCTGGGGGCCCCTCCTCAGACTCTTTTCAGCCCGACAACAAGGTCGGGCGGGCTGCGCAGCGCACGCCCCAACCCTCCGTGCTCCTGTCACCCATGCCTCCCCTATCTCCCAATCCGACCCCGAGGCTCTCCTATCCCAAGCCCCACAAGTCCATGTCACCAATGCTCCCAGTCCAAGTCCACCGCCGCACCCACCGCTCAGCGTGGCTCGCTCATCTTTCACGGCCGATCTCCGAATCACCATTTCCTTAACGGCCTTTACACACCTGATGCCCCCAAGCGTCTACAAGGCATCGCCCTTCAACCGCACAACTCCCTGTTAACCAAGCATAACGGCCGTTAACAACTATGGCGAAGAACCTCATCAGCTTCCGGCTCGACCCGGCTCACTTGGAACTGCTCCGGAAGCAGGCCGGGCCGGGAATGTCGGCGTCCACCTACGCCCGGGAACTGGTCCTGCGGGGACTCCATGGCGACGCCGTCAATGGCGCTGTGCAGCAGCGGCTGGGTGCCGTCGAGGAGACCCAATACAAACTCCGGCGGGACATCCGCCTGCTCTTGGAGGGGATCTTCGCCTTGTCGAGTCGAAGATCGTTAGACGAGGTGCGGACCATGGTTCGCAGAATCCTGAGGTAGCCCATGTTATCCATCTCCATGCCACTAAGTGACCCTGAGTACGTGCTCTCGATGGCCCGACTCAACTACTATACCGAGGGGGGCGAACCCCTTGGACAGTGGTTCGGTGGTGGTGCCGAGGCCCTCGGGTTGTCGGGCACCGTGGATCAAACGGTCCTCCGCAGGCTGTTCCAGGGCCGGTCGGCCGACGGCAGCACCGATCTGGTGCAGAATGTGGGATCAAAAGACCGGCAATGCGGCTGGGACCTCACGTTCTCCGCCGGAAAGTCCATCTCGGTCGTTTGGGCCGTCGCCGATCCACTCCAAAAGAAAGCCATCGAGGCCGCCCACGACGCTGCGGTGAAACGGGCGCTGGAGTTCCTTCAAGCCGAGGCGGTTTGGACCCGTCGCGGAAAGGGGTCATTGTACCGTGAACAGGTCCACAAGCTGATCTTCGCTCTCTTCCAGCACGGGACGAGTCGCGCCAACGACCCGCAACTGCATACCCATTGCCTCCTGCTCAATCTGGCCGTTCGCGAGGATGGCACCACCGGCAGCATCCTGACGAAGGAGGTTTTTCGTCTGAAGATGATCGCTGGACTCATCTACCGTCAGGAACTGGGCCGGGAGCTGGCCGAACGACTTGGATTCGGCCTGGTCTGCGAGAAGACCTGGCTGCAAATCGACGGAGTCCCGGGGGAGCTTTGCGACGCCTTCTCCAAGCGGCGCGCCGAGGTGCTGGAGCACCTTGATAAGATGGGAAAGACCGATGCCGCATCCGCCGCCGCCGCCGCGAAGGCCACCCGGTCGGCGAAGGAAATGACGCCCCGGGAAACACTATTCGCCGAGTGGGCGGAATTCGCCCGGAAGAATTTCGACTTCACGCACGAGTCGGTTCGAGCGCTCCACCGCCCGTTCTCGTGGACATCCATCACGCCAATCCTCGACGAAGTGTTGTCGCGGTTGCTCCGGCAGAACAGCTACTTCAGTGACCGTCAGTTTCTTCGAAGCACTCTCGAACTGACGCAGGCAACGGGACTTTCCGTCAACCACGTGCTCACATCCGTAAGGGAGAGGCTCCGGACGCTCGTGCCGCTGGGGATTCACGAAGGCCGGCCGTTGTACACGACTCGCGAGATTCTTGATCTGGAGGAAAAGCTGTTTCACCTCGCTACCCGTGGGCGGCTCAGCCGCGTCCACCAGGTCGCCGAATCCAAGATCCCCAAGAGCGCCAAGTCCCTGTCACCATCCCAGCTCGATGCCCTCAAACACGCCGTGTGCAGTCGGGGCGATGTGGCGATCATTCAGGGATTGGCCGGCACGGGCAAATCCTCGCTGCTCCGCGTCGCCGCAGAATCCTGGCGCAACGCTGGTTTCCGTGTTCTCGGCGCTGCGTATTCGGGCAAGGCGGCCGATGGCTTGGGCGAATCGGCGGCCATCGAATCGCATACGGTCGACCGCCTCCTCCACCAATGGGCAAAGAGCGAGAGCGCCGTGAAACCGCTCGCCAAGGATTCGATCCTCGTGGTGGACGAGGCCGGCATGCTCGACACACAGAAGCTCCTGTCACTGGTCACGATCACGCAGCGCCGAGGTGCCAAGCTTGTGCTTGTTGGCGACGAGAAGCAGCTGCCGCCGATTGCTGCGGGCGCTCCGTTCGCGGAACTGGGCCGCGTCCTCGGGCGCGCGGATCTCACCGAGATCCAACGACAGAAGAACGTCCTGCTCCGGCTCGTGGTGGAACAGCTGGCCGGGGGCAACATGCAGAAGGCTCTTCGCTATCTTCAGCACGACCGGCTGCTTCGACTCCATGACTCAAGGGAACAGGCGAAGGATTCGTTGGTCCTGGATTGGTACAAGTCGGACAGCGTCCGCCAGTCGATCATGTTGGCCGCCACGCACGAGGACGTGCTCGACCTGAACAAGCGTGCCCAATCCATGCGCGCAAAGGGGCTCAAGGTGCTGCTGCCGATGTTCTCGATGAACGGCGCCACGTTCCGGATTGGCGACCGTATCCTCTTCGGCCGGAACAACCGTTTGCTCGGTGTCCGCAACGGAACCCTCGGCGAATTGAAGGCTTTCAATCCGCTCTCGCGGATGGCGACCATCGCCCTCGACAGCGGCAAGACCGCCTACGTTCCGATCGACAAGTATCGCCACTTGAACCTCGGCTATTGTCTGACCACTCACAAGGCGCAGGGCACCACGGTGGACAAGACCTTCGTGTTGTGGAGCGACTCGATGCAGTCCCGCGAGATGACCTATGTGCAGGCGTCCCGCTCGCGTTATACGACGCAATTCTACCTCACGCGCGAACAGGCGGGCGACGATTTCGAGCACGCCCTCCGCCAAATGGAGCGGAGTGTTGCCAAGGATGTTGCCATCTCGAAGCAGAGGAATCCAGATCGTGACCGTGATCTGAAGCGGGATCGTGGGGCGGAACTCAGCCCCTCGCTCTAGCGTGGGTCTTGATATGCTCGCCACGCGGCACTCAATGCTCGCGAGCACGTGTTCGCAAGGTCAAGTCACACTCTTCCCATGAGTGAGACGCTCTATTACGAACGCGGCCGTCAGATCCTCAGCTGGCGGGAAGTCCTCAATAATCACGCCAAACTGGTGCACCAGCCGGGCTTCCTGCCCGCCCGCCGCTGGTACCAAGTCCACCGTTGGTTCAAGCCCGACGAACCGCTCGTTCTCCGGAGTTTCGACGGCCCGGCCATCGAATTCGCCGGGCTTCGCCTCCCCATAGACGAGACCCGGTGCCACGGCCTCGTTCTCGGTGCAACTGGAAGTGGCAAGTCGATCCTTCTGAGCCTTGCCTCCGTCGGCATGGTGGAAGAGGTAAAGCGCAATCCCGACGCCCGGGCGTTGTTTTATGATCGGAAAGGCGAACTTCTCCCTCAGTTGGCCGGAATGGGCATCGAGCCGGTGCTGATCGATCCGTTCGACGAACGCGGAGTTCGGATCGATTTCGCCACGGACATCCGGTCGCCTGCGGACTGTGAACAGATGGCGGCCGCGTTTGTGCCGAAGGCATCCGATGGTCAGGATCCGTTTTGGAGCCGGTCTACCCGGGCCGTCTTCGCCGCAGTTGTTCAGTCCCTGATGCAATCCAAACCCGGCCAATGGACACTGGCCGATGTCCTCCGGGCCATGAGCTCTGCCGAGGAGATCGAAAAATGCGTCGGGCGCTATCCGGAGACGGCCATCGTCTGGAAGAACGTCCGGGGCGAAGCGAAGACCGAGGCCAATCTTCTAGCATCGTTCATGAGTTTCTTGAAGCGCTTCCAAGTGGTTGCCGCGCTCTGGGAACGCCCGGGTCCATCGATCAGCCTTCGCGATTGGTCGCGCTCCGGGAATCAGGTCCTTGTCCTTCGCTCACATCCCAATCACAGCGAGGTCCTGGCACCCATTCATCGCTTGATTCTGGATCTGGTTGCCGATGAGACCCTTAGCCTTCCGGACAGCAACACGCGCCGGACTTTCATGGTGCTCGACGAATTCAGGACCCTCGGTCGGGTCGAGTCCGCGATGATGATGGCCAATGAAGGTCGTTCAAAGGGCACCTGCCTCTTCATAGGCAGCCAATCGGTCGAAGGTTTGCAGGAGGTGTACGGCGAGAAGGGCGCCTCAGAACTGCTGGGTCAAATCCGGTCCAAGGTGTTCTTGCGCAACGACTCTTCCGCCACTGCCCGCTGGGTTGAAGAGCACATCGGCCAGGTCCAGTTCTGGGTCGAATCGGTTTCACGGCAAAGCAGTTACGGGGACGGAAAATCGACCAGCGGGGTGACGCGGAGTTACTCGCGGCGACGGGAGAGCGCCATCCTCGCCAGCGAGATAATGAAGCTTCCGCCACCGGTGCCGGGTGGCTCCCTAACCTTGATCAACGACGTGCCGGGAATCGGCGGGGTGTTTGTCACCCAATATGACTTCGACGAGTTGGTGTCCCGGCTTCCCAAGCCCCGTCCAGGATTTGCCTCGTTCGTCCCTCGGCCGGTCGCCGACCAGTTCTTCAAGCTCGAACCGGCAGCGGCGTCTCCGACCGCTCCCATTGGGAAGCGCACCCGTCGTCGTCAGCCGACAAAACCGCAGGCCCACCCGACCGATCCGAACGCCATGATTGACGAACTCCTGCGTCTTGACCGCGAAGAGGAGGCTAACAACGAAAAACCTCAACCCTGATCCCAAGCACGATGCAACCTCGATTCTTCATCCCGCTCCTCGCCCTCGCGCCGTATTGGATTTGGCTGCATGCGCCAGATGGGGCGCCGCACCTAAATCCCGGCAATCCTTTGCCATTTGTCTACGCCCTGGTCTCGCTCACCGGGTACCTCGCCCTCGGCTGGTGGCTGTTCTCGTTCGATGCCGATGACCGTCTCCGTTCGCTGGGGCGGCTGGGCATCGGTTCGGTAACCAGCATGATCGCCTTTGGCATTGTCTCGGTAGTCCGCGGCCAACTTCCACAGCCCACCTCAGGTATGGGACTTCTTCACGGTGCCGACGGATTGGGTCTTCAAGTTCTCGAACTGCTACGTTCGGTGCCCGGTGTTCCTCTCTGGGCCACGATCATCGCGTACACCGTGCAAGTGGGCATGGTCGAGGAGACCGTCAAGGCGGTCACGGCGCGTACCGATGCCCTGGACGGGACACGCGTGCGTGCCGGATTCGGATTCATCGCGGGGGTGGGATTCGGCGTGGCCGAGGGTGTGTTGTACAGCTTTCGGGATTACCAGGGGGCCAGCGACTGGCACGCCTACGCGATCCGCTTCGTTTCGTTGGTTGGTCTGCATGCCTGCATGTCCACCATCGCGGTCTTGTGCCTTCCGGAGGATTGGTGGGATCCACGACGCTACTGGATCATGCTCCTGCGCTTGGTGCCCATCGCCCTCCTCCACGGTGCCTACGACGCGTTGCTGGTCCATCACCGCGACGTTTGGGCAGGAATCGTGGCGACGGTCATCTGCCTGCTGGTACCCTCCATGCTTTGGCTGCTTGAAGATCGAGAGGGAGAGCCATAGCCATCTTACCGGTGGTCGGCCCTGGCTCGCGTCGCCTCCTCGATGAAGGCCACGAATTCCGGTTGATACGACTGCCGCACCCCAGCCCACGCGGCTGATGGTGCCGGCAGGGAGAAGAAGTGTCCGGCATCCAAAGCCAGCACTCGCACCGGCGTCAGGGAACCGTCCTCCCGACAAATCAGCCATCCGGTGTGAAAATGAACGAACGCCAGTTCGAGGAACAGTTGCTCCTCGCGGGTGACGGGTTCCCGGACCAAGTCGCGGTCCGCCTCCAACACCCTGTTGAGCCCGCGTCGCCGGTGTAGTTGGCCCCACAACCTCCGGTGCTGACCAGCCAGAGTCAGGTGTTCGGCAACCCGTCGGGCTTCCAGGTCTCGCCGGACGGTGACCCCCGTGAAGATCAGGCTCCCGATGATGCCGAGGCTTTCAACGAGGGAGTGCCAATGCGAACCGAACCACGAAATGAGGAAACCCATCCGGGTATCGTACCACGGATGGGTTTGACCTCGGTAGCCCCGGAGAATGGTTGTACTGTCGGCAGGCCAGACTACACCGCGGTCGGAATGTCCGCCCGCGCCCGCACCAGCACGGCTCGGGGGATGCGAACCATCGTCTCGCCCGGGCCGCATCCCGCCCCCACGGACGAAAGCTTGTCGGCGTGCCGAGTGATGTCGGCCCCGATCACCGCGAAGTCGCCATCGGCGAGCTCGAGGATGTCTGGACAGCTCCGGCCACCCGCGCAGGACTGCGGGGCGCCCCTCTCGATTCCCAAGCGTCGAATGAACATGCCGATCCAATGACCGAAGTCATCTACCGCGTCAATGAAGAAAATGACTACTGTCATCTATATGAACTTAGCCGAGAACGCTTCCCGGACCTGCGACCGCGTCGTTCAGCTGCTACGAGCCGAGCGCGAGACCCGCGGGATCAGCGGTTATGAATTGGCCAAACGCTGTGGCCTGAGCCAATCCACGATGAGCCTGCTCGACCGCGGGATGCGGACTCCAACGCTGGACACAATCCTGCGGATCGTCGCGGTTTTGGAGGTGGATTTGGGAAATGTGGTGCGGCAGGCGGGGTTGGAAGTGGCGGAAGAGACGGAATCCACCGCCCCGGAACGGAAGGTAGGAAAGGCGAAGGCCCGCACGCGGCGGGCCTCGTAGGTATCGCCGACGTGTCATCGCGAGCGCGCCATTGCCCCGCCAACGGTCCTCGCGGCAACAACGGGATCTCGCCTCGGACACCAAGTTGTTTCGGAGGGAACGTCCGGGAGATCGGACCCGGTGACGGAAGACTGCGGAGGGACACTGACAGACGACTCATGCCAGTTGTTATGGCAAGCCTGACGCCCGGTGTGCGCTAGTATTTGCGGCAGCGGCAGAATCTCCGACGGCGCACGGGTTTGCCGGCAAGGGCGCTGGCGGGGAACACCAACCCGTGGGGGGAATCCTGGAGAACTTCACTGCGGAATCCAGCCGCCAACGCCGCCTCACGCTCCTTCTGCATGGTCAGCGCATTCCATTCGGCATGATCGAAGGCGGCTCGGACCAGTCGCCGGTTCCAGCGCAGACGCCGCGCCGCCCGCGGCACATGCCCCAGCTTCCGGACCAGGTCAGCGACCAGCCACACCGGTTCCTTCTTCCCGGAAACGAACGTCATACGCACTCCCTCCCACTCGCGAAACTCCAGCCACATCGGTGAATCCCCCGTCTGCATTATGGCACAATCCTTCGTCGTTGTGACCTCAACAAGTTGGCTTCCCGACTTGGGTTCCCTGCTTTTTCCCGAGTTTCGAGCGGTGGAACGGGAATTCTTGAGTCGTCCTGCGGAGTTGCCAGTTCACCTCTTACGGGACGCTATGGCCGCATGATAAACTTGATGGATGGCACCAGAAATCGCACGTCCACCCCTGGCCGAACAGCCTTGGTTCAATGAATTTCTCGGGGAGCGCGGCTTCCAGCGCACCGGGCCCGGCACGTTCAACAACGGCCGAGCCATCGTTCGGGTGGACGGATCAGTGCTCTACGCGATACCGGGCGACGGTTCGAAACAGTGGCGGTCAGAAATCAGGGAGGCTCTGCCTGGCGCAATCCGCCAACTTCTGACGGTCGTCCTCGCCGCGCCTTCGTTCCAATCTCAATTCGAAATCGATCAACGCGCCGCCCGACAACGCACCGCCGAGGAAGCCCTCCAGAACATCGCCACGAGTATCCGAGAGAATCCCGACACGCACAGCGGGCAGCACCTGCGCCGTTTTGTCTGGTCCATCTGGAACGGTCACCACGCCTTGAACCTCTGGCGCATGAAGGACGTCCTCGACAGCCAGCATAATGGCTGGGTCACCGAAGTGTTCACTGCCTGGATGCAGGGGTTCGTCTCCGAAACCGCCCTCCGCACCGCTCTGTTCGCCTCGGGGGAAATGGACCGCTGGGACACCGTCCGCCTGCGTGCGCCGGAACAGCGTCGGGTTGCGGACGCCCTCGACGCCGTCACTGACCTGATCAACGTCACCCCACCGGGTGCCCCGAGCCGCGAATTGACCCGGGCCAACGGCCTCCTCCGCCAAGTCTTGGATCTTCTCCGAGACGCAGAAAAGTGACCCTTCTATTCACAGGGCCAAGCTGCCTTCCATCCAACAGCACCGGGGCCTTTGTACGTGAAATCACGAGTGGTAGTCGGATCAATCCGTGGTGCCACGCTTCAACCTCACGGAGTAACAAACCGCGTCCAACGCAGCGGGATTGACATTATGTCACCCATTATCCAATTGTGTTGACAACGAACACAGATGAACAATTCTGTTTCCCATGAGCAATAGCCAGTTGTTGGGGATCTCGGAAATCGCCGAAAAAGCAGGCGTGACTCGGCAGGCAGTAACCAACTGGAGGCAGCGCTTCGATGACTTCCCTAAGCCCGTCCAGACGCTTCAGGCCGGCCCGGTCTGGGACTCCGAAGTCATTGACGAATGGCTGAAAGCGAAGTCTGGACATCAGACAAAGGTCATCAGCTTCATCAATCTCAAGGGCGGTGTCGCCAAAACGACCACATCCGTCGCAGTTGCGGAGATCCTTGCGAAGGATCATCGCAAACACGTTTTATTCATCGACCTTGACCCGCAGACCAATGCGACGATCAACCTGATCGGTGAGGAGGAGTGGGGTAAGCGCGACAAGGATGGGCGCACTCTCGCGCAACTCTTCAAGGACAAGCTTCGCCCCGACACCCAACCCATTTTCAGCGTTGAGGATGCAATTATTCACAGCGTCTCAACCATCGACGGCGGCATCGCCCGCCTAGATCTTCTGCCTTCCAGTATCGAGTTCATCGACATTCAGGAGAAGCTCCCGTTTGTCGCCATGCAGGGGAACTACGACAACAACCCACAGGACATCCTGCGCCGTGCCCTGGCTCCAGTCATTGACCGCTACGACTACGTGATCATCGATTGCCCCCCGAGCTTGGGCATTGTCACCAAGAACGGCCTCAGGTTCTCCACACACTACGTCATCCCTGCAATCCCCGACATCGTTTCCACATGGGGCATTTTCCAGATCGTCACCAGCATCGAGGCATTTGCGGACAGCATTAACCGCCCCATACGACCCCTCGGCATTGTAGCCACTAAGGTTCAAGGAAACATCGACCTCCATTCTCGGGTCCTAGCGCAGCTTCGTGACGGCCGTCTTTTTGAAGGCAAGGAAACAGACCTAAAACAACCGCCTCTCTTTTCCGCCTCCATCGCGCAGAATGCCAACACCGCACGCGGTGCCGACGCCGATGCCGGCTTAAATACCTTTCGCAAGAAATACGGCCCAAACTACGAGCCGCACGCCGCCCTCACCGAAGAAATAGTTAAGCGATGCAACCCGGCCAAAAACTAACCCGTGCGCTCCGCGCCTTGATCGAACTCGTCGAACAAGAAGCCGAGCGAAACCCCGAGTTCGCCCATCGGCTTGAGGCCATTGTCGCAGACTTGCCCTCTGGCGCTTCCAATAAAAAGGCCGCCAAGTCAAAACCCGCGGACGAAGCCCCCGAAGTTCCCGACGTGTTAGCGCTATTTCAGGAGAAAGGTGAGTCTGAGTTCCGATTCTGCCTGCGCGACTTCGACCTCGCGACCCTCAAGGCCATCGTGAAATCCAATGGTTTTGACCCCGGCAAGAATTCGCAGCGATGGACCGAACCCGACAAGTTCATCGCCCTCATCACCGAACAAACTGCCGCGCGACTGCGCCGAGGATCGACCTTTCTTCCTCCAAAGGCAGATCAACGACCCTGACGTAAGCCATCGCCCTGCGAAGTCCACCTCGTCATGCTGACTCTCCCTACCACCGGACAGATCGCCCGCGTCCGCACACGCCACTGGCTTGTCGGCAACGTCCACAAATCGCACCACGGCACCCTGGTGGAACTGGCCTGCGTCGACGATGACGCGCAAGGCGAGACTCTCGAAGTGGTCTGGGAGGTAGAATTGGATGCGCTTGTCCTCGACGAGGAAGCCTGGGCGAAGATCGGAAAACGCGAATTCGACCGCCCCGAGTACTTTGCCTCGTACATTAACACTCTCCGGTGGAACTGCGTCACCTCAACCAACGAGAAGCTTTTCCAGGCCCCGTTCCGTGCCGGCATCCGTATCGACGCCTACCAATTGCAGCCGCTCAGGCAGGCCCTCGCGTTACCACGCGTCAATCTCTTCATCGCCGATGACGTGGGCCTCGGCAAAACCATCGAATCGGCCCTGATCGCCAACGAGCTGCGCCTCCGTCGTCGGGTCAACGACATCGTCATCGCCTGTCCCCCATCGATGATGGAGCAGTGGCAAGAGGAACTCGAAACACGCTTCGGCCTCACCTTCCAAATCTACAATCGAGACTACGTGGAGCGCATTCGTCGGGAATACGGCTACTCCACAAATCCGTGGAACACGTTCCCTCGTTGGATTGTCTCGCATCGCCTGCTGATCGACGAAAACCACACTGGCCCGATGAAAGTCTGGCTCGACAACTTCCGCCCCGGAAGCCTGCTGATCCTCGACGAAGCACACCATGCCGCCCCCGCCAGCGGCTCACGTTACGCCATCGACACCAAGATCACCCAAGCCATCCGCGACTTAGCACCACGTTTCGAACACCGACTCTTTCTCTCTGCCACGCCCCACAACGGCCACTCGAACAGCTTCAGCGCCCTGCTGCATCTCCTCGACAATAAGCGTTTCACCCCGGGTGTTCCTGTCGTGAAGTCCCAATTGCGCGACGTCATGGTGCGCCGTCTCAAGGATGACATCCGTGAAATCGCCGGTGGATTCCCGGAACGCGTTCTCCAGGAGGTTCAGATCAAAGGGCTGCCAGCCGAGGCACCCGAGCTGAAGTTGGCCGACCTGCTGGTGGAATACCGCGAGGTTCGCAAGCGCCGTTTCGCCTCGGGCACCAAGCGTCAGCAGGCCATGGGCGGCTTGATTCTTTCCACGTTGCAGCAACGGCTCTTCAGCTCAATCGAGGCCTTTCACCGGACCCTTGGTGCCCACCGACGAGCCATGGAACGGGTTTGGGCGGGCAAAGAAAACAACAGGCCTGAACGAGAATCTCAAACCAGCACCGACGAACTAACGGCCGGTTACGGATCAGACGACGAACGATCACTGCTGCCACCCGACCAACAGGAACTGGAAGCCGCTGAGGCGCTCGCCGCTGCCACGCGCCGCGCCACCGGTAACAACACCGCAGCTGACCCGGTCGCTGAAAAGAGACTGCTGGATGAGATGGCGGCCATCGCAGACCGCCACCGGTTCGAGGCCGACGGTCGCATGCGCTGGCTCCTACACTGGCTCCAGCAAAACGTTTGTCCTGGCATTTCCTTGGATGGCTCAGTGGCCGACCCGCAAAAGCCTTGGAAGGACCTGCGCGTCATCCTCTTCACCGAATACGAGGACACGGCGCGCTACCTTCTTAGTCAGCTCGAGGCAGCCATCGGAGGCCCGCAGGTTGCCGAAGACCGCATCGCGGTTTTTCACGGTCCCAGCCCCGCCGAAGGCCCCAAGAGCCGCAAGGCCATCAAACAAGCCTTCAACGAGCATCCCTCGAAAAACCGCCTTCGGATCCTCATCGCCACGGATGCCGCGCGAGAGGGCCTCAACCTCCAGGCACACTGCTGGAACCTCTTCCACATCGACCTGCCGTGGAATCCTTCCCGGCTTGAACAACGGAACGGCCGCATCGACCGAAAGCTCCAGCCCAACGACAAGGTTTTCTGCCATTACTTCGTCTACAGTCAGCGGCCCGAAGACCGGGTGCTGGCTGCGATCATGCGCAAGACGGAGACCATCCGACGCGAGCTTGGTGCCCTCTCCCAAGTCGTTAAGACCGGCCTCTCGGAAATCGTCGACACTTCGCTTTCTGGTGGCATTGACCGCAGCCGCATCGATGAGACTGCCAAAGCCATCAGCGACAGCTCCGAGGACGAGGAAAAGCGCAAGGCGCGGGAAGAGGAGTTCGATGAGGAGAAGCAGGAGCGCCTGGCCAAACTCCGCGGCGACATGGAGGTCCTCCGCAACCGTATTGAGCAAGCCAAGGAATGGATCGGCTTCCGCGAGGACCACTTCCGCATGGCCATGTCCAGCGCCCTCGAACTCATCGGGGTCGACGGCCTCAAGTCCACGTCTTCCAACGGTGGTCCGACACGGTGGACCTTCCCGAACTTGCGGGAACGCTTCGGCGGAAACCCGCAGTGGGAGGACACCCTCGACACGCTCCGCGCCAACCCCGAACCCGACGAGTCACTCTTCGCCTGGAGGAAACGGGCTCCGCTGCGTCCGATCGTTTTCACCCCACCCGACGAAATGGACGAGGACGTCGTCCAGATGCACCTGTCACACCGACTGGTGCAGCGACTCCTGGGCCGTTTCCTGACCCAAGGCTTTGTTCAGAATGACCTTTCCCGCGCCTGTCTGGCCCAGTCCGAAGACTCGATCCCCCGGGTCGTGCTGATCGGTCGTCTTGCGGTCTATGGGCACCAGGCAGTGCGGCTACACGAAGAACTGGTGCTGGTCACCGCACGCTGGAGTGATGCCGCCTCCCGCGGCAAAGCCCTCAGGCCCTACGGCCGGGAAGCCGAGAAGCGCACCATCGAATTGATGAACGATGCGCTCCAACCCGGCGCCCATCTCAAGGTCCCCCAAACGACATCCCGCCAGCTGCACAACTCCATCGGGCAGGATATCGCCGACCTGCTTCCCCACCTTCAATCCCGAGCGGAGACCGCACTGGCGGAGGCTCAGCAAGAGCTCGCAGAACGTGGAACCAAGGAATCCGCGCACCTCCGAGAGATCCTCGAGGGCCAACGGGAACGGGTGCTCCGGGAACAAGCCCGATGGGCTACACCGCAACTCGATCTGCCCGGGTTCACGTCCGACGAACAACGCCAGCTGAAGGCCAATCAACGCTACTGGAAGGCGTTTCTCGACAACGTCGATGGCGACCTCGAACGCGAACCCGCCCGGATCAAGAAGTTCTACCAAACCCAGTCGCACCGCATTGAACCAGTGGGGATCGCCTACCTCTGGCCCATCAACGGATAACCACCATGGCTCAACAACCCCCAGAGATCGCCGACCACAAGGCATGGTTGGGCTACTTGCAGCCCGAGGGCCTCGTCGTCACTGCCCAGGCGCTCGCCGATTCCGGCGTGCAAATCGACAAGGGCCTGCTGCCTCAGCTTCAGGAACGATTCAAAGAGCTGGTCACCACCATTCCGCTCGAAGGCAATGAAGACGACACCGCTGCCGGAATCGCGAATCTTACCCTCTTCTGCGAGGAGTTCCTCGGATGGCCGGCCCGCTTCATGGTCGGTGAACACCGTCCCGAGCCCATCCCTGATGACCTGACCGTTGCGCTCCCCGACTTCGAGGAAACCCTCAGCCCGACGATTGCTCTGCGGCGGTTTGAACCCAAAGCCGACGCGTCTCCTTGGGTGCTCCTTGTCCAAAGGATCCCCAACGGCCGTGACCTAGACCAGAACCACGCCGCCCATCCGCGCGCCTGGGACGCTTCACCAAGCAAGAAGTTCGAGCGTCTCCTCCGGGATACCAAGGTTCACGTCGGCCTCATCACCAACGGCACCCACTTCCGCCTCCTTTACGCGCCCGCCAAGGAGAACTCGGGCCACGTCACCTTTCCGGTCCAGGCCATGACCGAAGTCGGGGGGCGCCTCATTCTCGGCGCCTTCCACACGCTCCTACGGGCCCAGACCGTCCTCAACGCTCCCGACCGACAGCACCTCCACCGCCTGCTGGCAGTCAGCCGGGAGTATCAGGCCACCGTATCCACCCAGCTGGCGGAGCAGGTGCTCTTCGCCCTCTACGAGTTGCTCCGAGGGTTCCAAGCCGCCCATGATGTCAAAGGAAAGGTTCTGGACCACCCCCTCCGGAACAATCCCAACCAGATCTACGAGGGTCTACTCACGGTCCTCCTGCGGCTCGTCTTCCTGCTTTTCGCGGAAGACCGGGGCCTGATGCCCGGCGGACGGACTTACTCACGCCACTACTCCATCCACGGCCTCTTCGAAAAGCTCAGGGCCGACCACGAAAAGTTCGCTGAGCAGATGGATGGCC
>VFQT010003155.1_pt1 | contig 15509 bp, 10 predicted proteins | sample 3512381 | NCBI WGS metagenome assembly VFQT01 (sample SAMN10412376, study PRJNA504923) | tailings metagenome | isolation source: Relicate 2 Philex TSF3 active mining site | place: Philippines: Tuba, Benguet | collected 2017-08-29 | reverse complement strand
GGCCCAGACAGGCTCGAACTGTCGACCCACGGATTAAAAGTCCGTTGCTCTACCGACTGAGCTAAAGGCCCCAACTGAGATTTACGCGTAAATAGTACCTCAAAATGGGGGCTGGAAAATTGGCTGGTATTTAATTGGTATCAGTTCAGTTTTCAAAGGAATTGAGCGGTCCTACCGACCATCAATTCATTAGGAATCCAAACTTGGTTTTCTCCGACCTGCGGACAAATTGTTCGTAGAGAATAAGGAGAAATAAATGTCTACAAAAAAGACTCGTAAATCAAATGGCTCTGGCCACACTTACAAAGTAGGAAATTCTTGGAAAACTGTCCATACCCGACAAGGCAAGATTGTTGCTTCTGCAACACATAAGAATAAAGCTGTATCAAAAAGTTTGGCTAAAGCGAAATTTGACGCTTTGGCTACTCCAAATAACGGCACTATTCCTGGTGCGAGCAAAGTCAAACTTTGTGATTACCTGAATCCATGGTTAGACAACATTCATTCTTTGCGTATTTCTGATACTACTTTGACTCGCTATAAGGGACTTGCAAAGCATTATGTAATTCCAGCTCTAGGAGAACTACAGCTTGGCAAAGTTACTAAACGCGAAATCTCAAATTTGCTGACTTCGATGATTATGAAACAAAAAGGCGCTCGCACCATCAATCAAACTTTGGCACTTATTTCTGCGATGTATAAGTCTGCTGTCATGAACGATATTGTCGAAGTAAATCCTGCAAAAGGGATTGCAAAAGTTGAAGAGCGAAGCAAGCAAATCAATCCTTTAACAGAATCTGAAGTTATCAAACTACTCAAAGATAACCAGGGAACATTTATGGAAGCACGCCTACACGTTGCTTTTATGGGCCTACGTCAAGGAGAAGCTCTTGGGCTTCGTTGGTCAGATGTCGACTTTGATAATAAGCAGATTACTGTCTCTCATCAATCGCAGAAGGTAAAAGGTGTGCGTCAGCTTGTTAAATTGAAATCTGCGACATCCCATCGAAAGTTAATGTTGAGTGACTCGACTGCCGAGGTATTACGTCGTCATAAGCTCTTAGTTGCCCGCATGCGTCTCCAAGCAGGTGCTAAATGGAATGAGAATGATTATGTATTTCCAAACAAGCTAGGTGGGTTGCAACAACCAAAACTTGATTATGTTCGCTGGAAAGAAGCCCTTACACATTCCGCTATAGCTCCTCGCAGCTTACACAATGCGCGTCATACTGCTGGAACACTTTTGTATTCAAAAGGTGAAGGAATTGAGACTATACGTCGTGTTTTGGGGCACTCTTCAGTTGGATTAACAAGCCGCACGTACGTGCATAATGCCGAACAACCATTGCGTGAAGCTGCAGAAACTATGGGAGAAATCTTTTCACAAACAAAAGAAGTTGCTTAAAAGAATGAGTGTCAAGTAGGAGATTCTTCTCCTACTTGACCTCAAAAACCTTTAATACCTCATCACCATAGTGATTGATAACCTTAATTGCTATTTTATGTGTTTTTGGTTTTGGAAAAGCCCGACTTACGGTTCCGTATATTGTTTCCCAAACTTCAGAATCAACTTCACTTCTGAGCGCTTTTTCTAACTTTTCCATTGGTTTATCAGACCCAGTAAAATAAGCTTGTCTCACAAAGAAACTTTCTTCGTTGTAATTGGTATCTATAAACCAGCATGCAATATCGTCTGTCGATGAACTCCTCACCTGACCTGTTGTTGGGTCGTAGATTTCTACACCAAGGAGTTCTATGACAACATTTCCTGACTTATCTACATTCAATTTGATGTCAGGTTCACCAAACACCATAAATAAGTTACCCGTACCTGTTTTCTTCAACAGTTCGTCGCCCATAGCCAAATCTGGATTCATCTTTGTGGGCAACACCGTTAAGTTGCCATAACGTTTCGACTCTTCGGATACATGGGGGTCAAAAGCGAATCCACACACTACCAAAATGTCAAAACCCACTCCTTGGACCGCTTCTTTGGCGGCCTCCTTAATTTGTGTAGGACCAACTGTGCCTTGTTCCGGTCCAATAGAAACTGCTATACGTTTAGTTTTCCCATCGGCATCTTGAAAAGTACCTTGTGCATTAATCCATCGACCTGCAAATGGCTCTAGAGAATTGAACTTTATTCTTTCATTCTTGACAGTGTTTTGAATTCCAGCTTTTGTCAGATTCTCAAGAATCATTGATACGAAGTCTTGCTGCTCCTTTGCCTCTCTCTCGGACACGGTTCCATTAGTATTCGAGTCCGCCATTGAAAGAACACGGTGAGGAGACAGACTTTCTACTGAAAATGGCCCGCAAACTCTGACCTTTCTTGAATCTTCATATGGTTGGTCATAAAGAATTTCAACATCTGCTTTTCGTGCGACAGTTTTTTCAACTTCTGCAATCGTCATACCCGGTTTTAGTTCCTCACAATTTGCAATCGCACCAAGTGTCAAATGCGGTACTCTTTTATAGACAAAACCTTTTCGTACATCGTCTGATAAATTGGATTTATCTTGATGCTGTCCAGTTAGCTCTTCTTCTTTTACTTTTCCTTGATATGAATCGGATAAATAGTAATAAGGGAACTTAGATGACATCATTCTGGTTCTTGTTAAAGCCATCGCAACACGGCTTGTATCGCAAGTTATCCAGCGTCTTGCCCATTGCTCAGCTACGTAAGCGGTCGTACCAGAACCGCATGTAGGGTCGAAAACTATGTCACCAGGGTCAGTCGTGAGCAAAATACAGCGCTCAATAACTTTTGTATTTGTTTGAACCACATATCTTTTTCCACTCGCAAAACCTGCCAATCCAGTATCAGTCCACAAATTGCTGAAAGGTTGGTAGGGGAAATCATTTGCATATCGAACGTAGCCTAAAGCGGTTGATTGGCCAACAAGGCGCCTTGCAATAGCTAATCGATTCATGCCCTCTGGATAATTTGCTTTCCAATGTGAATTAGCAGCAGGCAAATAAGTTTTACCTTCAAATTCGAAAGGCTGCGGAGCAGAAGCAGAACCTTGAGAAATAGTGTTATCGATTCTGTAGACCTTAGAGCCCTCTGGTAATTTCACTGTTCCTTCGGACTCTTCCCTAGTCATACGTCTACGACTGCCATCCGGGAGTTCAATATTGTTGTAGCCGGTACGCTCATTGTTTTCCTGTAAGAGTGTTCTAATTTTTACCTGCTCAGAGTCCTTTGCATACCAAAGAATGTAATCTCCGCGTCGGCCAAGTGCTTTTGCCTGCGCAAATCCAGAAGTAGTTACATAAGAAATTTGAGAAACAAAATTCTGAGAACCGAACACTTCATCTAGAAGCGAACGAACTAGATGCATGTTTTCTTCGCCGATTTGCACGAATACCGAGCCTGATTGCGTCAATAAATCGCGACTTATTACTAGTCGGTCTCGAAGATATGACAAATAGGAATGTATCCCTAGTTGCCATGTGTCGCGAAAAGCCTTTATTTGCTCAGGCTCCCGAGTTGCGTCTTCCACTCTGTTGTCTCGGACATCAGTTTTTCTAGTACTTACTTGCCAGTTAGAACCAAACTTTATTCCATATGGTGGGTCAATATAAATAGTTTGAATCTTGCCTTTTAATCCCTCTTTTTCAGAAAGTGAGTTCATCACCAAGAGAGAGTCACCTAGAATTAATCTGTTAGTCCAGTTTTGTTCGTGTTGATAAAAATCAATTTTTTGTTCGAACTCTTTTGGACCACCATTAAAATCACTAAATAAGTCGAGTTGATTCTCTTCACTTTCTTGAGAAAGGTCGTCTATCAAGATTTGAGGATGTATTTTTTCTTGGATGTAAATCGGGACAATTGGGACCTGTAAGTCACTTGAGTCTTGCTCGTCTTTACCTTTCCATACGAGTTGAGGGTCTAAAGAAACATCTCTTGGATATCTCAATATTTTTGGGTTATTTTCATCTTCTGCTACGAAATCTCTAAGTTCCTCAGTTGGAATATTGGAACGTTTATCCAGATGTTTGATAGCAGCAACGCTCTTATTGCCATTTGACTTACCAGTTCGCGAATTAGTTGCCACTTGATAACGCTCCTTCGAGTATACCGATTTCATTAATGAAACTTCGTATTAACGCTTTTGAATCCCAAGGGTCTGTTATTTCAATAAAGGCCCAAGTCCCAAATCCACCATGATTATTGACTGCAGGGACCCAAAGGTTTCTCGCTGTTTCGACCTTCGCGGCTTTGTCTTTTCTTTTTTCACCCGATACTTCCAAAATTAGATTTAGTTTTTCGGACATGCCTGGAATTTCAATCTGAGCAATAAAATCTGGAATGTACTGGCGTGCATCTCCCTCTAAAACATAGGGAATTGAAAATCCTAAACTTTGGTTCTTGACGTAGCTTTTAACTTCGGTCATTTCTTCTAAAACTGATGCCATTTTCTGCTCCCAAGACGACGTGTCTGCGACGACATGAGAAATATGACATTTGTTCTCATCTGTTATATATACCTCTTTGGTTGTATCAAAATCTACGAAGTCTGTGCTTCCTTCAACCTCAAAAGTTCGAAGAATTGGTTTAATTCTCTCTTTTCCATCAACTGAAGCAACAATCGAACGATAAATCTTCTCAGCTGCATTTCTAGTAAATCTTGTTATTAATAGCATCTGAGGAAAAGTGTTTTCTTTCATAATAAGACATTCGGATATCCAATGTTTGGTAATGTGTAAAACCTGCGGAAAGAGCCACGGTTTATGATTCCCGTCTTCATCAAAAAATCTTTCCAAGACTTCCTTCGCAACTTCAAATGCAACTCTATTAGTTCTGCTTGCCTTTAGGTCATCTAGAGTATGGACGCTGCTCTCACCCACGATAGGTTCACTAATGGTTTTTGTTGGAACGTCAGACGGTGAAAGTGTCATTTTAGAGTCCTCGTCAAACTTGTAACTCAATACTTCAGTCCCTAAGTCATAACGGTAACCAAGTACATGAGGGAAAGTAATTCTTAAGTGAGACCGCTTCTCGATGGCCCTGACACGAGTTGGAAGATTTCCTGGCTTGGGGTCGGAGGTTGAACCGCTACATGGGATAAATGAAAAAGGCACTCCATAAACTTCGGCATACTCAGGTTCAAAAAAACCATTCTCATTAAGCGCATATGAACGCCTGCGTAAGGCACGTCCAACAACTTGTTCGCATAATAATTGAGTACTAAATGCTCGCACTCCAAGTACATGCGTTACCGTATTAGCATCCCAACCTTCAGTTAGCATGGAGACACTTACAACACATCGAATATTCTCGCCAAGTTTTCCTGGTTTACCAACCGTATTCATCACTTCGCGCAAAATATCCGAATCGCTTATTGATTCGACATCTCTCCCGCCTAACCTATTGGCATATTCCCTTATGAAATCATCAATTTCTTTTGAAGCAACTCTCTTGAAGTCGTCAGAGAGAGAATCCCCTGATTCAAGTTGGGAGCTATCCACCAAAATGGTGTAAGGATTGCTTTTCCAATTACCATACCCGTCATCATTTCTAAAAGCTTCTAATTTTCCTGCTTGGACAATGTTTTGTCCTTCAATTTGTTTTTCCCAACCGGCAATATAGTCAAACACCATTTTTGAAACATTTGTATTATTACAAACGACAATAAAAACCGGAGGCGTGATACCACTAGATTTGATTTCAGGATTCTTATCCCACCATTCAAAGTACTTTTGGTAATTGCTGTAAAGGCTATGAAGCGCACCTTGTAGTTCAATTGGAAGAACTGGTTCTTCGTCAAAAGCTTCAGTCTTGCGGCCTTTCTTGGGGAGTGAATCTCTTATTCGTAACCACAAATCACGGTAAGTTGGTTGTTCACCAACTCCAGAATCATCCGAAACAGGGACTCGAGGAACTTTTACGATGCCTGATTCAATTGCGTCAATGAGGGAAAAATCAGATATAACCCAAGGGAATAATGTTCCTTCCGGGTAACCGGACCCTTTCAAGAAAAATGGGGTAGCTGAAAGGTCATAAATTGCGCGTACGCCAAGCTTCTTTTTCACTGCCTCTAATCCTGAAATCCATACCTTTGCCTCTTCTTCTCGAGACTTGATTTCAGATTTTTCATCAGTTGAAATTAATTCTTCATTTTCTTCGGGTTTACGACGATAACAGTGGTGGGCTTCATCGTTCAAAACGATTACATTTTTCTTTGTGCCAAGACTGCGACAGACTCTCCTAACCATTTCGTCTGGGCTTTCTAAGCCATCGGTTCGTAATATTGCTTTATTTAGTTTGCCAGTTTTCAATTTCTCACGAAGCTGAAAACTATGAAAATTAGTAATTAGTATTTGTGCCTGGAGTAATTCACTAAATAAATTGATAGGCACCAGGTCTCGCTCGCGATAATAATTAGAGTCATCGCTTGGGACTAATACTCTCAATCTATCTTTAATAGTGATACCAGGTGTCACAATTAGAAAAGCGTCACCAAACCTATTGTCAGTAGAAGCGGCCTTTTTGTTGAGGGTGTGCCAAGCAATAATCATGGCCATCACAACTGTTTTACCTGAACCTGTAGCCATTTTCATCGCCATACGGTTTAAACCTGGGTTTGAAAGGTCGTTAGCCTTTTTTAATTCTTCAATCATCCAAATATCGCCAAAACTTTTTGCGCACTCGGTCAAATAGATTATTGTTTCTAGTGCCTCAATCTGGCAGAAAAATAATTTCTTCTCTCTATTGCTATCTGTCCAATATCGCAGTAGTTGGAGAGTCGTAGGAGTAACGCCTGGATATCCCGATTCACGCCAAATTCTAATTTTGTGACGAACTTCGTTGATGAATCTATTTTCTTCTATCCGGTCCTTTGTCCATTCTGTATCAATGACCATTTGTCCAGATTTTGTTTTCTTGGCCCCAGCAATTGGGATGAAATATGAACTAGGCCGCCGACCTTCAATGACCTCATTTTTAATCCCATAATCATCAAATGCGAATTGACGATTGGGCTCCTTAAATGGAGAGTTGATTATCGGGTTCTCAATTAGAACCTGGTCGCCTTGCCCAGCCACTTCCACCCCTTAAATTAATCCTGACCGATATGACCACCTGCGGACTAATTCTGTACTACTGGACTGACAAACGCTTTAATTTTCTGGTCAGAAAGCAAAATTAATGGCCGAAATAGCCGCTACAAGCCCTGTGACAAGCGAGAAGCCTTAGCTTTAATTAATTGCGCCTTAGCTTCCATTAAATCCAATTCCTCCTGGCTGGGAAGCGGTTTTAGGAACTTCTCAACACTCGCTCTCGGCGGTTTTGGAATTGCTGAAATATTGGGTTTATAGTCCCTAAATTGTTGTGAAGTGAACATCTAACTACTGCCTAACTGTTTGGTTTCGTTTCTATGCGTAAGACTTGGTTTCCAAGGTATTTGCAAATTTGCTTGTTTAACCAAAGCTTGACGTCTTTCCTAATCTCTCTCTATGTTGCAAATCTTGCATTATGCAAGATGAATCTCCGCTTTTGAGCTATGTACTTCTATCTTGCTATCAACTAATAGCTACGGAACGATAATTACATCTTGAGGGTAGCGTTGCAAATAATCTCGTACGTGTTGCTCAGTGAATCTGCGATATCGACCAACTTTAACTGAATCAATCTGCTTTCGATGCAGGAGGCTATAAATAGTTCCCCTGGACACATGCAAATAATCAGCAACCTGAGAAGCTGTATAAAGGGTTGGTAGTGACAATTTAACTCCTAACTATGTTTGTTAAATAGTCTCATTTAATCTTCATCACGTCAGCCTAAGCTCTTGTGAACTTGCAGCCTTTGCACCCTCTACACCCTTGATTGACGCCTTTTGCTTATCCAGAAATTTAACTATGAGGTTGAGTTTCTGTAATGGTTCAATCAAGGGTGCATAGGGTGTTGAAGGTGCTAATTATCAGGTTGCGAGATTGGCTTCAGGAAATAGGTGCGACCATTTTGGGTAAGTTGAAGTGTCACATCTCCTATCACTACTACTTTGTCACGGTATCGGGTTAACAAACGTCCTACCTTGGTTACTTGCCCCTGTAAAGTAGGCGCATCCCATTCACCCGAGATTTCTAGGTACTGGAAGTCTGACCGTACATCGGATGGAGTCTTTGCTTCTCCGCCAAATTCTGTCCACCAGTACTCGACAAAATCGCGAAATACTTGATTCTGATTATCCATCGCAGCTTTCTTTAGCGCCATATTGCTAAGGAATCCTGGAATTTCTACAAACTCAAGAATGCCACCCATAACAGAAGACCAATTAACATAACTTGCCAGCGGCTTACCTGAAAACTGAGGCATACCTTCATTCAGCCAGGCCACTACAACTGTCAAAATCTTTTCAACAAATTCCTGACGGTTGGCAGCAATCCAATTGATTATGTCAACATGTTTCCAATCAACTTTAGTTGTCGGGTCTTCCAGCGGCGATACCAAGCGCACGTTAACAATTCGTCGAAGTAATTGATTGTGGAATTCAGGGTTGTTACCAGTAGCTAACCACGTGCAATTGACTTCAAACTCAACCTGTCGGCTGGTCTGTAAAATACGGTCTGACCAGAGTGGATTAGTTAGAGCACTTGCAAGGTGGTCAGAGTTAACGTAATCACTCATGTTGTCATAGAAGACTGGGCCGCCACCCGATGCAAGATGCGCAGTAATTTGTTTACGGCGCTCTTCTTCGGTTGAGGTCCATGGGGTAACTGAAATGGTTTTCCCAATATAGGGATAACAAAGAGCTAATCCCAGAGTTGTAGCACCTGTACCTGCCGTCGGCTTATCCAATAGGTATAGCGGTGTTGGTCCCGAAATCAATGGACGTACAAATGGCAAGATTGCAATTGAAATCGCAGCCGCTCGTGAAGCATCGTCCACGAATGGAAAATCATGAAGAATCTCTTCATTAATCCATTTGATAGCGTCGATTGCATCCTGCTTATTCGCTTGTAGATTGATTTTTGGTAAGCAATTCTGGTCTGCTGCATAGTAAATTCCAGACTCTTTATCGTAACCAGGAGTACTTACTAATTTCCCTTTCGGAGAAACAACAGGTATCGATACAACCTGCTTCAACTTTGGAAGCGGCGGATGTGGGTCAGCGAGCGCATGACTAATCACATTCTGCGAAGGGTCTACGTGAACTCCCCAACCATTTTTAGTTGCAGTCATCCAATTTACTTGACGTGCAAACTCATATTTAGCTGTATTGGTATCAAGAATTTCAATGCTCGCATTTACTTCTTTAACTCGCGCGATTTCATTGTTGAAACTAAATAGAGATGGTGGGTCGTTATTCACATGTACTCCTGCCCATAATGCAGCAGCCTTTGTACGTAACTGAGCATTATTAATGGTCACATCACGCATTCCAGGAATTCCTAACTCCACGGGAGAAGTGATTCCTTCACGGAAACGGCAGTTATAGCAATGTTTGTTCATTCCCCCGACAAACTGATTCGGGGAATTACTGGATGCCAACTGCGATAACCCTTCGCAAGTACGGTCTGCTTTTGCAGGGTCTACCTGGTCGAACTTGGCATCAGTTTCATCTGGGTCATAATCTGGATGCAGGCGTGACCATTGATGAAAGAGTTCACGCCCATTTTCAACTTTTGAAAATAGAGCCCCCATAGCCCACCACGTGTTGTAGCCCGCACCTTCTGGGTGGTCTATAGCGTCTGCAACCCATCCACAGCCTTCTTGCATCATGTGCAAGTTGAGTTTGGAAGTAATATCTTCTGGATTGGTCGACTTTAATTGAACTGCTCGCTCTTTAGGTATCGCAGATACGCTAACAGAGACAATTTGGTCCAACGTATATACGCGGTCAGTATGAATTTCTAGCAAAGTAACAGGCTTTGGATTAGCTGAGTCTTTTAGATTACTAAAGCCAGGCATGCGGAATGTACGAGCTAGGTCTTTGGTTGGGTCAAAAGAGTATTCAGGTAACTCCGCAGCAACTCCGCGATAGAAATCTGCAACCAAAAGACGAGCCTCTTTTAGGTCTTCATCATCACCAATGACAACGTCGCTAGAGAGTTTCCAGTATGCATGAAGTCCCGACCCAGACCCCACCAAAATTGATGGGGGTAAGGGAAGTGATTCCAATGCAGCGATTGCTTCATCAACTGTTTTGGGAAGATTTTGGTTGGCTTTCTTTGTGCTAAGAACATCGATATCCATACCAATTACGCTAAAAGCATGTGCATCCGAAGTCTTTCCACGTCCACTGGTAGGAATGTTTCCTACTCGCGCAACATTAAAGACAACTTGATAATTACCTGCAAGAGACTTCAGATGATTCTCAATTGCATCTACATCGTTGGCTGGAAAGAAGTTGCTACGAAGGCTTTGCAAATGAGATTGATGGGTATTGGAAACGGAGAGATATCCGTTTCCATCCCCGCAAATTGCATTAAGGAAATCACGAAGAGGTGGAAGCTTTTGTGAATTAGAAGCCATATTCCGACTCCAAATCTAGAAGTTCATCATCTTCGTGAAGAGGAACATCGACAACTACGTGTTGATAGTTCTCGTGCACTACTTCAGCAGCATTGAGCAACTCCCAGTAGTACCAAGCTGATAGGAGAATCCCTGGGTTCTTTTCGCTCGGTGAACGTAGACGTGCCTGCAAAGTTAGTGGTGCAAGCTGCATAAGTTCCATGAAGTAGCGAAGTGGGATTTCTACGATTGCCTCGTGTGGGCAATTTGGTGAAAACATGTTCTGGGGCATAGTTAATTCCCTCCCTCAATCCAGCTTGGAAGCTCGCCAGGACGTTTAGAAAGGTCAGCCAGGTACCAGGCTGGGATACGTAGTTGGCTACCGATACGAACAGATGGGATGTCACCGTTAGCTACCTTGCGATAGGCAGTAGTAGGACTAATAGACGCGCTCGCTGCAAATTCAGCGATGGTCAGTAATTGAGTTTCCATAAGAAACTCCTTTCGGACTTGTAGTCGCCGAAGTACCGTGTGTACCTGGCGAGCCTGGCAACCAATGGCTACCAAAGCCCGCCAATCCCATAATTTTTGGATTCTTAATGGAGAGATGGGCGGTACAACCGACAATGTCTGAAAACAAATCCCCGTATATAAAGGGTTCGGTCGTCAATTCTGTGGCTCACCAAAATTTATTAGCGCTACGTCAGCGAGAAGCCGATAAGCATTGGGAAGACAAAGCCAAAGAAATACAGCAACAAGAAAAAAAGGGTAAGCGAAGAGCACCACGACTGGTCGGAGAAAGAAAAGAGAGTAGAGCGCAGAAGTTAGACCGCATACAAGAAGAGAAATTAGAAAGAGAACAAATTCAAAACAAACTAGTAATGCAATTCATAAGCACTCAAAGGGAAAAATACGATTGGACTCCAGGGAGTGATAAGCCACTTCCTCACCCGAAATCACAAGAAGATTTTGCTGCCCAAGCGGGGATTGAATTTGCTCACTACAAAGAATTAGAGGGCGGACGAGTTGCGATGACACTTGATGACGCAGTTAAAATCGCGCGCGCTTATAACGTGGATATGAGTACATTATTACTACCTGATGTAGATAACTTAGAAAAAAGTGATTTTTTTGATTTAGAACCTATCCATCCAACTCATGGACCTATATACATGTATGAGTGGGTTCTTTGGATTCACGGTTTTCGCCCTCTACCTGGGCAAAACGAAGAGTATTTTAGAAACGCAACCGCTCTTCCTAAGCACTACTTCTATTCTGCTTCAGGTATCAAAGAAAGAGATATTGAACTTCGACAAGCAGAATTAAAAAGAAGAAAGGAATCTGCCGTCAGTGCGTATTTAGATATTCAAGAATCTGCACGACCAAAAACTCCAGGGACGGCAAACCATCCATTTCTTAAGAAAACCACGAATAATAAATATTCCACGAAATTAAGTCATCAGTTAATCAAAGCTACTCTAACTGTCGCAGCAAGAACGAAAATTGCATTTAGCACCGATAAAGGTAAAGACAAAAAAACACTAGGAAAACGGTTTACTGATAGTGTTTCAATGATGCGAGATAGAATTGTTTTTGTTGTAGAAACTCTAATTAGTCTTGGGAAATAGTCTAGTGAGTAATGAATTTGCAAACTTCGAAAGTGATGCATTAAGGAAATTTGACTCCTTGACCAACGTATCTGATTCTAGTAGCGAAATGCAGGACCTGTATTCACGTTGTTTACTTATCCCAGACCTTTGCATTCAGATTCAAAAAGCAGTCGAAGCATCTAGTCAATTTACGAGTAAAATTAAGCTTTTGCTCCCCAAGTCTTCACAAGAATTGATTGATACGGCGATATCTCAGTCGTCAATCGCATTAGGAGTATCGGGTGATTCACTGCTTACGCTTTTTAATGTAATCATTAAGACTAAGAATCTGCCCAGGTACTCCACATGGATACTTTTAAGAAATGTTTCTGAAAGCGCTCTATATGCAAGATGGCTGTCAAATAGTAACGATTTAAGAACTCTCATAGATAAGGGCTATACAGCTAAATTTCATAGCTTGGAAGAGCAAATTCGATTCTTAAATAACACTAAGCATGCTAATCAGGAAGTTACTGATACTTTCAATGCACAAGATTTTAAGGTAAGGCAGATATTTCAGACTCATATTTCTCTTGGAAAGGAGCTTGGTCTATTGAGCTCAAACAGGGAAGCACCAATATTGGAAAGGCCAAGCTCTACGAGCCTCTTTCAGAATGTTCATGGTCCTGTCGGCATGCAAGATGTTAGGTATTTGTTCAATGTAATGAGCGGAGTTGTTCATGGATTGGATTGGGCAACTCAGTTTGTATCGAAAACCGAAACTATAAAGACATGGGAAGAAGCAACAGTTACTGGAATGAAGAAGTTGGCAGCGGTTAAGAGTGTTGGAAATCCAGGTGGACTTGTACTAATTCTGAATATATCGCTATTACAAGTTATGGATGCAACTAACAACTTGTTCAAGATAGCAGAAAAAGCTACTGCCTAGCCGTGAGGGTAGCACCTGCTTATAAGACCTGACTCTTCTCCAAATATTGATTGGATTAACCCTGGGTGGGTTCATCCAAATTTAAATTATCCTTGACGTCCAAACCCAATCGTTGCTTTTCCTGTAGCAAAACGATTCTTGCTACAGATTCTTCGTCTTTGTCTTTCGCATCTTTTGAAGAGTTTGCAAGCGCGCTTTCTCTCGCATAAGCATCGAACTCCTCTTGCTTTCTGTTAAGAATTCCAACCATTAATTCATCCACGCTTTCTGGAATTACCAATCGGTGTACATGAACAACATTTACTTGTCCCATCCGATGAGCTCGAGCAATCGCTTGAACTTCTAAAGATGGCTTTATCTGTGGTTCACACAGTATTACCACTGATGCAGCTTGAATATTTAGTCCTGTGCCAGCGGCTTGTATCTGCCCTACCAAAGCCAAAGGTGTTGAGGATTTTGTAAATCTATCAACAAGTTCCTGACGTTGAACTGGAGAGACTGAGCCCGTAATTGGGCCAATAGCTAGCTCCCCTAGTTGCTCGTGAACTGCAGTTAACACATTCCTAAAGTAGGAGAAGATGACAACCTTCTTCCCATCCTCAAGAGCTTCATGGGTAAGTTCCAGCAAACGTTCCAGTTTGTTCGGAAGTACCCCAGGCCTAAGTGGTTCAAACCCCGCCATACGCATACCCATGAAATTTCCATTTGCGACAGCTCTACAGTAGCTCTCGTAGTTTGCGCCGTTCCATGAACAGTACTCATCGGTCTTTATCAACTCTGGTAATTCTTTTAGAACTTCATCTGTGTTCCGACGTAGATACATAGGAGCTACATGTTGACGGAATACTTCAATGCCAGCGGCGAGCGCCGCATTATTCATCCGTGCGGCAAATTCTCTATCTAATAACGATGCAAGCGAAATGAATTCAGATACTCGATTCTCTAGTGGAGTACCTGTCAGAAAAATAGCTCTTGGAGTTCTATCCAACCATCGCACAATGGTCTTAGTTCGTCCTGCTTCTGAATTCTTAACATAGTGCGCTTCATCAACAACGATAGTGTCTACTTCCAACTGTCTTATTTGGTCATCTGTTAAGTCGAAGGTCTTTAAGGTGTCATAAGTAGTAAGTCCTGCGCCTCCAATGTCGACCCACATCGCAAGTCCAGACTTTTGCTCCTCTCCATGAATCTTTATGACCTTCAGCTGCGAGCGCGTCTCTATCTCTCGTTGCCAGTTAACAAGTACTGAAGCGGGACAGACAATTAGAAATCTACTTGCTCCAGTATTTAATCGCTGAGTTAATACTCCAATTGCTTGCATTGTCTTTCCCAAACCCATTTCATCACCGATAATTACTCGGGATTGGGTTAATGCAAATTTGCTTCCAAAAATTTGATACTTACGAAGAGTGGCATTTATCCGAGAGGTATCAAGCTCCTCGTTCTCAATCTTGTCGATAAGTTCCTTGTTGAAATGTCTCTGCCCCAACTGAGGCTTGATGCCCCCAATATCCTCAAGAACGGAGTAATAATCGCTTGAACGCTTCTTAAAATCTTCGACGGCAGGGTCAGGGCGCTTGGTCTCTGCATAATTCAAAGCATCGTTTGCAAGAGATGCCAACATGCCCGTGGTTGGTTCGCCTAAAACAAATGCGATGTTAGAGATGGCATCCAGCGCTCGCTGCCTTTTCTCTGACCCCGACAGGAACCAAATAACCCTAGAACCTAGAGGCTTCGTTTGTTCTATTGATTTTTTCAAATTATCAGCCAAGGGTCGCAACTTGGAGTGATTACCTCGAAGCTTGCTACGTAGTCCCTCTAAGCCTTGGACATTCTCGAGAAGATGCAAGTCAGAGACTGATAAGTCATCAATTTTGACGCCATACGAAATCGACTCTGCGATTGCTTCATACATTCTGTCGGCAACATATTTAAGTTCTCTGGCTGAATCTGCCGAGATACCGCTAATACGTTCTAGCTGAGATTCCGAAGAATGATAAACGGATGCAACCGAAGTTATGCCAAACTTTCTTAAAGTTTCTATCCTCAATGTGGAATCGGTAGCGTCTCGCATATTCTCAATAGGTAACTGAGCGAGCTTTTGCAGGACTGCAGATTCCTTCGCCTTGCTTAAATTACTTTGGGCTTGCTTTACTAGAGACTCATCAAGCTGAGCTACCTTCTCCAGTTCGGCTGTTATCCGCTGGGCTTCCCGAACTCGAGCTCGAAGCTCTTTGAAATTAGGCACCTCTACAAACTACCCAAAGGCACCGACATTTGAGGCGGGAGTTGGTATTTGTTTGGTATGAAATGGATGCCTACAGGTGCCTAAAAATCGGCCTGGAAAATGTCAGTAATCCCTGGAATGATTTGTTTCAGGGAAAACTAAATAAGGATTCTGAGCGTAAAACTCAGTAACTACTCCTCCAAAGGAGTGGGCCCAGACGGGCTCGAACCGTCGACCCACGGATTAAAAGTCCGTTGCTCTACCGGCTGAGCTATAGGCCCCACT
>VFQT010003153.1_pt1 | contig 15514 bp, 19 predicted proteins | sample 3512381 | NCBI WGS metagenome assembly VFQT01 (sample SAMN10412376, study PRJNA504923) | tailings metagenome | isolation source: Relicate 2 Philex TSF3 active mining site | place: Philippines: Tuba, Benguet | collected 2017-08-29 | reverse complement strand
GACGAAGTTGGAGCGGGGAGTTCATGGTAAAAGATCGCAGCGGGCGGCGTTTCCTAGCTCATGTCACGGATACCCCCTTGCAGGATATCCATGGAAACTTGACCGGCATTATTGGTATTTCTCACGATGCCAGCCGCAAAGCCAGTCTCCAGAAAAACACGCTCTTTATGGCAGATGTGATGCGCCAAATGCATGTTCCGATTTTTGTCACGGATGACAATACGCAGGTTCTGGAATGGTCGTGGCCATTGGAGCAGATCTCCGGCTGGCGGGAAATGGAAATAGTCAATTCCTCCATGTTTGAGGTGATAATTGCTGAAGGAATCCAAGAGGTTCTGGAACAAGTACTGCACACAAAAAATTCCAGAAAAATCTTTGAAATCAAGGCGTTACTTGCCAGGAAATCAGGTAACCACTTACCGGTAGAATTAAGCGCCTCCAGGATATTTAGTAAGGATTTTGTACCTGAAGGGATTTTATGGAGTGTACGCGTTCCCAACTAAATGTTCTCCCAGTTTGCCATCCCTGTAAAAACAAAATAACGAGCTGTAACAAAAGATAACAAAGGTACACCCATCATTCCTCCTCCCTGCTACAGAGCAGGGGGCTATCGAATAGTTAGCAATAACAAAGGAGATGCTCGTGGTTTCTGGTTCACCAAAGGAAAGTCAAGCTCCCGATGAGAATAAAGCACAATCAGAACAACTTGAAATGTTGACACTGCAGCAGATTGTAATGATTGATAATCTGCTGAAATCTCTTGGACAATTTGGAGAAGTGCACCTGATCGTATCCCATGGTGAGCTTCGATTTATTAACAAGGTTGAAAGTTATAAGGTCCAGCGAACAAAGATCGACTCCCAGTTGGGGGATCTCTCATCGGGAAACGATACTTAAGTAACCCCTTATCCATCTGCTTGTAAGTACTAAAGGTGCTACAAGCGATGCTCTGTCAGAGGTGTAAGACTCCCGGGAGCTGTGTTGTGCATCCCCATGCGCAGTGCAGCTCTTTTTTTTTTAATATTTGGAGCGCACCATGACCGAAATGTATCCACAAGTGAAGGTTGTACACTGAAAGTACCTGTTTTGATGAATGAACACATACAATTCATCAGTCCATGATGAAATTTCTAGATCAGGCAGGAGAATTGCAGATCGTTTGGTTGGGAGGGCAATTCGAGCAGATCTACATTCTATGATTTGATGCATCTGGAATGCTTACAAGTTGGGATGAGAGTTGGCCAGACTTTGGAGATCAAGATCGCGACCTAAGTTTTTGGGACCCATTCAACGGGCAGTTGCTGGTGTCGATCATCCACCCCGTCTCCTTTATTCTGGAATGTTTTCAGTCGATAGGATAAGCAGATTCCTGAATATTATTTGCGGGATCATATACCCGCTTGTTGCCAGGGAGACCATTTGCGGCGATGGATTCCTGAATATTATTTGCGGGATCATATACCCGCTTGTTGCCAGGGAGACCATCTGCGGCGCTGGAGAACCCGATCGCCAGGCGGAAACCATATACATCCAGGATTGTCGGGTGGTCATCGAGGATGCATACGGTTATTAAGTTTGTCATCTGGGTTCCCTCCGATGCCTTGGATAATAGAAAATAAGTCTATTAGACGGCTAAATGATCGCAATATGTAAAGCATTGGACTATAGCGCCCATGATTATTGTAAGGGGATCCATGGGATGGGACCGGATAGGGTGCCAATTATAGGATTGACATCCTATCCCGATAATCAGATCAAATTGAAGCTGTATTGAAAAAACTCACACGGTCCCTTCTGTTATATCATGTCAGAATTGTTGTTGGAAATTGAAACATAAACCGGATACCCTGTCCAAAGCCGGTTTATATCACGATCCGACCTCGGCCTTTTATGTGCGGGTTCTTTTTTGTTTAATCACTTTACTTTCATGTAACTTAACCTAAGTTACTACCAAAGGCTTGAAAGACCATGGAGGCTCAGCTAAAGTTGTGGTTACCACAGCAAACAGCAGAAGCGGAGCACCCCCATGGACGTCCAAATTGCAGCGATCGTGTTATTAACACACGGGTATGCATGGTATTTTGTGATCCTTCCTGGTACCCAATATTTTCTTCTTCAACCGTGTTTTGGGGAATTTACCATGGTAAAAGTGGCTTGCCTATTGTTTTGGTACTGCAACTTTTTACATAGTTAATTTTTTAATATGTGCCTTATAATGAATCTACCTGTTAGCGGATGAAAGACTTCCCAGGGGAATATAACCTGTATCAAAATATTTGATACAGAATAGCAGGTTCTACCCAAAAAATCGAAAATGCCCTTCTATGCGAGTGGTCGATTTAATCTTCCCAAGGCTGCGGAGTTTAAATATTTTTTCTTCGTATTAGAAGGTGAACTTGTGCTATTTCAGAAAATTCACTTCATTAGCACAAACTTTACCTCCCGCATTTCATGATTTTAGGAGGTTCCGATTCATGCTCAGACACCATTCTCATTTAAATTTTTAAGCATTAGTGATGTTCTTTCAGCAATGCATAGGAGGAAAATATATGGAAAATCTAAAAATTCGGCCCGTATCATGCGAGGTCTTTCAAAGCATTGGTTCACCCATTTTGGTCATCGATCCACAAACCGCAGAAATTCTGGATGTGAACGAGGCTGCCTGCAAGTTCTATGGGTACCCCCCAGACGTCTTTCTCCAAAAGAAGATCGTGGATCTGGCTGCCATCCCGGCGGGGGAAGCCTGGGAGCGTTTCCACACCACTGAATCAAGTGAGATCACCAACATATCTGTACCGCACCGGCTGGCAAACGGCGAAGTACGCGATGTGGAGGTAAACCTGAAAAATTGCATCCTGGAAGACAATCCTGTTAAGGTCGCCACCATCCATGACCTCACAATCCAGAAACGAATAATGCATAAATTACAGAAACGCATAAAGGAATTAAATGCGTTCTACGCCATAACAAGTATTTACGAAGAGGAGGGTTTGAAAGTAGAGCAGATTTACAAGAGAATCACCGATGAGCTCCCAGAAAGCTGGCAATACCCGGAGATTGCTTGCGGCAGGATTATGATTAATGAACACCTGTTTGCAACCACCAATTTCAAGGAGACAGCCTGGCGTCTGGCTGCACCCATCAAGATCAATAATACAATGGTTGGGTCTGTTGAAATCGGGTATCTGACAGAATGTCCACCGGAGGACGAAGGTCCATTCCTGAAAGAGGAACGGCTCCTGCTGAATGCTGTCGCTGAACGGTTGGGAAAGATCACTAAACACCTGCAAATTGAAAAGAACTTGCAGGAAAGTGAAGAGCGCTATCGCCTGCTATTCGATAATATGAGTGAGGGGTTTTCGCTTTGCGAGGTGCTCAAAGATAGCAACGGCAACCCAGTGGATGCACGCATCCTGGCTGTGAATGCCGCTTTCGAGTCTCATACAGGATTCAAACCAGCTGCTGTGATCGGCAAGACTATCCTGGAAGTAACGCCTCAACTTGAAATGAAATCGTTGGAGTCCTATTTTAAGGTTGCTCAGACCGGTGAGTCTTATTCCAGTGAACATTTCTCCAATCTATTCCAACGCTACATTCGTACCAGGGTCTTTCGCCCCCAACCAGGAAAATTTGCTACCATCTTTGAAGATGTTACCAACCGCAAACTTGCCGAGGAAACATTACGTGCCAGTGAGGAAAAGATACGGTTGGTGTTGGAGAATTCCCACGATGGGATAAACATGCTTGATCTAAAAACCGGGAAGTATGTCTTCTTCAACCACGCCCAGGTGCAACTGACAGGCTTCACTGCCCAGGAGCTGGAGCAAATGTCGGACAAGGAAGCCACCGAACGCGTTCACCCCGAGGATCGCGAGGTGTCGGCCGAACAAAAACGGAGGATCACAGCCGGTGAAGCAGCGCCTGTCACCTCAGAGTATCGCTGGAAGATCAAAACAGGCGAGTATCGTTGGTTCAGTGACACACGCACTCCAGTCCAAGATGAGACGGGGCAAACGATCGCGCTGGTGGGAATCTCCCGAGATATCACTGTTGAGAAAGAAGCTCAGAAAAAATTACTCGAGAGCAATATTGCACTTGAAAAAGCTCTGCGCGCCAAAAATGAATTTATGGCTGCCATGAGCCATGAGTTGCGCACGCCCCTCAACGGGATCATATCCACTGCGGAGCTGCTACAATTTATAACATCCGATAAATTGAATGACAAACAATTGAAGCACATGGCCAATGTCGAGCAGAGTGGACGACGGCTTCTGGATACGGTTAACGATATTTTGGAGTTCACCCAAATCCAGGCAGGCACATATCAATTGGAAGAATACCCGTGCATGTTGACCGAGGTCTGCGAGGTGGCATTGCAAAAGTTCGTCCCAAGGGCTGCGGGAAAAAATCAACAGATCAAATCATCGGTCAAGCCTGACAATATCCATATACAGACAGACCCAATATGCCTGCACAAGATCCTGTATCAACTGCTTGATAATGCCAGCAAATTCACCCAGATGGGTGGCGAATTCGGAATCGATATAACCGGTAGAGAAGATGCCAAGCTGGTGGACATCAGTGTTTGGGATACGGGGATTGGCATCGCGGAGGAGAATTTCGAGCGTCTTTTCATGCCCTTTGCGCAATTGGATGCACGCCTTGCCCGTGAGTTCGAGGGTACCGGGCTGGGTTTGGCACTCGCCAAAGGACTGACAGAACTCCTCGGTGGCGTGGTGACAATCCAAAGCACGTTGGGCAAAGGCAGCCGTTTCACGGTCACCCTGCCGTGGAGCGAGGTAGGGCGCTGAACAGCCCCCTCAAAGCAAGGCGCAGGAAACCATCCATTTACTCCACTATACAACAAACGGCTCAAAAGAAGCCATTTGTTGTATAGTGGAGTGGAAGCAGAAAATCGTAGATTGAAAAGTTGATAGGACTGGTACCTGGACACGGATGGGTTGCAGGTAGTTCCTGAAGCAGATCAATCCACGCTGCAAAGGGGGGCGAATCTTTCTACTCATTAGTCCAAAAATATTACATCTGAAATGATCCATCAAGCTGATTTGATATTAGTCATGGAAAATGGGCAAAAGAAAGCCTTTGAGATCAAACTCCCGGATTGCAGAAAATATATATCTTACGTGAGGCTACGGTGGGTATTCCATTTGATATTCCAGATCTGATGATACATCCAAAGGCTGGTGACGTGAGTCGTGAAATTCTGGAAATGATTTCATCCAATGTGGATAAGCTGAAATTGCTGGCAAAGTGGATGGCAAAGATAGGTTAAATTCCCCCAACGTGTCTTGTGTATTCTGATTGCATAAAAATCAATTGCCTACCTTGTTGTTTATATATCTATTGCCAGTCTGATGCCAGGTTGTCTGACAGCTAGAAAGTGATGGATTCTCGTTTTATTAGGGTTTAGCCGTTTTCCGATCAGATCTTCACACAATAAACCGTCTAAAGACAGGGCTTGTCGATCCAACCTTCATGCCTGAAATTGATAAAAAATAAGGAGCAAGGAGTTTTATGTCCATTGATATTTACAACCATTTGTTGTCCAATATTGAAATCGGTGAAAAAGAATATCATAAGGCATTGTTTGATATCTTAATGGACTCAGATTATCTAAATGATTCGGATTGTTCTGTCTACTTTTATGATTTTGGAAAATTTGAGGGTGCTTTCTACTCCAAGAATATTGATAAATTATTTCCAACACATGATGAAAATTATTTTATTCCTGATGATGAATTTGCCAGTAAGGTTGTAAACTATGATCCCGAAATTTTTCAGGAGATCATTCAGAAGCAGAAAAATGGGGAAAAAACCTGTGTAACCTATACTGTTGTTGGTAAAAATGAAGAAAAAAGATCGATCTGTGACCTGAGTTATCCTATACGTGATCATGATGGCCGGGTCATCGGCGTGGTAGGGGTTATTAGTGAAGTACCAAATGATAAAACGATGTCAACCAATGATTGGCATTCCATTATTTTGGACTCTCTCGATCAGGCAGTCGTAGTAAAACGATTGGCATTCCATTATTTTGGACTCTCTTGATCAGGCAGTCGTAGTAAGGGATCTTAATGGAACTATTATATTTTGGAATCGATTTGCCGAAAAAATATATGAGCGAAGGTCTCAGGAGGTTGTTGGGAAAAAACTGAGGGATGTTGTATTCACGCATCACTCGGAACGGGAAACCCAGTTGAGCACGAGTTGGCTGCATTTCGGTAAAACCTGGAGTGAAGAGGTGCAGGTTACAAAAAGCTCCGGAGAATCCCTTATCGTTGAGGTTACAAAAACACCTCATTTTGATCGAAATGGAAATCTGATTGCATTCATTGAGGTGTCGAAAGACATTTCCAAGAGGAAGGAAAAGGTCAGAACTGCATTCTTTTATGCTGATATGATGAAGAACCTTCATATCCCAATGCTTGCGACTGACAATGCACTTGTGATCACCGAGTGGAACCTTGCCTTACAAGACCTGTTGGGGTGGCGCGCCTTTGAAGTGATCAATGAATCCATAGCTTTCCTCTGGAAAAATAAGACCCTGCTAAACCTGTGTAAGGCGGCATTAATGGAAATGAATCCCAATAAGGTCTACACAGACAAGGTGAGTCTCCAAAATCGGTTTGGGCATCTCATAAATCTGACCCTGAGAATTTCAAGAATAGTTGATCATCAGGGTGTGGCGTCTGGTTTGCTGCTATCCTTACTTCCATAGGATAAAGCGCAGGTGGATAGGGGTGATGGCTTTGCTTCAAGGCATCTTAATCAAAAAAAGTTGTTGCCCTTTTTTCATTCTTGCCCTGATTCCGCTTCTCGGACTGGCTACATACATCGTGGTAGTGCTCGATAAAGGGGGAGGGTACGAATGATGTCCCTGATCATGGTGGGGACATTGGTTGGAAGCAATCATAGAAATCGAAAGTACAGATGGATTGCCGGTGTTCAGTCGATACTCAGAATAGTTGAAATTGCCACTTGGCAAGCCTACCCGGGAGCGCTTGCTAATCCGATGATCACAACCGGTCGCATAAAAAAATCCACCCCATACCTATGGATCTGCCTTGATTTGAATCGTGCAGGTATCCATCCATGCCGGGCTTGGACAATTCCCTCCTGTACGAGTTGTGCAAATCCATCCGCCCGTTGCCCCTAAGTTCCTTGTCGTTGATAGAGGATGATTACCACACAAAAGTTGAGGGGTGACCTCCATGTAGAAGTTTGGGGGAGATAAACAGGCTCAAGGAGATGGAGATGTAAGCCAAGTGCTGACATATTTGCTTATGAATTGCCTGCCCATCAAGCCTTGTTACGAAGTTCCAAAAAAATAAGAATTCCTGTGGGAAATAGTTTGTTCTCTGATTCCTGGCAGGATCAAAGAAAGGGTTGTGGCTGGAAATTTGATGGTGATATGTGAAAATAAGGGTTTCTACGAATTACCTTTGTGGCTTCCTCCTGCTACACCTAATAATAGGTTTATTTTGCTCTTCTTCGAACGGCAGTCCAAGTCGATTTTCAACCCAGGCTTGGGATCGGCTTGGACTGCCAGACGATTGCTCTGTACTTAAGCAAGGGCTTTTCATCATGGAGATATGTAATAAAACCTGAATATCCATAAGGGTTTATCCAGCAAAATCAGTGTCGATCACCCAAGAGGAGGGAACTTTATAACAGGCTGGAAAAGCTTTAGTTGGACGCTTCCCGGGATCGCAAAAATATAGGAGAAAATAAAATGACAGAAATATCAGAAGGAACGAACAAGAAATTAGCTGCGCTTAGACGCTTCAACCTCATCATGGGGTTTTTGCATCTGATTCAGGGCATCTTCATGATTGTGGTGAGTAATGATACGACCTACCCAATCTACACCAATTACCTGAGTTTCGATACGTCCACGTTTGCCCTGTCCCCGAACTCCCAACTGTACTATGAATTGCCTTTTGGTCCGGCAGTTGCGATGTTTTTACTTATTTCTGCCGTCGCCCACTTCTATCTATCCACTCTCGGTTATGGGAGTTATGTGGAGAACTTGAAGAAAGGTATGAACCCGGTTCGCTTCTACGAATATGCGCTCAGTTCTTCATTAATGATCGTACTGATTGGCATGTTAATTGGGCTTTGGGATCTGGGGTCCATTATTCTGATCTTCACGCTGAATGCGACAATGAATCTGTTTGGCATCATGATGGAGTTGCATAACCAGAAAACCAAAACGGTTGATTGGACAGCCTTTATATATGGTTGTATTGCTGGTTTTGTGCCCTGGGTTGTCATCATGTTGTACTTTATCGGTGCTGTAAACTCTGGGGAGGCCAAGCCCCCGGCCTTTGTATATGCCATTGTTCCTACGCTGTTCGTTTTCTTTAACATTTTTGCGATCAACATGGTTCTGCAATATAAAAAGATTGGTCCCTGGAAGGATTATCTGTTTGGAGAAAGAGTCTATATTATTCTGAGCCTTTTAGCCAAATCCGTACTGTGTTGGCTAATTTGGACAGGCACGCTCGCGCCAGTCTAGATTAACCTGCTTATCGAAATACTATTCAAGATGGTGTGATAATCCGCTTCGGGTTGTAGGTTTTAATCAAATTGCTTGTTATACCAATGGGACCTTCCTGGAGGTCCCATTTCTTTTGTTGGGTGGGTGGGGGTGCGCAATTCAGCGCGGCAATCATGGTGTCCGACGGGATCAGGAATGGCGGGAGGCGCTGGCTGTGTGCTGGCACTGCTGATCCTCTCCCACTTTTTGTATGGAGGAGAATACTCTTCCAAGAGCTTGAACGCTGATCACCATTCCCTGCACTTGCCAAACGCCAGGGTGAACCAGGTACACATCATGCCATCAAGGGCATGTATGGCTTCCTAACCACCGAATTAGATTGGGAGTATACAAACTTCCTGAGCCAATTGTTCGGTGATGGCTCATCCAGATGGATTGCCTGCAAAGAACAGGTCTATTGGATAACCGCCCAACTTCGGGTTGGGAAAGTTCTCCCAGTTTATGAAGCGCATGGACGATGCACGTACCCGGCACGGCAGATTGACACACTACAAGATTATTGATCACAGGCTTTGGGGATGGTTGGTTGAGCCTATTGACGATCTTCCGATCTACTTTATCCGAAACCTAGACGTTGAATGACAGCTGCCAAATGAGTGTGCTGAAGTCATGCTACAACGGCTTCGGGTACCAAAGCTGTTACTCGAAACCCGCTGTCCAATACATGCCGAAAAATTCCGTGCCTGTCAACCCGGTCACACAAAAAAATAAAAATCTGATTCATCATCATATTATTTTTTATGGACTTGATAAGGAACGCTAGTAGTAGATAACCCAATGAAATTAGCAGTGTGTTCGATGGGGTTCGCAAGAATTCAGGCTGAATGTTTCTTAAGACAAAATCGCGAATGATCAAGGAATTGAATATCCCGGCCAACCCAAACTTTCTTCCAAATGATAAAAACGTACGACAAGGAATTTCTTCATTTTTTCGCACTCCCAGTTTAGTTGCAGTGAGTGGGAAAATAATCTTTGACGCAGGGATAAACTCAAGGAAAAAAACACCTTGGGAAAATTTACCGATACGAAGGATGCTCATTCTGTGGTTTTAACCCAGGGATCGGTAAATTTTTCAGTGCACTCACTTTCCTTAAGCAGAAGGAGTAAGAGTGTAATATCCACTGTATAAATAAAAAATGCAACGTCCAAGGTGAGGGGGGCACCCTGAACGTTGCATTTTTATTTTACCCTCAATTTCGTTCGGTGTGTAAATCCTGTCGCTAATTTCGGTCAAAACCGAAATTAGCGACACATCCAGCATACCCTTTCGGACTATTCAATATCATGAGCAACCAATGATCTGGTTGCTTTTTTATTTACTTGCTGTCACTGTATATGACCTGTACACCCGACGCATTCCGAACTGGTCCACCTATCCATTGATGCTTGCAGGCATGTTTGCCCACTTTCCAGGGCACATGGATCTTTGGCTGGCAAGTATTCTCCTGTTTTTCGCCTGGGCAAGTGGCTGGATGGGTGCCGGGGATCTCAAACTGTGGGTGGCGATCCTTTGGGCGCTACCTAATTCCAATTTCCCTGCCCTGATCCTGCTTGTATTTCTATCCTTCCTGATTACCAGTATCCTGCAATTGTTCCTGCGAATGTTTCAGAAGCAATCCCTCACCGGCATGAAATCACCTGCCGCCTGGCGAACGATCCCATTTCTTCTATTGGTCTGGCATGTACACTGATCTCTTCCTTGCCATGCTCAACCCCAAAAATGCGCGCGGCCATCCCATCCTGTCCGCGCTGGTTTATACCTTCTGCCCTGCTGCTGCAGGCTGGTGGCTGGCGGGTGCTGATCCTATACCGCCTTTCGATCCCGTCTGGAAATCATTGGAAGATTTATCAACCGGCAAGACCCTGCTGGAATTCCTGACCCAATATGGCTTTGAAAACCTCCTGACTGAGATCCGTTCCTATATTCGTGAGGTGGAGGAATATCGCAACCAGCACAGTAATTTCCGATCCCCGGAACTCTTGCCACTCTTCCGGGGCGGGACCATTCCCATCAGTCGCCGATATGGTTCCCAGAATGCGATCAATAATCTTGGTGGGGACTGGCGCAACTTGTTCATCTATATCCGCACCTGGGCGTTCCTCTCCCATGACTGGCGCAGTGACATGCTGATCGGACGCGACTCCGGCTACACCCTGAAGGCAGAAAAAGTCTGCCTGACTCTTCCGCCCGGTGTACGCATGCCTGTTCAGTTTGATGCCTGGCTCTGGCAGGTTCCGGTGAGACATGTCACAGAAACCAGGATCGGCTCGCTCGTCTCCAATGGTCAACAGGATCAACTGCGCTTTTCCCTGCTTAACCGCTGCGCAACCCTGGGAAATCAACCCTGGACCAATACACCCGCCATTTATTCCATAGATCGAGAAACCGGTGAAGCTAAGCTTTTCGATCCACTCCTGGCCAACCGGGATCTGGAAAAGACAGTCGATTCCCTATCCAACCTTGCAAGGAAGGGTCCATATCCACCCTTGAACGCCCTGTACCAGCCATCGATCTGTAAACAATGCGGATACCAGCAATTGTGTTTTACAAGAAACTATATCTCCCAACACGCCCTGAAGGATCTATGGAAAAATTCCGATACCTCATTATCTGCGTAATCTTCCTTGCACTGCTTGTCCTCAGTAATCTGGCGATGACGGTTACACCGGTTCATGCTTCCAGTGCGCATCTACTTCTAACTCCCACACCCACGGTGACGGTTGCAGTCACTCCGACGCCACCCACGGGAGGCGGCGGTAACACAACCAAGACCACCATCTCACAGATATTCAATCATCTGGTCTTCCCTGCAGAAACCATCTCCGAAGCGCTGGCGGGCATCTTCGACAAAGCTGCTGACAAGGAAGTGCGCGCCATGAGCGAGGAAGTGATACGCTGGACCAGTGTGATCGGTGAGATCGTGCAGGCTCCCAGTCAGGGGGACTACAGTATGGTGGCGCAGTCCAGTCTGCCGGTTGCCGCGGCACTGGCTCCAGCCTTATTCTTATTGAGACTGGCTCTTTATCAATGGGGCAGACTGCTCGGTGATGATGACAGCGGATTGCGAGTTGTAGGGGATTGGGTCACGGCTGGCGTATTGGCAATTGCCTCCGGTCCATTTCTTGACCTCATGGTGCGCCTCGGTTGGTGGATGGTTGGGAAGGTGATCGGGGAGACCGGTGCCTTGGCAGTCAGTTTTGTGGAGAACACCACTGCAGCTTCGATATTGTTGGGGCTTGCGAATCAAACCTTCCTTGGCAGTCTGCTAAATATCGGTTTATCCATCGGTTCGTTACTTGCCATCGGCGGGATGTTGTTTGCCTTTGCCTCCACCAATGCCGTCCTGTTCATTCTTGCAGTGCTTGCTCCGCCTTTGGCTATCGCCAGTGTTCTTCCCCAGGCAACCTGGCTGCGTTCGTTATGGATGAAGTCCGTGATCCTGATTGCGCTTCTGCCCATTGTGGCTGGTGGAGTCTTCAAAGCAGGCATGGCAGCCAGCACATGGATGGGGCAGCAGGGATTATTGTCTGCCATCCTGCGCGTGATCTGGTTATGGGGCGCTACTGGATTGTTGTTATCCCTGGCAGGCATCCTGGGCAAAATGACCATCTCCACTACGGCAGATGCCTTTGGTGGAATGATCAAGACAGCACAACAGATCGTTTCAATCGGGATGTTGGCTGCCAGTGGCGTGGGTGCGGCGGGAACTGGTGTAGTAGGCGCGGTGGGAGCGGGTACATCTGCAACATCAACTGCCACGAGCGGGCTTACCGGCGCAGAAACCGCGATGGGACATTTGAATGAGGCACAACAGTTGACTCAACAAGCTGGAAATTTGGAAGCGATGGGATTGCATGCTTCGGCTGCCTACAATCGTTCTCTGGCACATGGGCATGAACTGGCGGCAAGACAGGCCGAGTTGGGGGCACGCATGCAACGCTTCAATGGCGCTCCACCTTCATCACCTTCGGATGATTTTGGTTTCTCACCATCGGTGAATGACTCCATTCGAACCAACTTCAACGGTTCCCCTCAGGAATTCCAACAGGGATTTCAAGCCATGTCCTCGGACATCACCCAACATGGGATGGACCCGAAAATCTTTGCTGCTCAATACCCGCAGGAAACAGCGCAGATGACCCGCGCCTATCTGGATCATCCAGAGGAAATCATGACAGCCCGTGATCCTTTGATGCGTGCCTCTGAACTCGGGAATGCAACCAGGGTGAAGGAGATATTAACGTTTATGCCGAATAAACAAACCGACGAAGAAAATCAATCATGACCCTCACAGAAACATTCGCATTGGTTTCATTCTCAATATTTAGTTATGCCGATCTGCGTTACCGGCTGGTGCCGGGAATCGAAGTATTTCTTTTGGGAACGATCCTGTTGACACTTCCGATCACCCCCCTTCAAACCGGGATCGTATTGCTGGCTTGTCTTTGGAGCATTCTCCGCGATCTATCCGGTTGGTTTGCACTGCCCTTGTTGTTCTATCCACCTGTCTGGCCGGTCTTGCTTACTGGATATGGATATCGCAAAGGCATCATTGGCAGGGCAGATCTGCTTGCAATTTCCGGGCTGGCTTGTCTTTTCCCTTTGGCTGCAGTCTTGTTATCCCTGTTTGGGTTGGAACTTTGGAGGCGGTTATGGATGCGAAGACAGACTGGGCTAATTCCCGCCCTGCCCGGCATGTTCGTTGGGCTCTTGATCTATATCGTGACAGGCAATCTATTCTGATCAGGCAGAAGTGCAGGGTTATGTTTCCTTTTGTGGAAACGCCCAAAAACCAACTGCGATGACACCCAACATAAGCGGCAGAAAAGTACACAGATACACACCAAAATGAATTGCCAATTCATTCAGTAATACAGCTGCTGCAACGGTTGCATAGAAAATCCATTCCCTGTTTGTTGACATGCTCCGATTGTATACCAACTTTTCCTTGCTCAGTTCATTAATAAAGCGACACCTGCCAGCCTCCCCTCCTAATAAACAAATACCATATCTCCATGCCGCGCTCCGGAACTCTTGGCAACTCCCAACCATATATCCCCTTTGGTGTCTTTGCTGGACTGTCCTTCTGGGGCGGCGGTGCGACTCTGCTTGCCGCAGCGCCAGGGATTGGCAAGACTTCCTGGTTGCTGCGCATGATCTACGAGGCTGCCTGCTTGCACATCCCTGCTGTTATTGGCTGTTATGAACATACTCCCGAGGAATTGCGATACCGCCTGTACCGACAAATGGAGGCGATCCTTTCAGGTCCCCATGAACATGCCTCACTGGAGAAGATGGAGGCAGCCCTGGCGCGTGCCAGTGAAGCTGTCCTGCTCTCACTCAACTCACGTGAAGATACCATGCGCGCATTGGAAGACATGTTGATCCATGATTATGCCTTCCCCGTCAATGGACCGGCGCTCATTGCCGTGGATTACCTCAACCGTGTACCTGTGGTTGGCTTGACTGGCATGATGAATGAAGAAGGTCGCAGTGGGGAGGCAGCGGCAGCTTTGCGTGAGATGGCACGCCATCATGGCTGGGCGATCATTGCGGCGGCTGCCTTGAAATCCGAACGCTTCAATGATGGTGATGATCTATCCGCCTTGTTGGGTGATGAACGTGTTCCCTATGAAGTGGATCGCGTGCTGGTCGTGAATCGGGCCGGTGATGTGCGTGAATGCGGCTGTGCTCCCCTGGAGGTACTCACTCTTAAAGACCGCACCGGACCGGCACGGCACTGGCCGATGCAGTTCTGGGGTGAACGCTTCTATCCTGCACTCGAAGCAGAATTCCACAAACACGATCCGATGGTGTTGTCATGAGCGAAGTCTCCTCTTTATTCCTGACCTTTCTGCGCGAAGCCTGGGTTGCCCTGGCAGGCGCATTCGTTGCCTTCGCACTGCTGGCGGGCATTGCTCAGATGTTGCGCGTGAGTTCCGCCTCTGTTCTCGGTGCAAATCTATGGGTTTGGGAATCCATCTCTGCCCTGATCTCCATGGTTGTTCTGGGTCTGTTCGCCTTTCTTGGCATCCCCCAGATCGTGAGCGCCCTGCGATCGACCCTGCCCGGTGCTGGTGGATGTGGACCGATCAGTGAACTGGGAACGCTTGCCTCCGGATTGATCGGTGGACTGGCAGCTCTGCGTATGTTGAAGGCGGCCTTCATCACCATGTTCTCTGCTTCCATTGGCGGGGCGACTTCATTTGCCAATGCCCTGATCGAAAGCGGTGAAGCGCTCTTTGGCATGATCCTTGCCAGTGCCGCCATTCCTTTGGCAGCCTGGTTTCTTGGTACTTGTTGAAAAAATAAAAGGAGAAGATTATCTATGTTCGATCCCATTATGGAACAGATCCTGTCCATTGCCCGCGATGCCTGGGCGTTCATGGCAGGGCTCTTGATCGTCGTGGCGCTACTGGGGGGGCTGTATTACATCCTGCAAGGCACCGCAGGCATGGCGTTCGGTGGCAGCCGCATGACCTCGATGGCGATCATCGGGGTGGTCGGTCTGGTGATCATCGTGTTGTTTGCCTTCCTCTTCCTGCCGCAACTGGGCGAGATGCTCAAAGGCTTCCAACCCCAGCCACCTTTTTAGTCCATTATGTTCAACGACCGTGATCTTGGCATCCTTGGCGCTGGGGCACTCCTGGCAGTCCTGTGTTTATTCCTTCCACTATCCTTCACTGGAAAGGTGGTGATCGGTTTTCTGGTGTTGGTCTCCTTCATGGCGCTGGCACTTCTGCGCCTTGGACCCGACCGCGTCCCACCTGAAGTCTGGTTGATGCGTCGCTTTCGATATGCGATGCAGACCCGGCAGTATGTCAATCAACAGACGGCAAGCAAAAAGACGGAAGCTGCTCCATTGTCAGGACAAAAAGTGGAACGACCTTCGCCCCGGCAAGAACAGCCAGCACCGGTTTTCGATTCGAACG
>VFQT010003151.1_pt1 | contig 15518 bp, 13 predicted proteins | sample 3512381 | NCBI WGS metagenome assembly VFQT01 (sample SAMN10412376, study PRJNA504923) | tailings metagenome | isolation source: Relicate 2 Philex TSF3 active mining site | place: Philippines: Tuba, Benguet | collected 2017-08-29 | reverse complement strand
GCGGCTGCTGGGTGACGAGCGAGTAGGGGCCGGTGGAACGGGCGTGGATCTTGTCGTCGACGAGGTGATGCAGCTTGAGGATGTACTTGTAGCCGACCGTGACCTTGCGGTCGAACGGCTCGCCCGTGCGTCCATCATACAGCGTCACCTGACCCGACGTGTCGAAGCCGGCCAGCTTCAGCATCTCGACGATGTCACCCTCGCGGGCGCCATCGAACACGGGCGTGGCGATCGGTACGCCCGTCTTCATCTGATCAGCCAGTGCCTTGACCTCGACATCGTCGAGACCGCCAACGTCGGCGCTTTCACCGTAGATGCGCTTCATCGTCTCGCGCACCTGGTCGAGAGCACCCGAGGCCCGATACTGCTCCATCGCTTGGTCGATGGCGCGGCCGAGGCCGCGGCACGCCCAGCCGAGGTGCGTTTCGAGGATCTGCCCGACGTTCATGCGGCTCGGCACGCCCAGCGGGTTGAGCACCACGTCGACGTGCGTGCCGTCCTCGAGGAACGGCATGTCCTCGCCCGGCACGATCATCGACACGACACCCTTGTTGCCGTGACGGCCGGCCATCTTGTCGCCCGGCTGGATCTTGCGCTTCACGGCCACGAAGACCTTGACCATCTTCATGACGCCGGGCGGCAATTCGTCGCCGCGCTGCAGCTTGTCGACCTTGTCCACGAAGCGGCGCTCGAGACCCTTCTTGGCGTCCTCGTACTGCTTCTGGATGGCCTCGACGGCCGCCATCGCCTTCTCGTCCTTGAGGCCGATTTCCCACCACTGGCTGCGGGGGATGTCGGCCAGGATCGCCTCGTCGATGTTGGTGCCCTTGCGAGCCCCCTTCGGCCCCTTGGACACTTCCTGCCCGAGCAACGCGTCCTTCAAGCGGCCATAGACGTTGCGGTCGAGGATCTGCAGCTCGTCGTCGCGGTCTTTGGCGAGGCGCTCGATCTCCTCGCGCTCGATCGCCATGGCGCGCTCGTCCTTCTCGACGCCGTGGCGATTGAAGACGCGCACCTCGACGACGGTTCCGGCGACGCCAGGTGGCAGACGCAGCGACGTATCGCGCACGTCGGACGCCTTCTCGCCGAAGATGGCGCGGAGGAGCTTCTCTTCCGGCGTCATCGGGCTTTCGCCCTTCGGCGTGATCTTACCGACGAGGATGTCGCCAGGCTTCACCTCGGCGCCGATGTAGACGATGCCCGCTTCGTCGAGGTTCTTGAGCGCCTCTTCCGAAACGTTCGGAATATCGCGCGTGATCTCCTCGGGACCGAGCTTCGTGTCACGGGCCATCACTTCGAATTCCTCGATATGGATCGAAGTGAAGATGTCCTCGGACACGACGCGCTCGGAGAGGAGGATCGAGTCTTCGAAATTGTAGCCCATCCACGGCATGAACGCGACGAGCACGTTCTTGCCGAGCGCAAGGTCGCCCAGGTCCGTCGAGGGACCGTCGGCGATGATCTCGCCGGCCTTGACGTGGTCACCGACGTTCACCAGCGGACGCTGGTTGATGCAGGTGTTCTGGTTCGAGCGCTGGAACTTGCGCAAGCGGTAGATGTCAACACCGGGCTTGGAGGGATCGGTTTCCTCGGTCGCCCGGATGACGATACGCGTGGCGTCCACCTGATCGACGACGCCCGTACGGCGTGCCGAGATGGCGGCGCCGGAGTCTCGCGCGACGACCTCCTCCATGCCGGTGCCAACCAGCGGCGCCTCGGCCTTGATCAGCGGAACGGCCTGACGCTGCATGTTCGAGCCCATGAGGGCGCGGTTGGCGTCGTCGTTCTCGAGGAACGGGATGAGCGCCGCGGCGACCGACACGAGCTGCTTGGGGCTCACGTCCATGTAGTCGACGCGATCCTTGGGCACCAGCATCACATCGCCCTGGTAACGGACGGTGATGAGATCCTCGATCAGATTGCCGTCTTCGTCGACCTCGGCGTTGGCCTGGGCAACGTGGTGACGCATCTCCTCCATCGCGGAGAGATAGTACACCTCGTTGGTGACGCGGCCATCCTTCACGCGGCAATACGGGCTCTCGATGAAGCCGTACTTGTTCACGCGTGCGAACGTGGCCAGCGAGTTGATCAGACCGATGTTGGGACCTTCAGGCGTCTCGATCGGGCAGATGCGGCCATAGTGCGTGGGATGCACGTCGCGCACCTCGAAGCCCGCGCGCTCGCGCGTCAGGCCGCCCGGTCCAAGTGCCGAGAGACGGCGCTTGTGGGTGATCTCGGAGAGCGGGTTCGTCTGGTCCATGAACTGCGAGAGCTGCGAGGAACCAAAGAACTCGCGAACGGCAGCGGCGGCCGGCTTAGCGTTGATCAGGTCCTGCGGCATGATGGTCTCGATGTCGACCGAGCTCATGCGCTCCTTGATCGCGCGCTCCATACGAAGGAGGCCGATCCGGTACTGGTTCTCCATCAACTCGCCGACAGAGCGGACACGGCGGTTGCCGAGATGGTCGATGTCGTCGATCTCGCCCTTGCCGTCACGCAGATCCACCAGCGTGCGGACCACCGCGATGATGTCCTCGCGGCGCAGAGTGCGCATGGTATCGGGCGCATCGAGCTCGAGACGCATGTTCATCTTCACGCGGCCCACGGCCGAGAGGTCAAAGCGCTCGGGATCGAAGAACAGGCCCTGGAACAGCGACTCGGCCGCGTCGATCGTCGGCGGCTCGCCCGGACGCATGACGCGGTAGATGTCGAGAAGCGCTTCCTCTCGGTTGGCGTTCTTGTCGATGTTCAAGGTGTTGCGGATATAGGCACCGACCGTCACGTGATCGATGTCGAGAACCGGGAACTCCTTGATCTGGGCTTCGTCGAGAATCGCCAGCAGCTTGGCGTCGATCTCGTCACCAGCCTCACCGTAGATCTGACCGGTCTCCAGATTGACGATGTCCTCGCCCAGGTACTTGCCCGCCAACTCCTCGGAACCGACGAGCACTTCCTTGACGCCGCTCTCGCCGATCTCGCGAGCGCGCCGCGCGGAGATCTTTTCGCCCGCCTTGGCGACGACTTCGCCCGACTGGGCGTCGACGAGATCGGTTGCGGGCGTGGCGCCGCGCATCTTTTCGGCGACGAAGGGCATCTTCCAGCCCTTCCTCGATTCCTTGACGGGAACGAGGTTGTAGAACGTGCTCAGGATCTCTTCGTCGTTGAGGCCGAGCGCGTACAGCAGGGTCGTCACCGGCAGCTTGCGGCGACGGTCGATACGCACGTAGACGACGTCCTTGGCGTCGAACTCGAAGTCGAGCCAGGAGCCGCGGTAGGGGATGATGCGGGCTGCGAACAGCAACTTGCCGGAGGCATGCGTGCGGCCGCGATCATGGTCGAAGAACACACCCGGCGACCGGTGCATCTGGGAAACGATGACGCGCTCGGTACCGTTGATGACGAAGGTGCCATTGGGCGTCATGAAGGGCATGTCGCCCATGTAGACGTCCTGCTCCTTCACGTCCTTGATCGACTTGGAGCCCGTTTCCTCGTTCACATCGAACACGATGAGACGCAGCTTCACCTTGAGCGGCGCCGCGAACGTCATGTCGCGCTGCTGGCACTCGTCGACGTCGAACTTCGGCGCCTCGAACTCGTAGCGCACGAACTCGAGCGTCGCCTTGCCGGCGAAATCGGAGATCGGGAAAACGGAGCGGAACACGGACTGAAGGCCGACGTCGGGGCGGCCGCCGGGCGGCTCCTTGACCATCAGGAAGTCGTCATAGGAGCTCTTCTGAACTTCGATGAGGTTCGGCATCTCGGCAACTTCGCCGATGGAGCCAAACTTCCTTCTGATGCGCTTACGGCCGGTGAACGTGTCAGCCATGTCCGCTCCTCTTCCGTGGCGGTAATCCGCCCTGATGCAAATTCCAGCGTCGCCAAGCGACGCGCGTCCGACAGCCCTCGAACGGCTTGCCGAAAACCCGCAGGCGGGCCTTCAGGAAACCGTCGAGACGGGTCGGGACCCCCGTGTCCCGGACGGCGGCATGACGCCTGCGGTCCGGTCCAAGAGAGCCCCGCCCCCGAGACTTACTTCACCTCGACCTTCGCACCGGCGTCCTCGAGCTGCTTCTTCAGCTTAGCGGCCTCGTCCTTGGACACGCCTTCCTTGACGGCCTTGTTGCCGGCCTCGACGAGATCCTTGGCCTCCTTGAGACCGAGGCCCGTGATCGTGCGGACCTCCTTGATCACGTTGATCTTCTTGTCGCCGCCGGAGACGAGGACGACCGTGAACTCGGTCTGCTCCTCGACCGGAGCAGCGGCAGCGCCACCGGCCGGAGCCGCGGCGACCGCAACAGCGGCCGCAGCAGCGGACACGCCCCACTTCTCCTCGAGCATCTTGATGAGCTCGGAAGCCTCGAGGATCGTCAGAGCGGAGAGGTCCTCGGCGATTTTGGAAAGATCGGCCATTTTACGTCACCTGTTGGTTTGACTGGTTCGAACCTGATGTCGGTCTTCAGTCGGATTAGCGATAATCGATACCGGGCACGCGGCCCGGAGCTCACGCGGCCTCTGCCTTGTCCAACTTCGCCTGCAGGATGCGGGCGAGCGCGGAACCAGGCTCGTTGATCGTGCGAACAAGCTTGCCAGCCGGCTCTTTGATGAGCCCCAGCAGCCTTGCGCGCAGCTCGTCGAGCGACGGCAGCTCGGCCAGTGCCTTCACGCCGTTGGCATCGAGGATGGTCTTGCCCATCGCGCCGCCGAGGATCACGAGCTTCTCGTTTTCCTTGGCATAAGCGACGGCAGCCTTTGCCGCGGCAATCGGATCCTCGGAATAGGCCAGGATGGTCGGCCCCTTCAGAAGTCCCTTGATGCCCTCGGCCTCGGTGCCATTCAGCGCGAGCGACGCCAGCCGGTTCTTGGCTACCTTCACCGTTGCCCCGGCCGCACGCATGCGGTGACGGAAGTCAGCGGATTGGGCAGCCACCAGGCCAGCATTGCGAGCTACGACGATCACGCCCATGTCCTTGAACACGGCGTTGAGCGTCGTGACGAGCTCACTTTTTGCGGCTCTGTCCACTTGGCTACACTCCGAATTGCATGCCGCAAATTCGCGACACGCGGGTTGCACCATGCCTCGTCCTCGATGCCTTCGGCGGAGATCGCTCACCGCCGGGGGCGCCATCGGACCAGGCGCTACGGTTCCTGTCCGCCCGCACGCCCGAGGAGGGTGCACGGTGCGACCCGAAGAGGTTCGAACCCAGTCGCCACGAGGGCGAATCGGTCCATCTCCCGTCTATTGCAGGCCCCGAAGGATTAGACCGCCCCGGACGGACGGCACCTGCAGTCTCGGACAGGTACAAAGGCGCGAAAGGCAAGAAGCCCCGCGCCTTCGTTTTTCCGGGTCCAAAAAAGACCCGGAATCTCGATTTGCCGCTTCCGGATCAGCCTTGAACCGGACCCGACATCACCGTCGCCTGATCGAGCTTCACGCCCGGCCCCTGCGTCGATGCGATCGAAATCTTCTTCACGTAGGTGCCCTTGGAGCCGGCGGGCTTGGCCCGCACAACGGCATCCACGAACGCCTTGATATTCTCGACCAGCGCGCTGTCGTTGAAGCTCGCCTTGCCGACGCTGGCGTGCACGATACCCGCCTTCTCGACGCGGAACTCCACCGAACCGCCCTTGGCGCCCTGCACGGCCGTGGCCACGTCCATCGTCACCGTGCCGACGCGCGGGTTCGGCATCATGCCACGGGGACCCAGCACCTTGCCGAGGCGACCGACGAGACCCATCATGTCGGGCGTCGCGATGCAGCGGTCGAAGTTGATCACGCCCTTGGATACCTGCTCGACGAGATCCTCCGCACCGACGACGTCGGCGCCGGCAGCGCGCGCTTCATCCGCCTTTGGACCACGGGCGAACACGGCGACACGTTGCGTCCGGCCGGTCCCGTTGGGAAGGTTGCAGACGCCACGAACCATCTGATCGGCGTGCTTGGGGTCGACCCCCAGGTTCATGGCGATCTCGACGGATTCGTCGAACTTCGCCTTGGCGCGGGCCTTCACCAGCTTGATGGCCTCGTCCACGGCGTAGGCCTTGGCGCGGTCGATCCCGACCTTGGACGCGGCCATGCGCTTGCCACCAGCCAGACGGGTCGCTTTGATCTGCTCAGGAGACATTGCCATGTTCAGCCCTCCACAACCTGAAGGCCCATGGAGCGGGCCGAGCCGGCCAGCGTACGCGACGCGGCCTCGATGTCGGTCGTATTCATATCCTTGAGCTTCAGCTTCGCAATCTCGCGGATCTGATCCATCGTGATCGAGCCTGCGACAGCGCGGCCCGGCTCCTTGGAGCCCGATCCCGGCTTGCCGGTCGGCTTCAGGCCCGCAGCCTTCTTGATCAAGTAGGTCGCAGGCGGCAGACGCATCTCGAACGTGAAGGAACGGTCGGAATAGACCGTGATCTTCACAGGGATGGGCGTGCCCTGCTCCATGTCCTTCGTCTTGGCGTTGAACGCCTTGCAGAATTCCATGATGTTGACGCCGCGCTGACCTAGCGCAGGGCCAATGGGCGGAGCCGGATTAGCAGACCCTGCCGGCACCTGCAGGTTTACGTAGCCATCGATCTTCTTCGCCATCTCATTCCCCTTGACGAGCGACGGGAGGCGAACCTCCCAGGGTTAGCGGTCGACGGGCTGGCTGGCCCTCCCGCAACTTCCGGATCCGTGCCTTGCCCCATAGCGCGGCAGCGACCCCGAAACTTCGAACAGGTGGCCGCGCCATGAGGCGCCGCCACCCGCAGCGGCCCATCAGCCGCCTGCAACCTTCTCGACCTGACCGAACTCCAGATCGACACGCGTAGCGCGACCAAATATCATGACGGCAACCTTGAGGCGCGACCGCTCCTCGTCCACTTCCTCGACCTGACCGGTGAAGGTTGCGAACGGACCGTCGGACACCTTGACGTTCTCGCCCACCTCGAAGGTCACGGTGGGCTTGGGACGCTCCACGCCCTCCTTGACCTGATTGAGGATGCGCATCGCCTCCGCCTCGGAGATCGGCATCGGCTTGTTTTCAGAGCCCAGGAACCCCGTCACCTTCGGCGTGTTCTTGATGAGATGGAAAGCCTGATCCGTCATCTCCATCTTCACCAGAACGTAGCTCGGAAAGAGCTTGCGCTCGGAATGAACCTTCCGGCCGCGGCGCACCTCCACGACATCCTCGGAGGGAACAAGCACTTCCTCGAACAGATGCTCGAGGCCCGACGTGCGCGCACGCTCCTTGATCGCCTCGGCCACCTTCTTCTCGAAGTTCGAGTAGGCGTGGACTATGTACCAGCGCTTCGCCATGGACCTCTCTGCCGCACTTTCAAAGTTTAGGCCGATCAGCTTCGATCAGCGACCGATGCCGAGAACCAGCTTTACCAGCCAGCCCAACGTCAGATCGGCCGTCGTGAAGAACAGCGCGGACAGCGCCACCATGATCAACACCATGACAGTCGTGACCCAGACTTCCTTCCACGTTGGCCAAGTGACCTTGGCCACCTCCTGGCGAACTTCCTGGATGAATTGAAAGGGCTTCAAACCCGCCATACCCCATTCCTACAAATGTGCCCCGAACGACAGACGCGAGGCGCCGGCCCGGGACAAGCATGCTGACCGTTCACGGCGGCGTACACCGCTTGAGTGGCAGGGGCGGAGGGTCTCGAACCCCCAACCTTCGGTTTTGGAGACCGACGCTCTGCCAATTGAGCTACACCCCTCCAAGCATCGACCGCCTCGACACGCACCCCGGCAATCCGGGTCACTACGTCCGAAACAGCCACCGCAAGAGAAACCTCAAGCAGCATTGTCGGCATGACGAGCCGCAGAACGCCCTCCGTCCTGCAACCGCGTCGCCGACACTTTCCCATTCAACTTGTCAACGCTCTTATAGACGCCTTGCGCACAGCGCACAAGCCTCCGTCAATAAATTATCCTTGACTGCTCCATGATGGCCGAGACCGTGGCAGAAACTGGGCGTAGCGACCTGCAACCGAGAGGAGCACGCTTCAAGCCAAGCCGCCGCACGGCTCCACGACGACGCCCGTGCCGTACGCCAGCACCTCCGTCACGCCCGCATTGATCTCGTTGGCATCGTAGCGCATGCCGATGATGGCGTTGGCGCCCAATTGACGAGCGTTGGCAACCAGGAGATCGTGCGCCTCCTGCCGCGCCTCCTCGGCAAGACGGGTATAGATCGTGATGTTGCCGCCCTTCATCGTCTGAAGGAAGGCACCGAGCCCGGCCACGACATTTCGCGACCGCACCGTGACGCCGCGAACCAACCCGACATGGCGGACAATTCGATAGCCGACGATCTCGTTTGTGGTTGCAATGAGCATGCCGAGGCCCCGGGAGCTGGATGGATCGAGCGGACACCGCGTAGTCGCCGCCTCGCGCTCCCTGCGCGGCACGAGGCAATAGCGACACGCCGCCCGACCCTGGAGTGATGATCGAGCGATCGTTACATAGCACTCCCCACCATCACATGCCGCCCCACTCAGCGACACAAGCCAGCCCTTCGCACTGCAGTCAGCCGGGACACCTCACATGCGACCACTACGCACGTCTTCCTCCGGGCTGGCGCTGATCTTGTGGATCGCCAGATCGGCCCCTTCGCGCTCGTCGTCAGGCGACAGGCGGAAGCCGAACGCGAGATCCACGCCCCAGTAGACGACGAAGCCCACGACGAAACCAAATCCCGCCCCCAGGACGCTTCCGACGAGCTGCGAGGCGAACGTGACGCCACCCAACCCACCGAAGGCCTTCAGGCCGAAGATGCCACAGGCGATACCGCCCCAGAGGCCGCACAACCCGTGCAGCGGCCAGACGCCCAGCACATCGTCGATCTGCCAGCGGTTCGTGAGCACCTGGAACATCTGAACGAAGATGAAGCCAGCGATCCCTCCGACGACCATAGCACCCACCGGATGCATCACATCGGACCCCGCACAAACCGCAACGAGCCCTGCCAGCGCGCCATTATGAACGAAGCCCGGATCGTTCCGGCCGACAACCAGAGCCACCAGGATGCCACCGCACATGGCCATCAACGAGTTTATCGCCACGAGACCTGACACGGCCTTGAGCGACTGCGCACTCATCACGTTGAAACCAAACCAACCGATACAAAGCATCCACGATCCCATGGCCAGCCAAGGGATCGACGACGGCGGCGTGGCAATGGAGCGCCCCTTCGTATACCGGCCATTGCGTGCACCGAGCCGCATCACGGCCGCCAGCGCGACCCATCCGCCGAAGGCGTGCACGACGATGGAGCCGGCGAAATCCTTGAATTCCGCACCCAACACCTTTGCGAAGAAGCCCTCCTGCAGACCGAGGTTCTTGTTCCAGACCACCCCTTCGATAACGGGGTAAAGCAGACCGACGACGGCCGCCGTCGCGACACACTGCGGCAGGAACCGCGCCCGCTCCGCAATGCCGCCAGACACGATTGCGGGCACTGCCGCGGCGAAGGTCGCCAGGAAGAAGAACTTCACGAGACTCAAGCCCTGAGGGTCGAATCCCGCTTGCGCGCCGGAAATGGCCTCGGCGCTCACAAGGAAAGTCACGCCATACGCGATGCCGTAGCCGATAAAAAAGTAGCAGAGCGTCGAAATCGCGAAGTCCACCAGTATCTTGCAGAGTGCGTTGACCTGGTTCTTGTGGCGGACCGTCCCCACCTCCAAGAAAGCGAACCCCCCATGCATCGCGAAGACCAAGATGGCCCCCATCAACAAGAAGAAGACATCGCCACCTGTTTGAACTTGCTGCATTTTATTCCTGCGCCTCCCCGTTGCGCAAATTCTTCGTGCAAAAGCTGAGAAATCCGGCTGTCCGCCCATGCGCCCAGCAGCAAGATCAAGAATTGTGCCAATTCCCATTTTTTATGATTATTATTTAATTACATAATGTTATTCGTTCATCGTCAGGGACCCGCCACCTTCTCTGCCTGCATTTCAGCCAGCCACCCCCTGCACCATGCCCATATTTTCATCATCGACTTAGCGGCCTCCGCCGAAGAACTGGCGTGCGTGCGCCGGCTACTGCTAGCATTGCCCAGCAGGCAACAAGACGAGGAGCGCAAGCATGATCCCTTCGGCGGCAGAGCGAGACGCGCTGTTCAAAGTCTTCGGACGCGCGTGGTTCAAGCGCGACGTCGACTTGCTCTACGAGGCGGTCACTCCCGACTTCGTGTGGGCGCAATGCGACGGTGGGGGCAAAGTGGCTCACGTCACGGGGCGGGAGGCGGTGGGGGCCGCACTGCGAGCGACCGGGGCGGACGGTATCAAACGCCGTTTCGAGGACGTGGCCTACCATCACGCGGGCGACCAGTCCTTCATGACGTTCCGGCTCATCGAAACCGATGAGGCCACGGGGGATACGCGCACCGCGATCGGTGTCGAGCGCTACCAATTTCGCGAGGGTCGCATCGCGTTCAAAGACGTGTACCGCAAGCCCGCGCTGTGATCTAGGCTCGCCAAATGTTGCGGGAGTCCCGTCGCCCGTCCGGCGCGCGTCCTATATGACTGACGGTAGTCGTGTGGCGATTCCCGCCGCCGAACCGACGGAGCTTCGCGCCGATCGCATGTCTCGAAAGTCGTCCGCCCCCGAGATCGACCGCCTCATCCAGCTCCTCGCCCGGATGCCCGGGCTCGGACCGCGCTCCGCGCGGAAGGCTGCACTCACCTTATTGAAGCGTCGTGTGGAATTGCTGGAGCCACTCGCCGCCGCCATGACAGAAGCGGCTGCCAAGATCAGTGCATGCCCGGACTGCGGCAACCTCGACACGGTATCACCCTGCACGATCTGCCGTGACGAGAGGAGGGACCGTTCGCTCATCGTCGTCGTGGAAGAGATCGGCGACCTCTGGGCTCTAGAACGGGCCGGCGTGATTCGCGGTGTCTATCACGTGCTCGGCGGCCATCTCTCGCCACTCGACGGAATAGGTCCGGACCGGCTGAACATTCCACGCCTCATCGACCGCGCCCGGCCGCCGGCGGTGAGCGAGGTGCTGCTGGCACTGAACGCGACAGTCGAGGGCCAGACGACGGCGCACTACCTCAAGGATCTGCTTGTTGCCAACGGTGTCAGCGTGTCCACGCTGCAGCAGGGCGTGCCGGTCGGGGGGGAGCTCGACTACCTCGACGAAGGCACGCTGGCGGCGGCCGTCCGTTCCCGCCGCGCGCTCTAGCAGCGACATGCACGCACCCGGAAATCCACGGACAAGATTGTGCATCGAGGCCGCAATCGACGTGGATAACGCTGCGATCTCTTGAACGGGCGGCAACCCGCCTCTAAGAGGGTCGTTTGACGCGAAATAGTATGCCTGTCGCCATGGCGGGGGGCGGCCTGGGCTTTTCGAGCAGGGTCTCGTGCGCCCGGTCATGGAGTGATAGCGCCTTGTCCGAACTTGATTCTTCGATGCGCTGGACTGTCAGTGGCCGCGACGCGCTGCTGGCCCAGTCGCGGCACACCAAGCGTATTCTTCTCATTGCCAACGATTTCATCCTCTCGACCCTCGCCATTTGGGCCGCCTTTTCGTGGCGCTGGGGCCGCCTCTACGTTCCGGAAACGCCGGTGCATTGGCTGGTTTTGCTCGCGGCTCCCTGCGTCGTCGTGGCCTGCTTTCAATTCCTCGGTCTTTATCGTCTGGTCACGCGCTTCCTGGGCCGGCGGGGCGCGCTGCGGATTCTCATCGGGGTCATATTGTCCGTCCTGAGCTGGTCGCTGATCGTGCTGCTCGTCTTCGGTACGGGCGATCCCTCCTTCGTCGTGCCGCGCGCCGTGCCGCCGATCTTCGCTATCGAGGCGATGATTCTCTTGTGGGGCAGCCGCGAGATCGCCTCCCATTTGCTACTCGAGCCCGACGTGCGAGCCGTCGTCTCCGGCAACCGCCGCAACATTGTGATCTTCGGCGCGGGCGCTGCCGGCGTTCAACTGCTCGAGGCGTTGCGTAGATTGCCGGAATATCGCCCCGTCGGATTCGTCGACGACAAGGCGAACCTGATCGGCCAGCACGTGCACGGCCTCAAGGTCTACAGGGTCGATAAACTACCGCACCTCATCGAGCGCGACGAGGTGCGGGAAGTTCTCCTGGCGATCGCCGATCGGCCGCGCAAGGAAAGGCGCGAGGTCATCAAACGCCTGACGGCTCAGCCTGTGCGGGTAAAAACGATGCCATCGATCGAGGACATCGCATCGGGACGCGTCGATGTCACCGACCTCAAGCCCATCGACGTCGACGATCTGCTGGGACGCGATGCTGTACCGCCGGATGCGGCGCTTTTGTCACGGGCGATCCGCGACAAATGCGTCATGGTTACGGGCGCCGGCGGATCGATCGGCAGCGAGTTGGCACGGCAGATCCTGAAGCAAGGACCGCGCACCCTAGTCCTGCTCGAGATTTCGGAAGCCTCGCTCTATCTCATCGAGACGGAGATCCACGATCTGCTGTCACGGACGGAAATGGCGGGCGGCAAACCGCAGGTGCACGCCATTCTCGGCTCGGTGCTCGACGCAGATCTTCTGAAACGGACGATCGAGCGCCATGGGGTGCAAACGGTCTATCACGCAGCCGCCTACAAGCATGTTCCGATCGTGGAGGCGAACCCCGTCATAGGACTGCGTAACAACACGTTCGGTACGGCCGTGCTCGCGGACATGGCAGCGCAATGCGGCGTGGAGCGCGTCGCTCTGATCTCGACAGACAAGGCAGTGCGTCCCACGAACATCATGGGGGCCAGCAAGCGAATGGCCGAGCAAGTTTTCCAGGCTGCGGCCGAGATGTCTCCAGGCACGATCTTCACCATGGTGCGCTTCGGCAACGTGCTGGGCAGTTCGGGCTCGGTGGTGCAGCGCTTCAAGCACCAGATCCAGGAAGGCGGCCCGGTGACAGTCACGCATCCCGATATCATCCGCTACTTCATGTCGATCCCCGAGGCCGCCACACTCGTCATCCAGGCGAGCGCCATGGCCAAAGGCGGAGAAGTGTTCGTTCTCGACATGGGGGAGCCCGTGAAGATCGACGAATTGGCCCGGACGATGATCCGCCTCATGGGGCTCGAGCCGCAGGACGAAGACAACCCGGATGGCGACATCGCCATCAAATACGTGGGGCTGCGTCCCGGCGAGAAGCTCTACGAGGAACTGCTGATCGACGAGCGCGCAAGCACGACAGAGCACCCAAGAATCCGCCGCAACAACGAGCCGTATCTGCCACCGGAGAAACTGAAGCTCGAGCTCGATGCGCTCAAAGCGGCCATGGCGAGCGGCGATATCGAGGCTATCGACGCCCTCCTACTGCGCACTGTCGAGGGCTATCGCCCGGACAAACGCAGTACGCTGCCAGGACCGAACATCTCGGTCGCCTCCCGTACGTTGCACTGAAGGTGTCAGAGCCCGCCCGATAGGCCGGACAAGCTCCCGCTTAGTGTGCTTTATCCACAGCACACCCACCACATGGCGCCGTTCATTACGGGGCGGATGCTAGGATTCCCAGACGATTCGAGGCAGAAAACGTATCGCGTCCGGCTGCCAAGCTTTGGGAGAAATCGCATGGCCGACGGTAGCGGAAAGCCCAACGTTCTTCAGAAGGAAGCCGATGCTGCCGCTGCGGAAGCCGCGAGCGAGGCGCGCGCCGAGGTTCTGGAGCGCCAGCCTGCGGAAGCGGCGCCCAAGAAGCACGCGAAGGCCTCGAAGGTCGTACGCAACGGCAAGGAATATCACGAGTTCGATGTCGACGTCTGGATCACGGATTTCAACGCCATCGAGTTCGGAATCTACAAGCACAGCCGCAACAAGGCGAAGTCCCGTCAGTTCACATCCGATATGGATATCTTCGCGGAGGTGACGGAGAACGGCGAGCGGACCGGGCTCATCGGCTATCGCGAGGACCTCTGGAAGAAGAAGGAGGGCACCGAGCGGCGCCTCGTCATGAAACTGTTCAACGAGAGCCTAAACTGGCGCGCCTCGATGGACCTGATGATCGCCCGCTCACTGCAACAGACTTTGGGGGCGCGTGGCCTGCCCGTGGTGACGTTCTCGGCGAACATCGGCAACCACGAGTTCGTCGTCTACATCGAGCGCTCGGCCAACAAGTGGCCGCTGCTTCCCGAGAACTACTCGTTCTTCATGATGGACGAGGGTGAGCCGAAGTTCTTCAGGCTTCGGCGCAACCTGATCAATCTGGGCGGCGATTACAAGCTGATCAACGAGCGCAACGAGGTCGTCGGTGAGATCGACGGGCGGCTCTTCTCGCTAGGCGGCCATTGGCACGGCAGCATCCGGGCGGACTACGCGGACGCGCGCCTCGTCATGGTGTTGCAGATGTTCTGCGGGATGCTGGCGTTCAATCGCTCGGCACGCAAACACGTCAAGGCGTTGGCTCAGGACGTGCTGGCAGGTCGCATCAAGCCCAAGCTGGAACGGCAGGAAGCCGACTTCTACATGAACCCGCGCCGCGTTCGTTAACCGGTGGCGCGCATCTCGTGGAATGCGCCCGTGCGCTTGCCCATTTTTCACGTGGACGCCTTCACCGACCGGATTTTCTCCGGCAATCCGGCTGCCGTCGTCATTCTCGACTCCTGGCCGGAGGATGCATTGTTGCAGGCCATCGCGGCCGAGAACAATCTCTCCGAAACCGCGTTCGTCCGGGCGGACGGCGATGTGCTGGAACTGCGATGGTTCACGCCACGGATCGAGGTGCCCTTGTGCGGACACGCGACGCTGGCAACCGCCTTCGTATTGAGGACGCTGAGCGGGATCGGTCGCGACCCGATGATTTTCTCGACCCGGTCGGGCCTGCTGGCCGTGCGAGAGAGCGGCGGGCTCTTCACGCTGGATTTTCCAGCCTTGGCGGTGATGCCCGACGACAGCGAACGCCCCGCGATAAGCCGGGCGCTCGGCGTCGGCCCGCGTGAGATCCATGCCGCGCGCGACCGCTACCTCTGCGTACTCGAAGACGCCGCGGCGGTGTGCACGCTCACGCCCGATCATGCCGCCCTGGCGCGTCTACGGTTGTCCGGCCTCATGGTGACAGCGCCCCTCGCGGCTGGAGACGACGACTTCGTGTCCCGCTACTTTGCGCCCGCCAAGGGCGTGCCCGAGGATCCGGTGACGGGAGCTGCCCACTGTGCGCTGGCCCCCTTCTGGGCCCAGCGCCTGGGCAAAACACGGCTGACCGGCTTTCAGGCCTCGGCTCGCGGCGGACGCGTCATCTGCGAGGTCGCTGGCGAGCGGGTGCTGCTCACGGGAGCTGCGCGGCTCTACATGCAAGGCGTGATCGTCATCGATGCCTGACGGCACGGCGCGCGATGGCGTGCGCGGACCAATCTGGCTTTTGCGGCACCACGGCGTGGCCAGTTGCTTCGGCAATACCCTCTTGAACTTGACGGGGTGAGGCTCTAAGGGAACGCCAGCTTCGCGAGGGTATGGTGAAGGCCCTCGGAGCGTCGTGCCACGATCGGCGGAGAACGGACCATGGCGAAAGAGAAATTCGAGCGAACCAAGCCTCACTGCAACGTTGGCACGATCG
>VFQT010003150.1_pt1 | contig 15522 bp, 3 predicted proteins | sample 3512381 | NCBI WGS metagenome assembly VFQT01 (sample SAMN10412376, study PRJNA504923) | tailings metagenome | isolation source: Relicate 2 Philex TSF3 active mining site | place: Philippines: Tuba, Benguet | collected 2017-08-29 | reverse complement strand
GAAAGTGGCGGACGATCATGCCGAGGATCTGCGGCGGATATTCGCGCTGCTCGATCATCGCGTCGACGTGGCGGATGGCGGCCCGGGCGTTGCGCTCGGAGATCGCGTCGACGAGCTCGAAGATCGAGTGGCTTCGCGTCGCCGCAAGCGCACCTTCGACGTCGGCGCGGGTGATGGGCTTGTTCAACCCCGCATAGAGCGAGAGTTGCTGCAGGGTCTGCTCGAGAGCCATGAGGCTCGAACCGACGAGGTCGACGATGAGCTTCGCGGTCTCCTGATCGCAGCGGCTGCCGATTTGACGCGCCCGATCGACGACCCACTTCTCAGCTTGCCACCCCTTCAGCAGCGGGTAGCTGAGCACTTTGCCGTGCTTGCCGATGCGCTTGACAAGGGCCGAGCGCGCATCGAGCTGTTCACTCGCCTTCAGCACGAGGGTCGCTTCGCGGACTGGCTTCTCGACGTACTTCGCGAGCTCCTCCCGGTCCTCGGTCTTCTTGTCGAGGGTCTCGGCCGCGCGCACGATGACCGCGATACGGCTTGTGAAGAGACCGATCGAGCGACAGGCGGCGAGGATGTCTTTTGCGCCCTTCTTGCCCTCGGCGAGGTCGACGCGCGAGACCGTCATGGGGTCGTCGTAGCGGCCGACGGCGGTGGTCACGATCATGCGGACCGCTTGTTCGACCATCCAGAGTTCCTCCCCATGGACGAGCCACACGGACGCGACACCGTCTTTCTTGAGACTCTGTTCGAGGGCGGCGAGCTCCATGCCTTGGAATAACCGCGCTCAGACCTCGGCGCAAGGCGAAGGTGTGGACGACCGCGGACGACCTCTCAGACCTCGCGCTGCCGCCCGCTGCGCAGGGCCTTCTGCGCATACATGCCAAGGTCGGCGCAGCGCATGAGCGATTTCAGGTCGCGACCGTCCGTGGGATAGATCGCGAGGCCGAATGACGCCGATACAGGCAGGGACTTTCCGTGGGAGTCGACCTGGAAGGTCACGGCGGCGGCGAGCTTGCGGCCGACGACCTCGGCCGAGCTGCGATCGGGGACGGGCGCGAGGACGACGAACTCGTCACCTGCAACGCGCGAGATGATGTCCGAGGTCCTGAGCACGGTTCGCAGGCGGTGGGTGACCTCTCTCAGGACGCCGTCGCCTGCCTCGTGACCGAGGGAGTCGTTGACGTCCTTGAATTTGTCGAGATCGAGGAAGAAGAGGGCAAAGGGGTCTCCCTGTGCGAAGCGTCTCTCGATGAGCGCCTCGAGACCACGGCGGCTCATGGCGCCCGATACGGGGTCCTCGTGGAGGTCTCGGATGAGGCTCTCTCGCTGAACCTCGCGAAGGGTCACGTCATAGCAACACCAGACGAAGCCCTCGCAAGCGTCGCCATCCATGATCGGCACGAAATCCCACTCGAAAACGCGCCCATCGGTGAACTCGACACGGAACCCGCGCACGAGCTCGCGAGCGCGCATGATATCGGCGGCCTTGTTGCGAAAGGACTCGAGGTCGTTCAGGAGTCCCGCTGCGTGGCCAAAGAGCGCGAGCGCCGTGGTGGTTGTGGTAGGAATGCCGCCGAGTTGGAGGATGTCGAGCATCTGGCGGTTGACGAGGAGGATGTGTCCGGCTTCGTCGGTGACTGTCACGCCGCAGGTGAGGTGCTCGATGGTCGTCGCGAACCGATCTAGCAGCGAGCGGGTGCGAGCTTGTTCTTCAGTGAGCGCGAGGTTGGCGGCGCGCAGGAGGCGTTCGGTACGATACTTGTGGAGGGCGACCCCAAGCGTCGATCTCAGCTCTCCGGGGCGGACGGGCAACATGATGAAGCCCTGGGGTTCGGAGCGACGGGCCCTCTCGAGGTCTCGCTCGTCGAGATGACCCGAGAGGAAGACGATGGCGACATCGTGTTTCTCTCGGATTTTTTCAGCGACGGTGACTCCTTCGAGGTGGCCGCCGAGATGCAGGTCGACGAGCACAATCTCGGGGACGGCAAGTTCGACTTGTGCGAGCGCTGCGTCAAGTGAGTCTGCGACCGCCGTGACACCGTAGCCGAGGGCATCGAGTTCGTGCGCAAGAGCACGCGCAACGGCGGAGTCGTCCTCGATGACGAGGGCCCGAGTCGACAGGCTCGTGCCAATCGGTCGCGCTCTTTCCGGTTGACTCATGATGAGATTCTCCAGGCAGACGCCCTGCATCTGCCCTGTTCCCCACACCTGCTGAGGGCCGCGACAGCCGGTCCCCACACTGACCCGAGTTTTACCTTATGTGGGCGGGTTGGCAAACTGGGAGACTGCTTGAGACAGGGCGGTCGCAAAGTCCACACATCCCCGGTCGCCTCGGCGGTCGGGGCGCTTGCTCGCTGCCGGCATGGCCGGCTTTAGGCTTCGCAATCATCCCCGACACGCACTCGGCGCCCTCGCGCTTCGATGCTGCGACTTCTCGATAATGCGATTGCCCTGCTGCTTGAGATGTTGTCTCGAGGATGCGACGAGAAAAGATGCTCGGGTCGCGGATGTCGACATGGCCTATCGTGCGTCAGATCCTTGACCGGGATTTGCGCTTCCCTCGAACGGTCACGACAGCGACAACTGTACTGGATCTGGATGGGGAGGGCGCATGGAAGGGGATCGAGACGAGCACCTGGCAGGCAATCCATGGGAGCGGGGTGAGGGTGCGTTCCAAGCCGCGGAGGAATGGGGGCGTCGGGTTGAGGCCGAGTACCGCTCGGCTGCGCTGACCGCTCAATTAAGCCATTGGTTGCTGCAGATCGCGGTGTCCCCCGACCTCGTCCGAGAAGGACTTCGGATAGTCGATGACGAGATCGCGCATGCCACCGACGCGCTCGCTGTCGTGCGCGAGGCGCGACGATTCGCAGAGGCGCCGCCGCCACCACCGATTCGGCGCGAGGGCCTCGCCTACGAACGAACCTGGGAACCGCTCGAGCTGGATGTGCTCGCGGCCTGTCTCGAGACGTTCTGCCTCGGAGAGACGGTGGCCGTTCCACTATTCAGGGGGCTGCGTGCGGAAGCATGTGTGCCAGTGGCGAGGTCTGCCCTCGATCGCGTTCTTGTCGATGAAGTGCGCCATCGGAACTTCGGCTGGATTCTGTTCGAGCATCTTCTCGAGGGACCACAGGGGCAGCTCTGCAGGGATTTCGCGGCGGCCATGCTACCGGACATGTTTGCGCGTCTCGTGAAGAGTTATGCGTCACTCGCTCACCAGACTGACCTTTCGCCCGCCATCAGAGCCTGGGGGATGATGCCAGGGCGCGACTATGCGAGGGCACTCGCGATGGCCTCACAGAGGGACTATCGACCGCGTCTCGAGGCGCTCGGCCTACTCGAGCCGGTGGAGACAATACTCGACGCGATCGAACGGTTCGAATTGCCCTGAGGGGATGCCCTGGTCTCAGACATGTGACGATTTCCAAAGTGACCGCGCGAGTAAAGGTCGGAGGTGCTGTTGCGCGAAGATACGTTTTCTTGCGCATTTTCAGCGGAACTTGAAATCATCCAATTCGTCAAAAAAGACCTAGGAATCTAATCCACAACATATGTCTCGACATCCTGCGCTTGGCGGGAGTGTGGATTCCTGTCACCTTTGAGTCTAACGAGCGGACGCGTCACACTCGGAGATCACTCGTGAAGATGCACAAAGCCCTTTCCTGGCTCACCCTGACATTCATGTGTACGCTGTCGAGTTGCTTGAAGCAGTCGTCACCGCCTGCATCGAAAATTGAAATCGGCGTCGCCCCTCTGACCCTGCCGGGAGTCGGAGACGCTTGCTATTCGATCCGTATTACAAATGACGCGAATCAACCAGTATCCAACCTGACAGATATCTGCTCGTCCAAGTTCGGCGTCAACGGCGGCCTCACTTACGTGGCCACATGCGACGCCAACGATAGCGACAACAACGGCAGCGCCGTCAATACGGTCTCATTGAAGATCGAGGGCCTCTACGCGAATCCGGGAAAGATTTCGCCCATCACGGAGTTCATCAACCCCTGCGCCGCCCCCTAGGCGCCAAATGGTTGCCAGCTCACCGCGAATTGCATCCAGAATGCGGACGCGAGCGTGACCTACAATCTCACCCTCATGCGCGAAGCGAATCAGGGTTTCTTCGATATCGGCGTCAGTTTCGATGAAATTTTCTGTGCCGCGAAACTCGACTGCACCGAGGATTCGGGGGCGCCTCTGAAGCTGCTCCACAATCCGACCACTGGTCAGCGCGACCAAACCGCAGTGGTCGCTCTTGCTTGCACCACCGGCGCTGGCGGCGCTGTCACCCAGCTTCTTCGCGACCCACTGAAAATCACCTGCGACTCGAGCACCACCTATCTCGACCCGACCTTCGGCAAGGGCAACGCTTATGGCCAGGGCCAGGGTCAGACCGCCGACCCGAACCCGACCGATCCAATTTGGCAATATGCAGTTTATACCGGCTCCGAATCGACGACCTGTAACGGTGAGCCCTGCGACCGTCTCTACTGGAACGTGGCAGTCGGCTTCGACCCGACCGCCAGAAATTGCGTCCTGACAGCCCAGTCCACAGCCATCGATACGAGCAGTGGCACGTCCTGCTCGACCCCGGATAATGCCACTTATCCCCTAATTACCTGGAATGTACCGCTCACAACCGACTCGTCGACGCCAACTCTCGCTTGCTCAAAGCACCCTCTGAACGGCTCTCCTTCGGGTGTACAGACGCTGTTCTCCGGGGTCGGAGTCGAGAAGCCCTTCATCGGCACATTCGGTGGCACTTCGACTGACCTCTGCCCCTGCCCGGCTGGCTGGGCGGGACGCACCTGTACGACCCCGGTATGCGACCCCGCCTGCGGGAAGAACGGCATCTGCTCCGCCCCCAACACCTGTGAATGCAAGCCGGGCTGGACCGGGCCCCTCTGCAACACCCCCATCTGCACCTCCCCATGCGGCCCCGAAGGCACCTGCACCGCGCCCGATACCTGCTTGTGCAACACCGGGTGGTCGGGCCCGACCTGCGAGAGCCCGGTCTGCGATTCGTGCCTATACGGCACTTGCACCGCCCCGAACACGTGTCTTTGTGATGATGGGTGGGAAGGTCCGGCCTGCGACGCGCTGAGTGGCACCATCTGCTTTTCGGGCAATACCTGCGACGACGGCAACCCGGCGACCTGGAACGATCGATGTAACGTCAATCAAGTGTGCGTCGGTCAAGCCGTCACCTGCCCCTCCAATTCGGTGTGTACAACATGGGCTCCCAATGGCTCGAGCACCTGCACCCCGACCTACGCGACCTCTGCAACGTCATGCAACGACTCGAATATCAACACCCACAGCGACGCTTGCAACGGCGCTGGCAGCTGCACAGGCACAGCGATCTCGTGCCCCACGAACACGGTCTGCACGAGCTACGCGCCCAACGGCACGAGCACCTGCACGCCGACCTATGCGACCGCGACGACGGCCTGCAACGATGGCAACGCCGAAACGGCAGGCGACTACTGCGATGGGGCTGGCACCTGCGCGGGTACCCCTATGGTCTGCCCCGCGAACAACCCCTGTAACGACGGCAATCCGTTCACGTACAACGATCGTTGCAATGACTCGGGTGTATGCGGCGGTACCACCGTCGTCTGTCCATCGAACAGCACCTGTACGAGCTACGTGCCGAACGGCACCTCGACCTGCTCGTCCGTGTATGCACCGACATCGGCCGCCTGCAACGACAACGACGCCTCGACGACGGGCGACTTCTGCAACGGCGCGGGCACCTGTGTCGGAACTGGCCCTTCATGCGTCGCTGGCACCGCGTGCAACGATGGCAACAACAACACCATGGACGACCGCTGCAGCGGGAGCGGCGTCTGTGTCGGCAGCGCTATTTCCTGCCCCGCTGCGACCACCTGCGTGAGCTACGTCAAGAACGGTACCTCGACCTGCACCGCCGTGTACGCCTCGGATACGACCGCCTGCAACGACGGAAATGCCCAGACGACGGGCGACTTCTGCGACGGCGCTGGCGGCTGTGTCGGAACCCCACTGACCTGCGTCGCCAACACCTCCTGCAATGACGGTAGCCTCTCGACCTATGCGGACCGCTGCAACTCGAGCGGCATCTGCACAGGCACGAGCGTCACCTGCCCAGCGAACACGGCCTGCACGACCTACACCCCAAATGGCACCGCCACCTGCACGGTCACCTGGTCGAGCTCGGCGACCGCCTGCAACGACGCCAACGCGGCCACTGTCGGGGACTACTGCGACGGTTTCGGTAGCTGCGTCGGTACCCCGGCCGGCTGCGCCCCGAATTCCACCTGCAACGATGGCAGCGCTCTGACCTACGGCGACCGCTGCAACTATTCCGGCACATGCGTCGGCACCCCCGTCACCTGTCCGGTGAGCGACGCGTGCGTCACCTGGACCGCGGACGGCACCTCCGTCTGCAAGGCGACCTACGCCGCGGCCTCGACGACATGCAGCGATGGCGACGTCGGCACGCACACCGACCGCTGCAACGGCTCTGGCTCGTGCGTCGGCAGCACCGTCACCTGCCCCGCTAACACCGCCTGTACGACCTATACCCGCAACGGCACGTCCACCTGCACTACCACCTACTCGAGCGCAACCACGGCCTGCAACGACGGCAACTCCAACACGCACACCGACACCTGCAACGGCTCGGGCACCTGCGTCGGCCAGGCCTTCTCCTGCCCCGCTGCAACGACCTGCGCGAGCTACGTCGCCTCGGGTACCGGCGTCTGTCAGACCGTCCCCGCGCCCGCTGGCACCTCGTGCACCGCTGGTGGGACTTGTGACGGCGAAGGCGCCTGTGTCCCTCCCCCAGTGCTTGGCGCCTGGAGCGACATCTCCACCACCACCTGTGGCACCCGCCCGTCTGCCCGACAAGGCTCCGCCGAGGTCGAAATCGACGGCTTCCTTTACGTGTTCGGCGGCCATAACGGCTCCTACCTCAACGACCTTCACTCGTATGAAATCGCCACGGGCTGCTGGACGAACCTCTCGACCCCGCTCTCTGGCACCGCCCCCTCGGTCCGCTACCTCCACTCCGCCGTCGCCCTCGACGGCAAGATGTACATCTTCGGCGGTCATGACGGCGGCAACCGCAACGACCTCTACGCTTATGACCCCGTCGCAAAGAGCTGGACCAACCTCTCCTACCCCCTCCTTGGCAGCGCCCCCTCCGGCCGCTATCTCTCCGCGGCCTTCACCGCCTACGGCAAGTTGTACTTCTTCGGCGGCAATGCCGGTTCGTTCCAGAACAACGTCGCCACCTACGACCCGACGACCCGCATGTGGGCCAACGTCTCGACCACGGGCACGGGTCCATCCGCCCGACAGGCCGCAAGCGCCGTCGTCATCGGCGGCAAGGCCTACATCTTTGGCGGATACAACGGTTCGGATCTCAACGACCTCTTCTCTCTCGACCTCGTGACCAACGCCTGGACGAACCTCTCCTCGCCCCTCTCTGGCACGGCCCCGTCTGCGCGGCGAAACCACATGGGCGTCGCCATCAATGGCCGCATGCTCATCTACGGCGGCGTCTTGTCCAGTTCGACGCTCGCAGACTTCCACGCCTACGACCCCGTCACTCGCGCCTGGACCGTCCAGCCCGCGACTATCGGCGGGGTCGCCATCGCAGCGCGCGAGCTCCACGCCTATGCCGTGACCAATGGTGCCGCCTACGTGTTCGGCGGTCTCCGCGGCTCGACCAACCTCAACGACCTCCTGAAATATACAGGCGCCTCGGCGACCCCCGACGGCTCGACGCTCGCCCCGTCGGCCGTCACCTACACGACTCCCGTGCGCTTCACCGTCGGCGTCGCCATCCCCTACCAGGCCCCGACGATCACGGGCGGCGCCCCGGTCACCTACTCGGCGACCGGACTTCCAGCCGGACTCCGCATCGCCCCCGACACAGGCGTCATCTACGGCACCCCGACCGTCGTAGGCGGCCCCTCCGACGCAGTCGTTACCTCCTCCAACAGGCGCGGCACGGTCTCGTCCGCGGTCAGCATTGAGATCATCCCGCAGAACTGGACCGACCTCTCCACCACGACCTGCGGCACTGCTCCGGTCGCACGTTACGGAGCAAGCCAGGTCACCATCGGTTCGAAGCTCTATGTCTTCGGCGGTTACGGCACCTGGTATCGCAACGATTTTTACAGCTACGAACCTGCGACAGGCTGCTGGGTCGACCTCTCGACCCCCGCGACGGGCAACACCCCTCCGACCGCCCGCACTTACCATGCAGCGACCGTCTTGGATGACAAGATGTACATCTATGGCGGCTATGACGGAGGTGCTCGCAGCGAACTCTACGTCTACGACCCGACCGCCCGGACCTGGACCAACATCTCGAGCCCCCTCTTCGGCTCCCTACCCGAAGGGCGCTATGGCGCATCGATGTGGTCGGCTTACGGCAAGCTCTACATCTTCGGCGGCTACACGAACCAGTACCGCACCGATGTATTCAGCTATGACCCCATCAGCCGAACCTGGGCGACCATCAGCACGACCGGCACGGGCCCTTCGGCAGGTTATTTTTCGACCGCTGTCGTCATCAACGGCAAGGCCTACATCTTCGGCGGGTCGAACGGTTCCGTATCGAATCAGCTTTTCTCCCTCGACCTCACGACAAACGCCTGGACGAACCTCTCGACACCTCTCGTGGGCAGTGCGCCTGCCGCCCGGTACACGCACACCGCGACGGTCGTCAACGGCAAGATGGTCATCTTCGGAGGCGAGGTCGGTGGCTCCGCAGCGTCAGATATCCACACCTACGCACCATCCACGAGGACCTGGGTCAACATCAGCAATACGACGGAAGGCGCCCCCACCCTGCTGAACGGGACCCTCCTCACACCCAAACGGCAACAAAGCTCGTCCGTCTTGAACGGCGTGACCTACGTCTTCGGTGGCATTATTCCGGGCAACACGAACACCAACGCTCTCGTCTCCCTGAAGCTGACCGAGACCCCGACCCCCACGATCAGCACCGCCGCACCCGCCTCGCTGTCCTATGCCTCTCCGTGGATATTCACAAAATCGATCACCATTCCGGTGAAGGCTCCGACCACCACGGGCGGCACGCCCACAACGTACACGGCGACGAACCTCCCCGCGGGGCTACGCATCGACCCCGTCACGGGCGTCATCTACGGCACCCCAACGACCGTCCTGCCCTCGATGCTCTACACGGTCACCGCGACGAACGAGCTCGGCAGCACCTCGACCACGGTCGACATCACCGTCCTCGCCCCGGTCTGGACCGACCTCTCGACCGGGACCTGCGGCAGCGCCCCGCCACCGCGCTACTATCATAGCGAGGTGGCCATCGGCGGAAAGATCTACGTCTTTGGTGGCACTCACGCCGGCACATCACGCAATGACCTCTACGCTTGGGATGTCGACACCAATTGCTGGTCGAACCTGTCGACCCCATTGAGCGGCACCGCGCCCGTGGCGCGATATGAGCACAAGTCAACCGTCCTGGATGGCAAGATGTACATCTACGGAGGCTACAACGGTGCTGTGCGCAATGACCTCCACGTCTACGATCCCGTGGCGCAGAGCTGGACCGACGTCACGTATCCGCTCTTTGGCTCCCAGCCCGACGGCCGCTATGGCATTTCGATGTGGTCAGCCTACGGCAAGGTCTACATCTACGGCGGCTACACCAACCAGTACCGCACCGACGTCTTCACCTACGAGCCCACGACCCGCACCTGGGCCACCGTGACCACCACGGGCACGGGTCCGACCACGGGTTATCATGCGACCGCAGTCGTCATCAGCGGCAAGGCGTACATCTTCGGCGGGTCGAACGGTTCCGTGTCGAACCAGCTCTTCTCGCTCGACCTCGCCACGAACGCCTGGACCAACCTCTCGACCCCGCTCGCGGGCACAACCCCCTCGGCCCGCTACATCCACTCGGCCTCGGTCATCAACGGCAAGATGTACATCTTCGGAGGCTGGATTGGGGGCAACACCCCAGGCTCCGACATCCATTCCTACGATCCGAAGACCCGGACCTGGACCAACATCAGCAGCATCACCGAGGGCTCTCCGACCGTTCAGAGCGCGGCACCGCTTGGCGTGAGAGCGGGCCACACCAGCGCCGTCATCGACGGCGTCATGTACGTCTTCGGCGGTGTCCAGAGTTCGGGCTCGAGCACCGGCATCACCAACCTCGCGGCCTTCAAGCCCTACGAGCCGAACGCCGCGCCAGTCACCTCGACCGCCCCGCCTGCGACGCTTTCCTATGACGCCCCGTGGGTCTTCACCCAGTCGATCAACATCGGCGTCAAGGTGCCCACCACCACGGGAGGCGCTCCGACCATCTACACCACCACCGGTCTCCCCCCGGGCCTCAAACTCGCCGCCGACACCGGCGTGATCTTCGGCACGCCGACCTCCCCGGTCGCAGCCGCGAACTACACCATCACCGCGACCAATACGCTCGGCAGCGTCTCGACCACGGTCAACATCAAGGTCGTCAAGCCGAGCTGGACCGATCTGTCGACCAACACCTGCAGCGTCGCGGGCAGCGTTGCCCCCGCCGTGCGCATCTCGCAGACCGAGGTCGAGATCGATCGCAAGCTGTACATCTTTGGCGGCTGGACTCCCGCCGTCGGCGCTCGCGGCGACCTCTACGCCTACGACCTCGACTCCACCTGCTGGACGAACCTCTCGACCCCCGTCTCGGGCACGGCTCCGAGCTCCCGCTACCAACACGGCGCTGTCGCCCTGAACGGCAAGATGTATGTCTTTGGCGGTTACAACGGCGGCGCCAACCTCGGCGATCTCCACGTCTATGACCCGGTCGCGAAGAGCTGGACGAACCTCTCTTCTCCGCTCTTCGGTTCCGCCCCGAGCTCTCGCCAGCACCACTCCATGTTCGCAGCCTACGGCCGCCTCTGGGTCTTCGGCGGTCACGACGGCAGCTATCGCAACGATCTCTACACCTACGACCCGACCACGAAGGCCTGGACGGCGATCAGCGCGACGGGCGACATCCCCAGCGTCCGCGGCCTCGCTCCGATGGTCGTCATCGAGGGCAAGGCCTACCTCTACGGCGGCTATAACGGGATCTACTTCAACGACCTCCGCACCCTCGACCTCGGGACCAACACCTGGAGCCTCGTCACGCCGCTCGTCGGCAGCGCCCCCTCGGGCCGCTACGCCCACAGCTCGGCAGTCATCGACGGCAAGGTCTATATCTTCGGTGGCTACGATGGCAGCAGCTCTAGAAGCGACATGCACGTCTTCGAGCCGCGCACCCGCACCTGGACGAACCTCGGCAACGTCCCCGAAGGCTCTCCAGGCGTCATGAACGCTGCCCCCCTCGGCCAACGCTCCCATCACACCGCCATCTCGTCGAGCGGCATCATGTACGTCTTCGGCGGCTTCTACGGGAACTCCTGGAACAACGCGCTCGCGAACCTCGCCTCGTTCGAGCCCTACCGCCCGCCGAGCACACCCACCCCGAGCGCGGCCGCGCCCGCAACACTCTCATATAGCGCGCCGTGGGTTTTCACACAGTTCACCGCCATCCCGATCAAGCTGCCCACAGTCACAGGTGGTACCCCGACGACCTACACGGTCGACAGCCTCCCCCCCGGCCTCTACATCGCCCCTGACACGGGCATCATCTACGGCACTCCGACGACCGTCGTCCCCCTCGCCTCCTACACCGTCACGGCCACCAACGACCTCGGCAGCACCTCGACCACCGTCGCCATCACGGTCATCAAGCCGAACTGGACCGACCTCTCGACGGGCACCTGCGGCACCGCCCCGCCCGTCCGCCTCGGCCACTCGAAGGTGGCCATCGGTCGCAAGGTCTACATCTTCGGCGGCTGGTCTCCGGGCGTGGGCTTCCGTGGCGACTTCTACTCCTTCGACCTCGACACGAACTGCTGGACGAACCTCTCGACGCCCCTCGCAGGCACCGCGCCGGTCTCCCGTTACATGCACTCGGCGGTCACCCTCGATGGCAAGATGTACCTCTTTGGTGGCCACAACGGCGCCGACCGGAACGACCTCCACGTCTACGACCCAGTCGCGCGGAGCTGGACCGATCTATCCTCCCCGCTCTTTGGCTCCGCCCCTTCCGCGCGCTACGCCCATGCCACCTTCGCCGCCTACGGCAAGGTCTGGATCTTCGGCGGTCACAGCAGCGGCTACCGCAACGACCTCTACACCTACGATCCGACCACCCGCAGCTGGACGACCATCACCACCACGGGCGATATCCCCACCGCCCGTGGCTACATGCCGATGAGCATTCACGACGGCAAAGTCTACCTCTTTGGCGGCATGAGCAGCGGCTATCTCAACGACATGCGCGTCCTCGATCTCTCGACCCTCGTCTGGACGAGCCTCGCGCCGCTCGTCGCCAACACGGCGCCCTCCGTCAGACGTGAACACTCCGCGACCATCATCGATGGCAAAGTCTTCATCTTCGGTGGCTACAACGGCTCGACCGCCCTGTCGGACCTCTACTCGTTCGACCCCAAGACTCGGGCCTGGGTCAACTTCGCCAATATCCCCGAAGGCTCGTCCAGCGTCATGAGCGCGGCCCAACTCGGTCAGCGCGCCTTCCACACGGCGGTCACCGTCGACGGCGTGATGGTCGTCTTCGGAGGCTATTACGGCAATTCCTGGAATAATGCCGTTGGGCAAATCGCCACCTTCGAGCCCTATCGCGGCTACGACGTCCCGACGCCGAGCACGGCCGCCCCGAGCAGCATCACCTACGCGAGCCCGTGGCTCTTCACGAAGAGCATCGGCATCGCGCACATGGTGCCGACCGTGACGGGCGGCAAGCCGACCCTCTTCACCGCGGCGAGCCTCCCGCCAGGCCTCTTCATCGCCCCCGACACCGGCGTGCTGTACGGCACCCCGACCACGGTCAGCAGCGCAACGAATTACACCATCACCGCGAGCAACGAACTCGGCAGCGTATCAACCACTGTGAACATCACCGTGCTTGCCCCGAACTGGACCGATCTGTCGACCTCCACCTGCGGCACTGCCCCCATCGCCCGCTACCAACACTCGACCGTCCTTATCGACCGCAAGCTCTACGTCTTCGGCGGTAACGCCTCGACCGGATACCGCAACGACCTCTACGCCCGAGACCTCGACACCGGCTGCTGGACCGACCTGTCCACCCCCCAGAGTGGCACGGCCCCTCAAAACCGCGTTGGCCACACCGCCGCCGCCCTCGACGGCAAGATGTACGTCTTCGGCGGCTACACGAGCTCGAGCGTCTATAGCAGCGAGCTCCACGTCTACGACCCGGTGGCGCGAAGCTGGACAAACCTCTCCTCTCCGCTCTTTGGCTCCCCACCCGCTGGGCGCTACCAGCACGTAATGTTCGCCGCCTATGGCCGCCTCTGGGTCTTCGGGGGCGAAATCTCTGGTAGCTACCGAAACGACCTTTACACCTACGATCCGACGACCCGCTCCTGGGCCTACATCAACACCACCGGAGATGTGCCCACTGCGCGTGTCTTGTCCTCGGTCGCCGTCCACAACGGCAAGGCCTACCTCTTCGGCGGCTACAGCACCGGCTACCTCAATGACCTCAAGGTGTTGAACCTCGCGACCAACGTCTGGACCACCGAGACCCCGCTCGTCGGCTCGGCCCCGAGCATACGCCGTGAGCACACCGCCACCTTCCTCAACGGGCGCATGTACGTCTTTGGTGGCTACAACGGCACCACCACCCTCGCCGACACCTACTCCTACGACCCCTACACCCGCACCTGGCTCAACTACACGACCATCCCTGAAGGCTCATCCACCGTGATGAGCGCCATGCAGCTCGGCTCCCGCGCCCAGCACACGGCGACCCTCGTCGACGGCGCCCTCTGGATCTTCGGTGGCTATGTCGGCAGCACCGCGAACCGTCTCGGCGGCTTCATCACCTTCAAACCCTACATCGGCAGCCCGACCGTCATCGACGGCGGCTCGGCCCCCACCTCCATCACCTACTCGAGCCCCTGGCTCTTCACGAAGAGCATCGGCATCGCGCTCATGGCGCCGACCGTGACTGGCGGCACGCCCAAGACCTACAGCGCCGCGAGCCTCCCGCCTGGCCTCTTCATCGCCCCAGACACCGGCGTGCTGTACGGCACCCCCACCGCTGTCAGCGCCGCGACGAACTACACCATCACCGCGACCAACGAGTACGGCAGCACCTCGACCGATGTCACCATCACCGTCCTCGCCCCGAACTGGACCGATCTCTCGACGTCCACCTGCGGCACCGCCAGCGTCGCGCGCCACTTGCACTCGACCGTCCTCATCGACCGCAAGCTCTACGTCTTCGGCGGTTCCGCATCGACGGGTTTGCGTAATGACCTCTACGCCCAGGACGTCGACACCGGCTGCTGGACCGACCTCTCCACCCCCCAGAGTGGCACGGCCCCCCAAAATCGCTACGGCCACTCCGCCGCCGTCCTCGATGGTAAAATGTACGTCTTCGGCGGCTACACGAGCTCGAACGCCTACAGCAACGAACTCTTCGTCTACGACCCGGTGGCGCGGAGCTGGACCAACCTCTCCTCTCCGCTCTTTGGCTCCGCTCCGACGAGTCGATACCAGCATGTGATGTTCGCCGCCTATGGCCGCCTCTGGGTCTTCGGGGGCGAAATCTCTGGTAGCTACCGAAACGACCTTTACACCTACGATCCGACGACCCGCTCCTGGGCCTACATCAACACCACCGGAGATGTGCCCACTGCGCGTGTCTTGTCCTCGGTCGCCGTCCACAACGGCAAGGCCTACCTCTTCGGCGGCTACAGCACCGGCTACCTCAATGACCTCAAGGTGTTGAACCTCGCGACCAACGTCTGGACCACCGAGACCCCGCTCGTCGGCTCGGCCCCGAGCATACGCCGTGAGCACACCGCCACCTTCCTCAACGGGCGCATGTACGTCTTTGGTGGCTACAACGGCACCACCACCCTCGCCGACACCTACTCCTACGACCCCTACACCCGCACCTGGCTCAACTACACGACCATCCCTGAAGGCTCATCCACCGTGATGAGCGCCATGCAGCTCGGCTCCCGCGCCCAGCACACGGCGACCCTCGTCGACGGCGCCCTCTGGATCTTCGGTGGCTATGTCGGCAGCACCGCGAACCGTCTCGGCGGCTTCATCACCTTCAAACCCTACATCGGCAGCCCGACCGTCATCGACGGCGGCTCGGCCCCCACCTCCATCACCTACTCGAGCCCCTGGCTCTTCACGAAGAGCATCGGCATCGCGCTCATGGCGCCGACCGTGACTGGCGGCACGCCCAAGACCTACAGCGCCGCGAGCCTCCCGCCTGGCCTCTTCATCGCCCCAGACACCGGCGTGCTGTACGGCACCCCCACCGCTGTCAGCGCCGCGACGAACTACACCATCACCGCGACCAACGAGTACGGCAGCACCTCGACCGATGTCACCATCACCGTCCTCGCCCCGAACTGGACCGATCTCTCGACGTCCACCTGCGGCACCGCC
>VFQT010003149.1_pt1 | contig 15526 bp, 16 predicted proteins | sample 3512381 | NCBI WGS metagenome assembly VFQT01 (sample SAMN10412376, study PRJNA504923) | tailings metagenome | isolation source: Relicate 2 Philex TSF3 active mining site | place: Philippines: Tuba, Benguet | collected 2017-08-29 | reverse complement strand
GCTACAAGCCGACGACGAGCGCCATGTTGAGGTGCATAACCCCGATGGTGCGCACAACATCGCGGTGGGTCTTGATCAGCCGGTCACCGTTGAGATTCATGGCCATGCGGGGTACTACGCCGCCGGTATGAACAAGAAAGCACACGTCATCGTGCACGGCAGCGCAGGCACCGGTGTTGCTGAAAATATGATGAGTGGTGTGGTGCATGTGAAGGGCTTCGCATCGAACGGCGCGGGTGCCACTGCGCACGGCGGCTTGCTGGTGATTGATGGTGATGCAGGTCTGCGCTGCGGTATCTCGCTTAAAGGCGCAGACATCGTGGTCGGCGGCTCGGTAGGCAGCTTCTCCGGCTTTATGGCCCAGGCCGGTCGCATGGTTATTTGCGGTAACGCCGGCGATGCGCTGGGTGATTCTTTGTATGAGGCGGTGATCTACATTCGTGGTGAGGTGAAATCACTCGGTGCAGATGCGCAGTTCGAGCCCATGACCGATGAAGATCGCGCCACCGTCGCCGACTTGCTGCGACAGGCAGGCTTGCAGCACGACCCCGCCTCATTTAAACGTATTGCCTCGGCGCGTAGCCTGTACCACTGGAACGCCGACGCTAATCAGGAATATTAAGCCGCATGTCGGCAGGAAAAACATCATGGATATGAAACCCGTTCAGTTCAAGCGTCGATCCACCGAAGAGTCGGCTGGCTTTGATCGTAGTGTGATTGATTACATTCAAAACGCTGCGGCGCATGGCTTGTACGAGATTCGTGGTCTCGGTGCCAAGCGCCGCGTGCCGCATTTTGATGATCTGCTGTTTCTGGCGGGCTCGTTATCGCGCTACCCATTGGAAGGCTATCGCGAGAAATGCTCAACCAAAACACTGCTCGGTACACGCTTCGCGAAAAAGCCGGTAGAGCTGGAGATTCCGATCACGATTGCCGGCATGAGCTTCGGCGCGTTGTCAGCCAATGTGAAAGAAGCGCTCGGCCGTGCTGCGACCGAGATGGGCACCAGCACCACCACCGGCGACGGTGGCATGACGCAAGAAGAGCGCGGCTCCTCGAAAACGCTGGTGTATCAATGCCTGCCTTCGCGCTACGGTTTCAACCCGGATGATTTACGCAAAGCCGATGCGATTGAAGTCGTGATCGGCCAGGGCGCCAAACCCGGCGGCGGCGGCATGCTGCTCGGACAAAAAGTGAATCCGCGTGTGGCCAAGATGCGTACGCTACCGCAGGGCGTAGATCAGCGCTCTGCCTGCCGTCACCCCGACTGGACCGGGCCGGACGATCTCGCCATCAAAATTCTCGAGCTGCGCGAAATGACCGACTGGGAAAAACCGATTTATGTGAAGGTCGGTGCTACCCGTACCTTCCATGACGTCAAGCTGGCGGTGCATTCCGGTGCCGACGTTGTGGTGGTCGATGGCATGCAAGGCGGTACAGCAGCCACGCAAACGTGCTTCATCGAGCACGTCGGTATTCCTACATTGGCCGCTGTGCGTCAAGCGGTTGAGGCATTGGAAGACCTGAATATGAAAGGTACGGTGCAGCTGATTGTGTCGGGGGGTATTCGTACCGGAGCAGATGTAGCGAAAGCGCTGGCGATGGGAGCCGATGCAGTCGCTATCGGCCAGGGTGTGTTGTTTGCCCTGGGCTGCAACTCCGAGACCTATGTGCGCAACGATCAGCACCACTCCGCGCTCGATGCTTACGACGCCATCGGCACCGCACCCGGATACTGCCACCACTGCCATACAGGCAAGTGCCCGGTGGGTGTGACCACGCAAGATGCTGAATTAGAGCAGCGACTCGAGCCTGCAGTCGGCGCCAAGCGCGTGCGTAATTATCTGAAGACGCTGAACATGGAGCTAACCACTATCGCGCGCGCTTGCGGCAAACAGAATGTGCACCACCTCGAGCGCGAAGATCTTGTGGCACTGACATTGGAAGCGGCTGCAATGGCGGGTGTGCCGCTGGCAGGTACCAACTGGGTACCCGGTCGATAAATTGTTTCCAATGGACAAAATGCTCGTCTATCATGGGGTTGGCTAGGCCATTCAATAAGGGCTTGCAGTTTTAGCAAGCCCTTTTGTTAACCAGTTTCGGAAAGGAGGTTGGCAGCACCATCGGACCATGTCCCGCAGAGGACAGGCCGCGTTCCATGCATAGTTCAAGAAAAGCGCTAGGACGAAAAGAGGAGACACAAATGAATCAACACACGCAACCCTCCCTTGACCCCGAAATGCAGCAACGGGCCGAGGTCATGTATTCCCGTGACCGGTGGAGCGCCCTGCTCATTCTCGCCGTGTTGTGGGCCTCACTTATTTACACGTATATCAAGGTGCCACATGGCTTTTTCGGTACGCCTATTGGCGTAGTGCTCGTTATTGCGGGCGTATTGCTACTGGTTTTCAATACCAGCTCGATACTGGCAATGCTGGCGCACTACCGTGAGGACCGTGATCATATTTACGGCCAAGATCTTCGCAACCTCGATCTGAACCGACAACGCCTGCGCGAGCTTGCATTACGACCGGCGCATGTCGACACTGACCCGGGAGCACCATGATGAGTAAACCCTACGAACCCCCTGTGCAAAGCAGCGCCGGACAAATGTTCGACAGCGTGGTGGTGCTGGTGCTGGTGTATGCCAGCCTGCTCGCGCCGTTGTTATTCAAAGCAGCAGCCGAGCCACCAAAAACCGACGACAAAGCAGCACCGACGTGGGAATCGCTGAATCAAACGCCGGCCATGGTCGAGCAATGGGAAAAGCTCGGTGTCAAGGTTGAGGCTGCGGCACCCATGATTACCAACCGCTTTGACTACACCATAGAGCCGATCAGCCTGCTGCTGACGTTCATTGTGATTGTTGGCTATTTTGTGTTCGTGCTGCGTGTCTCTGAAAAAGAGTACCGCGAAGTGATTCGCGAGCGCTTCGACTCATCTGAGGGAGGTTGAGATGGATTTCTGGACAGCTTTGGAGTACGCGGCATGGATCATCTCGATCGTCTTGTTCGCATGGATGTTGGCTGACGCGCGCTTCACCAGTTCGCAATATGGTGAAGACTTCCTGACGAGCTCGCGTGAAGGCGAAGAAGAATAAGGGGGCGTGATGACAGCGCAAAGTATCGCGGCCTCTGCGCCGCAAAAAAATTCGCTACTTAAAGTATTGGGGCCGATTCATGTGTGGGCGCTCGGCGTCGGTATCGTGCTGGTGGGCGAGTACATGGGCTGGAACTTTTCGGTTGGCAAAGGCGGCGCCTATGGCTCGCTGATCGCCTGCTGGATTATCGGTCTACTGTATACCTGCGTGGCGATGATTGATTCGGAAGTCACCTCCACCGTCGCCGCTGCTGGTGGCCAGTACACGCAAGCCAAGCACATCATCGGTCCACTGATGGCGTTTAACGTAGGGCTGTATCTGGTCATGGCTTACACCATGCTGGAAGCATCGGATGCCATCGTGGTGGGCGACTTGATAAAAACCATCGCATTGCAATACGGCGCCGAAGTCGATACCAAGCCGTTTGTAGTGCTCACGATTGCCGTGCTTGCCTGGCTCAACTATCGCGGCGTGTTCATGACACTCACCGTGAACTTCGTGATCACCGCGTTTGCCTTTGTCGCGATTATTGTGCTGTTCTTCGCGGTCGAAGGTGCCGGCACGGGTAGCTCGATCTTGCGTCATCGCGAGCTGCTAACCGAACTGCCTTATGGCTGGATCGGCGTACTCGCTGCCCTGCAATTTGGTATGTGGTACTACCTTGGTATCGAGGGTACATGTCAGGCAGCAGAAGAAGTACGCTCACCTGGCCGCTCGATTCCGCTCGGCACCATGGGCGGCATGATCACGCTGCTGATCGCAGCAACGCTTACCTGGTATATCTGCGCCGGTCTGATGCCGTGGGAGTATCTCGGTCAAGCCATCACACCGCTATACGATGCAGCACGGCTCACCGGTGTGCTCGAGCTTGAAGTGATCCTGTTCGTCGGTACTATTTTTGCTGCAGTGGCCTCGGCCAATGGCTGCATTAATGATGCCTCACGCGCGTGGTTCTCGATGGCGCGTGATCGCTACATGCCGCAATGGTTTGGTGCGGTACACCCACGCTACCGCACGCCGTATCGGGCAATCTTGTTCCTGATACCGATCGCGGTCTCGTTTGCCTTTACCGGGCTGCTGGATCAGGTGATCACATTCTCGATTCTGTCGGGCTTGCTGGGCTATACCTTCATGTCGTTCAACGTGGTGCGCTTCCGTCGTATGTGGCCACTGGGCACGATCAATCGTGGCTATGTGCATCCGTTCCACCCCATCCCTTGTATTTTGCTGGGGCTGTTGTGCGCGGCAACCTACTTCGCGACCTACCTCGGCTACGGTGCTTCGCTGTTGTCGATTATGGCGTTCTACATCCTGATCTCGATCTGGTTCGTCGTGCGTCGTTATCAGTTCGTGCGGCGTGGTGACCAATTCACTATGCCATGGCCTAAGCCCAAGGGTTATTAAGGAGACGGATTTGGTTGGCGAATTCACCGGCGGCGCTGTTGCCGCCGGTTTTTTATTGTTGGTGGGTAGTGTGCTTTGGCAGCGCCGTGCGCAACGACAATTTGCTGCGCAGCGTGCGGCCATTTTTGATGATTGCCGTGAGCTGATTCAACCCGCCGAACAAATTCATCCGGGCAGCGACTATCCGCTGCTGCGTGGTGGGTATGGCGAAGCCAAGGTGTTGCTGCAGCCTTTGCTGGATCATGTTGGCTACCGCAAAGTACCCTCGCTCTGGTTGGTGCTGACACTCGATGCACCAATGCCGGTAAAGGGTAGTTTTGATGTGTTGTTTCGACCGGCGAATATCGAGTTCTTTTCGCAAATCGATCAGCTACCGCAGCGCATTCATCTTGGCGAGGAATGGCCGTCGCATCATATGGCGCGCGTCTCACCCAGTGGCTGGCAACCACCGCTGACAGCGCTGCTTAGTGCGCTGGGCGATGCACTCAGCAGCCCCGATTTGAAAGAAGTGGTACTGACTCCGCGCGGTGTGCGCCTGGTAGTGCGCGTATGCGGCGTGGAGCGCGGACAGTACATGGTGCTGCGTGCGATGGTGCCCGAAGTCGAGCGGATTCCACCCGACTGGTTGCGCTATTGGCTGGATACCTTAGTCACTATACGCAGCGCCCTGCGTGCAGATTTGCCGGAGGCTGCCTGAGATGTTTTCACGCCCTCTGCATCCGCTACTGATCTTGGTTGTAGCGGTCATATTACCGGGCATGGGCCAGGTACTCAACGGTATGCTCGTGCGCGCCTGGATCATGATTTTCTTCGCGCTCAGCTTGGGGGTGGTCACCTACCATCTCACTACGCCAGCGCATTCATTTATTGGCAGACACGCAGGCGGGTTTTTCATTTATGCGATTATGGTGATGGACGCCTATCTATGGGCGCGTTACCGTTACGCGCGCTGGCAACAGTCGCAAAGTTCAACAGCGACCTGACGCCCGCCCTGCATACCAAGCTTGTTTTGAAAGGATGTCTTCATTCATGAGCAGTGTTACAAAACCGGTTGCTATTTTCCGTTTCTCAGCTGCCGATGGCCCGGCTTTTTTTGCGACTTTCTTGCAGCAGCTTGGCTTGCCGTATCAAGAAATTCGGATTGATCTCGGCGAGAGCGTGCCTCTGCATGCCGATCAATTTTCTGGCATCGCCCTGATGGGTGGCCCGATGAGCGTGAATGATGATCTGCCATGGATTCCCACATCACTAGCGTTAATTCGAGATGCGGTTGAACGAGACGTCCCACTGATTGGCCATTGCCTCGGTGGACAACTCATCAGCAAAGCGCTGGGTGGCGAAGTCACTCGCAACCCAAACGGCAAAGAGATTGGGTGGCATCGTATCGAAGTGACTAACGCTGCACTGGGTCAGCACTGGCTAGGCACAGAAGATGGCTTGGTGGGCTTTCACTGGCATGGCGAGATCTTTTCACTGCCGCCAGGCGCACAGTGGCTGGCGCGCAGCGCAGCATGTACTCATCAGGCTTACGTACTAGGCCCGCACATCGGCATGCAGTTTCATATCGAGATGGATGAGGCCACGATATCGCACTGGTGCGAGGAGGGCGAACCCGAGGTTGGTGCGGCAAGAGGCAAACCAGAGATTCACCCGCATGTCATGGCAACACAGCAAATCACCAAGGTAACTACCGAGTATCTGCCTGCCATGCGGGTGGTCGCCGATCATCTCTATCGGCGCTGGATACAAAACCTACGCGGTTAGAAGAACTTCAAATAGCGGTTGTACTCCCAATCCGAGACGTGATTCAAGTAAGAGAGCCATTCATCGCGCTTGAAATCGATCCACGTATCTCGCATGGTCTTGCCGAATACTTGCTCGGACAGAGGGTCTGCCTCGAACGCATCGACGGCCTCGTCTAGCGTTTTAGGCAGTCGTTTCACGCCAAGTGCCTTGAGCTCTGCATCAGACTTCAGATACATGTTGTCGAGATGCGGATCACCCGGATCAATCCCTTGCTCAATGCCCTCAAGGCCTGCTGCCAACGCCATGGCAGCGCCCAGATAAGGGTTGCAGGCACTGTCTGCCGCGCGTAATTCCACACGACCACCGCCGCGCGGAATACGCACTGTATTCGTGCGATTGTTATTTCCGTAGCACGCCCATACCGGCGCCCACGTGAAGCCGGACATACTGCCTTTGAGGATAAGTCGTTTGTAGCTGTTTACCGTTGGAGCTACCACTGCGCATATGGCAGGCAAGTGTCGTAGCACCCCGCCAATAAACTGATAGGCCAGTTTGGAAATACCTAATTTGCGAGGGTCGTTATCTTCAGCAAAAAGGTTTTTTCCGGTCTTTGCATCGGCCATCGACATATTGAAGTGCGCACCACTTCCTGCACGGTCACCGTAAGGCTTCGGCATGAAAGTGGCGAACCCACCATGCTTTCTGGCGATCTCATGCGCCATCAGCCGCAAGAATACGAAGCGATCAGACATCGAGAGCGCATCGAAGTAATTGAAGTCAACCTCAAATTGGCCGATACCATCCTCATGGTCGAACGAGTACACATCCAGACCAAGCTCGTTCATGGCAGCGACAAGCTCGCTCATCCAGCCCATGTTATCGAGCATGCGTGCAACATCATAGGCAGGCTTCTCGAGGTGCTTGCGGTCTGACATGGGCACAAAGCGATGCGTAGCATCATCCTTCAACACAAAAAATTCTGCCTCAATGCCGAGGTTAAAGGTAAAGCCCAACGCTTTGGCGCGTGCCATCTGACGGCCAAGAATATTACGACTGCAAGGCTCGAATGGTTTACCCTCGCACCACAAATCACTCGCAAACCAAGCGGTATCACGCTGCCATGGCAGTACCATGCAAGATGCGGGATCAGGATGAGCTGCAACCTCTTCGTCGCTCACGTCTTGCGGTACGCCTTCAAGTGCCGCACCGGTACACAACTCGGAGCCCGACATCATTCGCTCGAAATGCGCAATCGGCACTACCTTACTTTTTGATACGCCATGCATATCTACGTAGCTTGCGAATAAATGCTTCACACCTTTGCTCGTTAATTGCTCCTTGAGCTTGGCCATGTCGGCGCTGATTGGCTTTTCCAAGTGGGTCTCCTTGACACTATATGATCTGTTTGTGCTTTGCTGCTGAACTGAAATGACTTAGAGCGTGGGCGGCATCTCCTCAAGTGGTATACGCTCGGCGTGGGCTCGTAGTAGTTGCGCAGAAAACTGCTCGATACATTGCTCAAGCAGCGCTGCGCCCTCTTCTGCGGTGGCAAGACTAGGCGAGCCGCACACACCATGAACGCTTTCTTTGTTTACCGTGTATGAAAAAAAGCAACCGGCAGAACGATTAGGCTCATCCATCGCTTTACTCATGTTGACCAAGTCTGGCCTCATGTGGAGCATCAGCGAAGTTTCAGCCGCATTCGCATGAAAGTTAGTATCACCATCACGGAAGTAGACCTCGCCGATCTCGCGCGTGATCTCCCAAATCGAGCGCAATGCAATACGCACCTCCGGGAAATCAGCGCGCACGTTTTCGAGTGCGCACCGCAGCGGCGCCCAGTTCGTGACGTGCCCGTTCAAGATGACGAGGCGATTGAAGCCGGCGGCTTGTACCCACTCCGCGATCTCGTAAACGACACGAGCAAGTGTTTCAGGACGAAGCGATAAGGTACCCGGCCAGTGCTTGCTGTGGCCAAGCGAGCAGCCGACAGGTATCGCCGGCAGTACCGGGAAACCGGTACGCGCCGAGACACCGTCAGCTATTGCTACAGCCGACATGGTGTCAACACCCATCGGCAGATGCAGTCCATGCTGCTCAGTTGCGCCGACCGGCAGTATCGCGAGATCAATACCACTATCGCGCATCGCGGCGACTTGCTCCCAGCTGAGTTCTTCCCAGCGCACTGGTGCGCCACTACCTTTTGCGACGCTACTCATGCCGACAACCCATAGCCAATAATCACAGCGGCAACGCCAGCTGCTAACGTGACATAGGGAAGCACTCCCGCACGCGGCTCCACGGTTTCTTCATCTGAACCCACCGGTCGCATATCTTCCGCAAGCTGGGCGGGGAATACACCCTTATCTTGGACATAATGGCGATACAAAAACACCGGAATGATGAGTGCCGCGACGATGATGCCCGCTGAGAGCGTGCCCTGACCCCAGACATTCGCCCCCATGCCCATCAAGAACAGATTGGTGAACCCCAACACTGCACCAATCGCTAGCAACACATTCGGTGCGCGGTAGGGACGTGGTGTATTCGGACGATCAATACGATGCAGCCAGCCACTCTGCAAATTCATGAAGATAAAGATCATGTAGTTCACATTCGCAATCGCGAGCAGGAATACATAATCCGACATCATCAGCAGCAACATGTTGAAGCAGAGATCCGTCCACATCGCTGCTGTCGGCGCGCCGTTTTCATTAACATGCGACAGGTACTTCGGCAACCAACCATCTACCGAGCCTTGATACAAGGTACGCGCAGAGCCCGCCATCGCCATACTGACAGTGAGCAGCAGCGAGATGATCAACAAAACAACGATCAGGTTCTCAACGCTTGCACCACCGCCGACAATACCGGCCATCGCTTTCGCTACCCCCATGCCACTGTAGATACCGGGGTCGAGCATGCCGGTCAGACCTAACGCGCCTTGAAAACAAAACGGTACCAGGGTAAAGACCGCCATGCAGAGCAGTCCCGCCGCGAAAATAGCGCGAAAGGTATCGCGCGCAGGGTCTTTAAATTCGCGCGTGTAGCAGATGGCGGTCTCGAAAGCGTAAGTCGACCACCCGGCAATGAAAAGCCCGCCTGCGAACAGTGTGAACCCGGCTCTATCCCATGCCCCCTCAATCGGCGCACCGGAAGTATCATGCGCGAGCGGTACAAACGGTGTGTAGTGAGATGCCGGCGTATTACCACTGATCATCGGCAGAATACCGATGATCAGCAGAGGAAGCAGTGCAATCACCGCCATCACCATCTGTGCGCGTGCGGCTTTCAGTACCCCACGGTGTTGGATCGCAAAAACCACCAACACCAAAATCCAGCCAAGAATGAACGTCGCGTTGATTCGCAGCCGCAGGCCTTCGCCGAGCCACGTGAGTGGCAGCACAGTAAGCTCCCAAGTGAATACGGCCGACTCTGGCGCAAAGAACAGCGTCAGGATGTAACCCGCACCCAGCCCGGTACCGATCGCCAGCACCGGCGACCACGAAAACCAGTTCGACCACACAGAGATCGGCCCAAGTAATTTGCCATAGCGGACCCAGGCAATTGCACCGTAAACCGACGCGCCACCTGATTTATGCGGGTACATACTGGCAATTTCTGCATAAGTAAAACACTGCAGGAAGCCGAAGCTGATCGATAAAAACCAAACCAGTGGCGACACATTGCCAACGGTAGCGGCGATCGCCCCAATTGAAAACAAAACCAGTGCTGGGGTGCCTGCTGCGAACCAGAACGCATGGGTCCATGAAAGACTTCGCTGCAGAGTTTGAGGCTGAGATAGTTCGGGCGTTTCCGCCGACGCGGCTGAGTTCATGCGCTCCTCCTGGGCCCGCCACCCATGAAGGCGCAGGCATCGAGTTGTTGAGGCTTGCCGGAAAGCGCAGGTCAGTACGTGCAACTGCGCAGCATCTTGTTTATTGCTCGCTTTGGTGCTCGGTCGTGCGTCGTGCCAATCGGTACTGCTTGATAATGAGCGGTGCTTTTGAACCTTGGTTTTGCTGAGTGACAGTTGCGATTAGTACATAGATTAATTAATCGGTCAATTAAATTTAACCGGTTGATTAAAATTAGGGGTGATGTCGTACTATTCAGCTAACGAGATATTGATTTGTTTTCATTTTTTTATGCCCACCGAACACACCACAAGCACCCTGCGTCAAAGGCCCGACCGCGCCAGCGAGTTAATGAATGCGGCACTGCATCACTTCGCCCGACAAGACTTCAACACTGTGACGATCAAGGACATTGCAAGCTCAATCTCGGTGAATAGTGCGCTTATTTACTACTACTTCGAAAACAAAGAAGCGCTTTTCCGCGCGTCGCTAGACCACGCAGCCGATCTCGCGATCGCGCGCTATGAAGAAATATCCAAAGGACTCACCACACCCTCAGAGTTTATTGATGCCTGGTTTGATAATCACATTGAATCGGGTGAACTGATCAGGTACATGGTGAAAGTTATGCTGGATTTCGCTGCGACCCATCCCCAGCGAGACATGATCGAGAGCGGGATTCAACGCTTTTACGGCACTGAGCGGGATATTCTCGTTAAATACCTAAACGAGGGTATGGCTCAAGGCGTATTCAGTGACGTGGATGTCAACAATGCGGCGCAGGTGGCGTCAACCATGCTCGATGGTGTGATTGTTCGCAGCCAAATCCAACCCGAGTTCGATCTGGCTGCTGCTATTGCAGAATTAAAGCTGGTTTTCTGGCGCTACATCGGGTTTGATAACAAGCGCCGATTTTCCAGCTGAGCATCAGCAGTGAACTACTTTCGTTTATTGGCAGGCGCCGAGCCGATAAACTTTAGTCGCATAGCGACCCAAGCAGCATGCATGGCACTGCGCAAGCCGATCGCATCGTCTGCCAGCACCCTCATCCATGCACCAGCACCATTCGGCAACGCAGATGCTGCGGCGTATACGCCATCGACTGTTGCCAGTGACTGGCGCAAAGCATGAACCAGATCTGCCGCCGTATCTGACAACGTCAAGGCAAAAAAACTTCCCTGCGCTTGGTAGCGTCCGTTAATTCCAGGTCGCTGTCGCAAAAGATCATTGCCTCGCAACATGAAACGATCCCGTACCAATAAACGACCTGCGGCATCACGCACGACGGTATCAGAGTGATAGGTATCAAATGCCAGACCGCAGCTGCCGGGATCGTGCAGCACCAGCGCCTCTCCCAACAAGACCCTTGCACCTGGTAACAGGCGAACCTCTACCTCACTCGTCAAGTTCGCATGCGGGAACATGATCACGGGGTCGGGCAGATATTCAAGCAATGCATCTGCCTCAGCCTCTATCTCGACACGGTGACGGGCCGACTCTCCAGAGTTCATACTGTGCACAATGGTAGAGGCTGCAGAAGTCAGGTGCGCTTGTGTTCCTGCTTGCGCTAAAAACCGCAAGCCAAGATCGTCGCCTTCAAAGATACCGCCCGAGCATGATTGCAAATAAAGCGATGACATACCGATCGGGTCGCCAGAAAACTTCAAGGGGCGGCCGAGATGAAATGGATAACCCACCAGTTGTCGACCAACGCCAGTTGCCCCGTCAGGCCGTTTGACAAACTGTATAAAGGCTTGCGGATTGAATTCGGTGGCAACAGACATAGTCAGTGTGGATATCAGGTGCGATCGAACAGTACGTCGTTGGCGATTTGCTCAACGACCTGATCAATACCCTCGCCTTTGGCACAATTTGTCTGTAGTACCGCGCGGCCAGCGCGAACCTGGTCTGCTTCACGAAGCATGCGTGGCAGATCGACATTGACATACGGCGCCAAATCAACTTTGTTAATCACCAGCAGATCGCAGGTCAATACGCCCAGCCCTCGCTTACGCGGAATATCGTCACCACCGGCCACATCAATCACGAAGATCCAATAGTCCACCAGATCAAAAGAAAAAGTGGAAGCTAAGTTATCGCCACCTGACTCAATCAGAATCAAATCCAAACCCGGGTACTTGGCGCTCAGCTCCTCCGCCGCCTGAATATTCATGGTGGGATCTTCACGAATCGCCGTATGCGGACATGCACCGGTCTCGACCGCCAGCACACGCTCTGGATCGATGAGTCCACTACGACGAATTCGATCTGCATCCTCTTTGGTAGTCAGATCGTTGGTGATGACGGCAAGATTAGTTCCGCGTGCACGAAAGCGCGGTATCAGTTGCTCAAGTAAACGGGTTTTGCCAGAGCCGACGGGCCCACCAATACCTACTCTCGCAGGACCTGGGTGAGCAGTGCTTGATCTCGCTAGAACAGCAGCAGGGGTTAAATCATTCATGGCAGCTTGATCTCTTGGTTTAACGGAAAATATAGCGCTGGCATAGCGGCACCACGCTGGCAGGTTCACAGGTAATGATGCGGCCATCGATCATCACATCAAACGTCTGCGGATTGACGGTGATATTCGGGCAGGCATCGTTATGCAGCATGTGTGATTTATTCAGCTTGCGCGTACCGATTGCAGGCAATAATTTTTTGGTTAACCCCAGCCGACCTGCGGTGTCACCCTTGATCGCAAGCTGATTCACAAAATTCACTGACAAGGCTTTTTTTGCTTCGCCAAATGCGCCCCATTGGGGCCGCATCACGATTGGTTCACAGGTCATGAGGGATGCAGCAGAATCACCCATCGCACCCCAGGCGATAAAGCCGCCTTTGATTACCAGCTCAGGCTTGACACCAAAAAAACCCGGGCGCCACAGCACAATATCGGCAATTTTGCCATCCTCGAGTGAGCCAATATATTGGTCAATACCAAAAGTTTTTGCTGCATTGATGGTGTATTTTGCGATGTAACGCTTGATGCGCTCATTGTCGCCAATACGCGTCTTCTCTTCTGACAAACGACCGCGCTGATCTTTCATCTTCGACGCCAATTGCCAGGTACGGGTAATGACCTCGTTGATCCGGCCCATGCCCTGACTGTCAGACCCCAGCATGGAAATCGCACCCATGTCATGCAGCACATCTTCTGCGGCAATCGTTTGCGCACGAATTCTTGACTCAGCAAATGCTACGTCTTCCGGCACAGCAGGGTTGAGGTGGTGACACACCATGATCATGTCAAGGTGCTCGTCGAAGGTATTGATGGTGAAAGGGTTGGTCGGGTTAGTCGAGGACGGCAAGCAATGTGATTGCCCGGCCACTGCAATGATGTCAGGTGCATGACCGCCACCCGCACCTTCGGTGTGATACATGTGAATGGTGCGGCCCCTGATCGCTGCCAAGGTATCCTCCAGAAAGCCGGATTCATTCAAGGTATCCGTATGCAGCTGTACCTGAAAATCATATTCATCGGCGACTGCAAGGCAGGTATCGATAGTGGCAGGCATTGCGCCCCAGTCTTCATGGATCTTTAAGCCCAGGCAACCGCCGCGTAACTGCCCTATCAATGACTCGGGCTTGGAAGAGTTACCTCGCCCCAGAAAACCAAAATTCAAGGGCCAGCTTTCTGATGCCTGCATCATCTTGCCGACATTCCACTCGCCACCGCAGTCAATACCCACCGTGATCGGGCCAAGCGAGCCGCCGATCAATGTGGTGAGGCCTGATGAAATTGCATGCTCGCAAAGCTGCGCAGAGTCAAAGTGTACGTGCACATCAATACCGCCCGGCGTGGCGATTAAGCCCTCGGCATCGCGTACAGTCGTCGAGACACCGCAAATTAATTTCGGGTGAACACCATCCATCACCTCAGGATTACCCGCTTTACCAATGGCGACTATTCGACCTTCCTTGATACCTATATCGCCCTTGATAATGCCAAGCACAGGATCAATAATGGTGGCATTACACAGCAACATATCCAGCGCACCATCGGCGCTGTCGTAGCCAGCTTTCAGGCCCATGCCATCGCGCAGGGTTTTACCGCCACCGTGCAAGCACTCATCACCCGGCACCGCATAGTCGTGCTCGATTTCAGCGAATAAGGAAGTGTCACCCAGGCGTACTGCATCGCCTTTGGTGGGGCCGTACATGGCAGCGTATTCACGCCTGGTCATCTTTGCCATTAGCTTTGCTCCGCGAAACAGTCTGGCAGCGCGGCGAGACCGTGATTAATCGAAGACTGCAGAAAATTCATCTCAAGCACCTTTGAAGCCATGCTTCTTCGCTGCCTGTAGTGCAGCCGCTTTATTCGCTTCATCGGTGCGCCCCTCAGTGAGACCATTCAAACCATAAATTTCACCGGTACCGCCGAAGGTTGTTAAGGTGAATTCCTTGGCCTCGCCCGGCTCGAAACGCACTGCAGTTCCCGCAGGAATATCGAGCCGCATGCCAAATGCTGCCTCGCGATCAAATTCCAGCGCCTTATTCACCTCAAAGAAATGAAAATGGCTGCCAACTTGGATTGGCCGATCACCGGTATTCTTGGCACGTAATACACGCTTGGGCCTACCCACATTTAATTCAATATCGCCGTCAGGCGTAATAATCTCGCCCGGTAGCACGGTCTCTTGCGACTGCTTACCTGCACGAATCGGGTCGTGCACCGTGACCAGCTTGGTTCCATCCGGAAAAGTCGCTTCGACCTGTAGAACTGGCATCAATGCAGGTACACCAGGCATGACGTCATCTGTGTTCAAGATGGTCGAGCCAAACGAGATCAGTTCGGCGACAGAGCGGCCCTCGCGCGCACCTTCGAGAATTTCATCAGCGATGATCGCGGTCGCCTCGGGATAGTTAAGTTTGAGTCCTTTTGCACGACGCTTGCGCGCTAACTCGGCAGAGGTATAAATGGTGAGTCGTTCAAGTTCGGTTGGCGTAAGTAGCATGAAGCCCCCGTGCTATTTCAGGTTTAATTTGCAAACAGACGAGCGTCTTGGATCTCATGACGCATCGCTGCAATTTCGGTCGCTGGCGTGTAAGCAGAAAAATCAAATAAGTCATCAACACTTGCCCGTTCAGGCCACGCCTCGTCCAAGAGATCGATCATCACTGGCCGAACACGCAGTAGTACGCGCTGCGCATCTAGGTGTCCGATCAAGCCCAAGCGAAGTGCTGCACTAACCAACCCTGTACAGAGCAGGTGAGCCGAAATGGCGCGCGCATGAGTTACAGATACACCACTGCAGCCCCACACCAATCCCTGCGCGACAGGCAAGTGACCAAATGCTTTTTTTTCAGAGATACGTTGACGATAGGCGATAGCTTGCGTGGTACCCAGTTTTTCATGAACACTGAGCAATGCCCCGCCAGCACGACGCGACCCCTCACGTAATTCGGTAGCAAGACTCAT